>VOFB01000741.1_pt1 | contig 37584 bp, 60 predicted proteins | sample 5384141 | NCBI WGS metagenome assembly VOFB01 (sample SAMN12384721, study PRJNA508395) | human gut metagenome | isolation source: healthy gut A | host: Homo sapiens
GCGCGGAAAACTCAAGATCCACGTTCTTCAGGTTATGCTCGCGAGCGCCTTGATGGTGATTTCGAGGTCGTTGGGCAGGTGCTTGAGGTCGGCTGTAAGTGAACCGTTTTTCGTTTTTGAGAGGGGCTTTTTGATTTCTCTTGCGAGGAATGCGTCGCTGGTGAGAACGCGTTCGACTATGACGTCGCCGTTTGCTGCGTTGTTGCGTTTGGTTACCACGGCTTGCCTCCGCTGGTGGTTGTTCTTTGTTCTAGTTGTTTAGGATACCTCCATTTTCGTTATGATTTCGAACAGGTGTTCTATTTGTGGTGTGTTGTGTTCCATTGGTGTTGGTTGTGGAGTATTGTCATTGCGTCGTTGATGGGGATGCGTTCTTGTTCGATTCGTAGGTAGGTTGTGTTTTCCCGGTGCAGAGTTGTTCGTATAAGTTTCTTTCGTGTTGTGTGAGTCCTGGTGTTGGTTTGGGGTCGCGTGTTTTGAGGGGTTGTTTTTGGTGTCGAGTTTGGGGCCGTATGGTTCGTATGTTTTGTATGCTGTGATGTGCATGAGTATGGAGTCGCAGGTGATGCCGGTTTGTCGTAGTTCGGCGAGTATTTCGAGGCCGTCTGCGTCTATGTCTCCCCAGTAGATGATGTGGGGTGTGGTTGTGATCCAAGGTAGTAGTGTTTTGATTCGGGTTGCCGCGTGTCCGCTGCCGAATATGCAGATGGCGTGATCTGTTGTGGGTATGGCTTGGTAGGTGTCTTTGTTTTCCACGATGATGATGTGGGTGATGTCGTGTGGCGCGCCGTCTGTCCATGGTTGTGTCACGATGAGGTCTGAGTTGGTTGTGGTGTTCGAGGAGGTCGGAGAGTCGGATTTCTCCGTGGCGGTCGTTGAGGGCTAGTTGTTCTCGTTTGAGGAGTTTGCAGATTGCTTTGCAGCGGTTTGATGTTGTTTTGCCTAGCCATTTTGCGCTGAATCCGGGGATGGGGACCATGCGTGGGGTCATGTTTTCGGTGTTGTGGTTGGCAAAGTAGTGTGCGGTTTGTATGACGAGGTTGAAGTCGGTGTCGTCGTGGTTTTTGAGGATTTTGGCGATGTTTATGGAGGTGTTGGAGTCGAGGTTGAATTGGTTGGTGATGGTGTGTGCGCGTTGGTGTTCGCGTTGGTAGAGTTTGCGTGTTTGTGGTGTGGTGATGTTGAGGGGCCGTGTTGAGGTCGGGTATGGTTACCGAGTCGATGAGTTGGCTGGTTTGTCGGACGATTCCGTTGGAGATGATTTTGGTTTTTCGCTGGTTTCGCAGTGGTGTTGTTGTGCCCAGTTGCGGATGGCTTCGTCTTGGGCACGGATGTGCGTGTAGTGGGCTTCGAGTTCGGCTTGTTTGGGTAATCGGATGGTTTTGCGCAACGGTAGGAGGTGTTGGCGTCATACATGTGCTTGGTGAGATAGTCGGTGACGTATCCGTTGAGTTGGCTGTGGATGTCGCTGTTGGTGGTGCTTCTGGCCGTTGCCATGGGTTATGCCTCCGTTGTTGGTTTCGCGGGTGCGGTGGTGGGCTGTGTTTCGTCCTGTGTGATGGTTTCGCTGTCGAGTTCCTGTAGGTATGAGTTGCCGGTGGATGGGTCTTTGTATGCGACGTATGCTCTGTTGGCGACGTTGAGGATTTCCGCGGTTTTGCTTTCCGGGGCGGAGACGATGATTTGGAAGCCGAGTCGGGGTAGTACGGCGAGCGCGTTTGGTGTAGCGGCCGTCGGCTTTGATGAGTGCTTCGTCGAGGAAGAGCGTGGTGTAGGTGGGGCGTGCGGTGAGGTCGCCGCCGAGGAGGTAGATGAGGGCTGCGCCGTAGACGAATGAGGTGAGTTCTTGGAGGGCTCCGCCGGATTTTCCGCCGGTGGAGCTGATGCGTTCGTCGGGGGCGTTGTCGTGGTGCACGATTGCGTAGAATGAGCTGCGTACGCGTGGGTCGAGGTTGCGTGCGCCGTATGCTTTTGATGCCGTTGGTGTCGTGTATTTTGTCGAGTTCGTTGTGCAGTCTGTTCACGAATGTTTCGCAGTTGTTGAATGCTTTGCGTGTTTCCGTGGGATTGTCGCTTGCGTTGCGCGTCCAGTCTTCCAGTTTTGACAGGATGCGGCTGAGGGTTGTTTCGAACTGTCGGTCAATTGGGCTGAAGGTCACGTCGAGTGATAGTCTGCCGCCTTGTGGGCCGAATTGTTGTCCTTTGAGCATGCTGTTGATGCGGTTGAGTTGTTCTTTGATGTTTTCTTCGTCGGTGCGTAGCGCGCGGTTGAGCTGTTGGAAGCTCATGTAGAGTTTTTTGACGCTGTTGGCGTATTCTTCGTCGGTTGCGGCGCGGGTGACGAGCATGTTGAGTTCGTTGAGTTCGTCGAGGAAGTATCGGTAGTCTTCCACGCTTGCCATGACGGTGTTGTCGTCTGTGGAGTGGCTTTTTGAGGTAGTCGTCCATGATGCGTTCCGTGTCGGCGCGCAGTTGGTTGGATCTGGCGTCGATTTCTTGGATTCGTGTGCGTGCGATGCGTGAGATGTTAGCGCGCGCGTGTGGAATGGTGTTTCGCTTTCATGGTCGAAGAGGCCTGCGATGAGTTTTGGCCGGTCTTGCGCGCGTACGGATGCGCCGAAGCAGTTCTCGTATGCGTCGGCGAGTAGGTTCGATACCATGCTGGATAGTGTGGCGTCGTCGAAGTCGTCGTTGCCGTAGGCGTCGAGCCATGCTTGTTCGGCTTGGACGGCGTGTTGGGCCTTGTCGAGGTCGTCTTCGGCTTGATACTGGTTTCTGTTTTCGGCGGTGGCCTGTTGGTTGAGCTGTTTCAGTTCGGTTTGCAGTTGGCCGAGTTCCGAGTCGTTTTCGATGCGTTCAATCTGCCTGCGGATTCGCGTTTCCTGTTCCCGTAGTCCGTTCACGTCGATTTTTGTTCCATGGCATGTCGGCTACGATTCGTGCGAGCTCGTGCTCGTCTTGCAGCAGGCTGATGACGTTGGACATTTTTTCGCTTCGACGGTCGGCGTTCTGCAACGCCTGCTCCGCCTTGTCGAGTTGGTTTTCAGTTCGGTAAGGTATTGTTCGTTCATGAAGCCGATGATTATGGTGCAGTCCTTTGCTGCCGTGGAATCCACGGTCGCCGGATTTGATTTGTCCGTCGGCCTGCACTTGTCGTTCGTCATGGTTCATGTCGTCGATGGCGTGCACGCAACGCGCGTCGAACCGTGGCGACGTCGTCTGGTTTTTAGCCATCCGGCGAACGGAGAGTCCTCCCGGTATTGCAGTTTCGACGACATCCAGCCTTCGCTGGCGGAGGATTCGTATTGCATGCCGGTGTCGATGAACCGCCACGTGCGTCGTGTCATGAGTTTCGGGTCGATGGCGCTGATTTTCGCCGCGAATCCTTGCTCGTGGCGTTTGTCGACGAGGATGGTCTGCGCGATGGGCGCGTAGGTGACGTTCATTGCCAGACGCCACTGTTCGTCCTGTTCGTTCACGTCCATCAGTTCGGCCACATACGGCAGTTCGGACGCGTCCAATCCGGTCGCCCGCATGATAAGCGTGCGCGCGTCGTCCATGTCATCGCTGATGCGCGTCCTGTGCGTGAGTTTGCGCTGATAGTCCCGTCGTAGGATGTCACGGTCGCGCTGGCGGTCGTGACGCTCCCTACCCTCTGCTGGAATCTGGCGTTCGCGTCCTTCAACCGTTCCTCGTATGTGCCGAGCGTTTCGGCGAGCATGGCTCGTTTGGCGTCCCATGTCTGCTCGCTGTCGGGAAGCCTGCCTTCGACCTGTTCGAATCGTTCGGCTATGGCATGACGTTGCCTGCTCGCCTCGTCGATGGCGCACGCGTTGCAGATCCTTGCCGAGCTGCTGCAGACTGCCGCCGTCGATGCCTTGGATACGTTCCTTGACGGCGTCGATTCGCGTGTTGAGCTCGCCGACGCGCTGCATCGCCCGATCGATGGCCTCCTGCGACTCCTTGACCTTGCGCTGCGCGGCCGGCAGACCAGCGCGCACTTCGCTGGACATGCGCGAGCGCGCCCATGCGGACAGTGTTGCGTTGCCATGTTCGCTGTCGGGGTTGATGGGTTCGTATTCGCGTCGTTCGCTGGTTTGCTTTGCGTATTCGCCGTAGCGTGTCTGGATGTTTTGCAGGATGGCGACGCGGGCCATTTTGTCTTCCATGCTGTGGAAGTTTTCGTTGAACCGGTTGTAGTCGTCGACGGTTTCGTGGGCGAGGCGGATGGATTCGGGTATGTCGAGCACGCCTTGCTTGAAGATGTCGTCGAGTTTTGAGGGGGCGTCCGCCGATTGTATTTTGTGCAGGAGGCGGCAGGCGTCGGCGCTTAGGCCCATGTCCTGCCAGATGGAGGCGTGGAATGCCGCGGCGTTGGTGTGCGTGGTGCATTCCGGATAGGTTTTTTCGAACATGGACCGGGTGAATGGTGTGTTGCGGTACTGGTCCATGAGTCGTGGGTCGATGGTTCGGTTCCAGGTGATGTAGCGGCGGCGTAGTCCGTCTTGTCCGTCTCCGGCGTCCAGGTAGAGGAATTTGCCGCAGGAGAGCAGTCCTCCGTCGGTTTTGTTCACGTAGGTGTCGACGATTGCGCCCCAGATGTTCTGTGGGGTGCCGTCGGCGTCTTTGCCGCGCAGGAAGATCGGCGTTTCGCCGTTTCGCTATCGCTTACGCCGATCATGCCACGCAGGTAGGTGTAGTCATTGCGTTCGAACGTCCGGAGTTCGACGCCTTGTTGTAGGGGTTCCGGATGGGTAGAGGAGTGAGATTTGCGCGTCGACGAGTGTGGATTTGCCTGATTCGCTGGCGCCGGCGAGCAGGGTCACCGGCATGGTCTCGTCCATGGATGGGCGGAATTCGTGCCAGCCGCCGTATGAGCCCCAGTTGACGATCTGTCGGCTTTGCAGCATCCACCTGTCGGAAACGATCTTCATGCCGTCTGCCATCAGTGCTCCTCCTCATCGAAACGGTCGTCGTCGATGTTGAAATCGAATGCGTCTTGTTCCATACCGGCCGTCATCCTGTCGTCCGTACCGGCAATGTCGTTGTCGTCGGCGGGTACGCTCCCGTCCGCGGCTCCGGATCCCGAGCCACTGGTCGGCAAGATTCCTGTCAAGCACCATGGGCACCAGGGGCGTGAGAACGTACATGCCGTCGTCCTCGGTCGGCGCGAGATACCCGTAGGTGCGCATGCGCGAGACGATGGACGTGATCTTCCTCGCCGTGCCCTCCTCGTCGTTGCTGGCGGTGAGGAATCCCGCCGGTGGCGAGCAGCGCGCGGATGTCGTCGAAACTGATGAGCCAATCGCACGGTTCGGCGTTCTGGTTCTCGTATTCCAACACCTTGATGCGAAGCGCGGCAAGCGTGGCGGCCTCCTCGCGGGTCAGGCTCATGCGTGTTTTCAACGAACGATGCTTGTTTCCGAATCGGTGACCGGCGACGCGTACATGATGTGATATTTCGTATTGTCGACCAGTCTGAGCATGTCGTTGTTGAGCGAACGTTCCACAGCCTCGCGGTGCTCGCAGGCATGGTCGTACAGGCTTCCATCGATGTAACGTTCGCGTTTGAGCGCGATCGCTGCCATGCGCGCCTCGATGGGCATGTCGCCGGTATCGCCGTTGAACAGCGCGGGCATGGCCTGCGGACTGTCCGATCCTTCGAACGACGGTTCGTTTCCGTCGGGTGTCTCTTCTTCGATGCTGGTTTCGATGTCGTCCGTCATGCTTATTTCTCCTCGATGATGTCGTCGAGCGTTGCTTCGGTGGTGAGAATGGGTTTGGTGCGCCATACGCGTTCGCTGCCGTCGATCGATACGCAGTGCCATGTCGTATGACGAGGTTCGTCCTGCGTGCGCAGGGCGCTGAGGAAGCCGACCAGTTCGCTCTCCCTCCGTTCGTTTTTCGGCAGCCGGTTGAAGCTTTCCGCAAGATCCACGAACATGCCGTCCGATGTCGTCGCCGGATTGCGGCGAATAAAGCCTGATCATGCGTGTCAGATGCGGCCCGCATATTTCGACCATGTTCTTGAGGTCGGGCGCTTCGACGGTCGCCGTTGGAGCGTCGTTCAGACTGGACGATATGGCTCGCGCCATTGACTTGGCCGGCCGTGACGGCAATGCTTGAACTGCGCCTGCCCCGCGCCCGTATGGTAGGGGGCGTGATGGATCGTTGGGATTGGCTTTGGCTTCGGCGCTGGTCTTCGCGAACAGCTGGTTGAGTTTGACGAGCATGGTCCGATAGCTGGTGTCCGTCTGCTGGCGTACGAGACGGCTGACCGCCTCATCGGACGTGCGGATCTGCCGGCGCACGTCTTCGATACCCTCGTAGATGCGTTTGAGTTCGGAACGCACCTGATTGAGCAGCACGCTCGGCTCGCCATCCAAATACGGGTTTCTGGCGATGTCTCGCACTGCATCGTCGATTTCGCGCCTGCCCTCGTCGGTGACGATGACCTGGAACGCGTCTTCGAAACGGCGTCCGCTGTCGGATTCGCGGAACGCTCGTCGATATTCGTCATGGTATGCGGTGAGGATGCTTTCCACGCTCAGAGCGCCGGCCTGCATGCGCCGGCGTAGCGCGTCGCCGTTGTCCCGTTCGGACAGGGCAAGCTCACGCAGATCGATGGGCACGCCACGCAGGGTGTTGTGAATCACGCCGATGATGTCGCCGACCTGTTCGGACGTGAGCTTCTCCAGAGCCTCGCTATGCTCCAGTTCGTCGATCTCCTTCTGCCGTTCCTCGATGTCTTTCTTCAGCAGGCGGATGCGTTCACGCGGATCAGCGGTCAACTGCATGCGCGCGTTTTCGATTTCCATGATGATGCTGTTGACCCGCGCGCCGGACAACGCTTTCGTGGTGTCTTCAAAGCCTATCGAGCGCTTCGATGGCGCGGTGCGCTCGCGCGGTGAGCCGGTACAGGTAGCGATGCGAGGCCACGTCCATGGAATTGGCGAGTCCAGGCGTAGTCGCTCTCCCCCTCGCGGGTAAGGTCAAGCAGGATCGAATGTGCGGCGTCGCGTGCGGTTTGTCCGTCTTTCAACGTGTGGCCGCCGGTTTCGATAAGCCTGTTGAGGCTGCGTACGAACCGCTCTTCTACGATTTCGCGCGGCAGTTCACCGGTCAACGGGTCGAACGTGGATCGCAACAGTGCGACATACAGCATGGAATTGGCGCGCAGCAGCAACCGTAGCACGCCGGTTTCGTATACGGGTCGGAGTCGCTCCATCTCCCGTCTGATTTCAGCCAACAATACGCCCTTCCACGTGTTCCGATGCCTTGACGCAAGTCTTCATTGTAAACGAAAACATGAAAAAGACGCCGCATTTACAGTACGAATGCGACGTCTTTTCCTGTCATGGAAGAGGGAACCCGGCCCATCTAATTTCCGGCTAGATGCTCATGCTCATAAGCTGGGCCGCATACTCCTCACGAGTTCGCTGTCCCGTTCCGTCCACTCGTGGCTGGCGGAATCGTCCGGCACGAAAATAATGTCGCTGTTCTCATTCATTTGTTTTACCTCCGTCCGTTCCGCTCTCCCCGGCATCGTTGCCTGTTTTGGCGGAACTTCTCCTAGCCTCTCGCATGGATTATCTCTTTTCAAGAGAACGTTCATTGTGGTCAAACGTTTTCTCAACAGGAGGATTCCAGTTCGGTTTCGGTCGGGATGAATTGAGGATGACGCCCGGATTTGCGGTCAGATATGAAAAAAACCTCCTTCCGGAAGCTTTCGAATGGAGCGGACAACGGACTCGAACCCGCGGTCTCAACCTTGGCAAGGTTGCGCTTTACCAACTAAGCTATGTCCGCAAATGTTTTCCACCGTGGTGGGCAACGAGTAGAAAATATACATGAAGCATGCCGACTCTGCAAATTACGGCGTGTCGCGCTATTTTCCAACGACTTAAGCCGATGTTATGCCATGGTTCGCGGAGCCGGTGCCAACGATACAACCGGCATTCCGACCGATATCGCCCCAGTGCGTCCTGCTGCCGAATGCCTTGCCGTTCCGCCATCTGCGCCCCATCGCTCTTCGCATTATGGCAGGCATCCATTATCCAACCGCGGCGGATAAGGCAGATGGCGTTGGGAAAAGCCGAACGTAAGCTGTTGACGCGGATCGAAGGCGACTAGGCGTCCCACTGACAACGGGCGAGATCGACTCGCAGCCCGGAAGCTCCGGCGTTCGAGTCTTTCATCTCGCCCGACTCGCTGAGTTCGGGCATACCTTTCGGAGAGATGAAGACAACGCCTTCCTCTTCGAGCAGAAGCCGCTGTCTTTCCGGACCGCCGAACGCGAATCCGGGCGCCAACGAGCCGTCTCGGAACACCACACGATGACATGGAATCACACCCGGCTCAGGATTCGAATGCAGGGCATAGCCGACAAAACGCGCGTTGCGTGGCGCTCCGGCCAAAGCCGCAACCTGCCCATAGGTGGCGACTTTACCCTTCGGAATGCGCCGCACCACCTCATAAACACGCCTGCTGAACAATCCCTTCTCCATTCGTTGTCCCATTCCTCAAGAAACTAGTCGAGGATGATGCCGGCGGAGAGCATTTGCTGGCGGGCTGCGATGCCGAGTTCTTCACTGACCGGTTCGGTCAGGTTTTCGATGACATGCACTTCAAGTCCAAGCTTACGGGCGTCCAGCGCGGTTTCCTTGACACAGTGCGATTCGGCCAAGCCAACCACGTCGACGCGTTCGATACCCGCGGATTCCAACGCAACGGCAAGCGTACGCCCTGTAGCCATGTCAGAGGCGACCTGTTCGCGGGAAGGAATCGAATCCGTATTATCCTCGTATCCTTCGAACCCCGAATATGCCGCCGAATACTGGCCCTTCTTGAAATGATGCTCTACATGCAGCGCGGCGATCGCTGGATGAAGTTCGGCGCCAGGAGTGCCGGCCTTGCCGTGCACGGGCCACGTATCCACATAGTCGGGTTGCTCCGACCAGTGTGAGCCGGGCTCGATATGCCAATCCTGCGTGGTTGCGATGTATTCGTACTCGCCGCGATGCGCATTCACGTAATCCGCGATACGTTCCGCGACGGCATTGCCACCGGCTACACCCAGTTCGCCGCCTTCGCAAAATGTCGGCTGCACATCCACAATGATCAAAGCTTTCTTCATGTTTGCTCCCTTCCGGAATTTGCCTGCTCACCAGAATAATCTGATTGTTACGCTTCCGCGCAATCTATTCCATTTGCGATTGCGTACCACGCGGTGGGATTCACGTGGTTGCGGGCGTTCGGTATGATGTTCGATTGGCGTTTGGCCTTGTGAAAACGATGGACAGGCCGTTATGTGCGGCACAGCCAGTTTGGAACGACAGTAACGAAAGTGCAGAGGTGTTGAGGCATGGCAATTGAAGCGCAGGAGCTTGAGATTCCAGATCGCGCGCGCACGCTGCTTCACCCCACGAATTTCCACGTCGCCAAGGGCGACAAAATCGGTCTGGTCGGCCGCAACGGCGCCGGCAAGACCACGCTGACCCGCGTGATCACCGGCGACATGCTGCCCACCGCCGGCAAGGTGCGCGTCTCCGGCAAGCTCGGCTACCTGCCGCAGGACACGCATGCCTCCGATCCCACACAGACCGCGCTCGACCGCATGATGAGCGCGCGCGACATCGCTTCCACCATCATCAACCGCATCCGCAAGGCCGAAAAGGAATATGACCGACCCGGATCCGGACGTGATGAGCAAGGCCATGACCCGGTACGACAAGGCCATGCAGGATTTCGAAAAAGGCCGGCGGCTATGCGGCACAGTCGAGGCAACTGCGATGGCGGCGAGTCTGGGTTTGCCTCAGGAGGTTATGGGCCAGCAATTGGGTACGCTTTCCGTGGTCAACGCCGTCGTATCGAATTGGCACGCATTCTGTTCTCTGACGCGGACACGCTAATCTTGACGAACCGACCAACCATTTGGACGCCGACTCCATCGAATGGTTGCGCGGCTACTTGAAGAAGTACGAGGGCGGCTTCTGGTCATCTCCCACTCCACCGAACTGTTGGATGAAGTGGTGAACAAGGTATGGCATTTGGACGCGCAACTCGGCCAGATCGACATGTATTCCCTCGGTTGGAAAGCCTACCTGCATCAGCGCGCGGTGGATGAGGAGCGCCGCCGCCGCGAACGCGAAGTGGCCGAGAAAGCGGAACGCCTCATGCAGCAGGGTATCCGCCTGCATGCGAAGGCAACCAAGGCCGTGGCCGCACAGAACATGATGCGCCGTGCGGAAAAGCTTCTCGAGACCACGTCGAAGCGCAAAAGCAGGAGAAGGTGGCGGATATTCGTTTCCCGGAGCCGGCTCCGTGCGGTCGCACGCCGATCATGGCCAAGGACGTTTCCAAGGCCTACGGTTCCAACATCGTGTTCGCCGGCGTGAACCTGGCCATCGACAAGGGTTCGCGTGTGGTGATCCTCGGCTACAACGGTGCCGGCAAGACCACCACGCTGCGTGCTGGCTCGCGCATTTGGAAGAGCCGGACACCGGTTCCGTGGATTACGGTCACGGCTGCAAGATCGGCTACTTCGCGCAGGAGCACGACACGCTTGATCTGAACGCCACCGTGTTGGAGAACCTCATTCATGTGGCTCCGGAACTGAAATACGCAGGCGCGTTCGATTCTCGGCTCGTTCCTGTTTTCCGGGGATGATGCGTTGAAGCCGGCTCGCGTGCTTTCCGGTGGTGAGAAGACTCGACTGGCGTTGGCTACTTTGGTGACCAGCCGTGCGAACGTGCTGCTGCTCGACGAGCCCACCAACAACCTCGACCCCGCTTCCCGTGAGGAGATTCTGAAGGCCATTGCCAAGTATGAGGGCGCCATCGTGCTCGTCACCCACGATGAGGGCGCCGTCGAGGCGCTCAACCCCGAGCGCGTGCTCCTCATGCCCGACGGCGACGAAGACCTCTGGAATGATTCGTATCTGGAATTGGTCGCCGAAGAGTAAGCCGAGTAATTCGAGTTTTATTCGGATTGTATTTATGCCGGACGCGAAAACGTCCGGCTTTTTTCTTCCACATGCGTTTCGAGCACGTTCGGTATTTCCGTATTTGTCTTGGGGTCTGCGAACAATCTGTGATTTGCAAGCGGCCCCTGACTCATGAATCGCATCTTGCATGCCCATTGAGGGCTTGAGTCGATTCGTTTGCCAGGAAGTCGCCATTGCGATCGTCCGAACCTTTTCACCGGATTTCGTTATGCGCCCCCTAGCCTTCCGCGCTCCTGTTGGAACATGACATGCGGAACAGACCAGAGGGGCCGATGCAGCAACACATCGAACGCATAGCGAAAGGAAGTTCCATGCCACGTAACGGCAAGGAAGGCATTCTCTTCAGTTTCATCATGTCCGCGATCATGATTTATGTGATGGCGGCACTCAATTACGGCGTACGTATCGGTGACGTCGGTGCGGCGGCGTGGGCTACGCATTGTTCAACTGGCCGTTGGCCTACGTGGTCGGCATGATTTGCGATTTGTGCATCTGCACGCCAAGCTCCCGCGCGATTATGAATACATTCTGCGCGGCAACCGACCGTGCGGTATGGAAAGGCATCACGGTCAAATTCCTCATGGTGGTGCTGATGACCGTGTTCATGACCGTATTCGGCGCCATCATGGCATTCGGTTTCACATTCGGCGCGTTCACGGGATTCTGGCGCATGTTCCCCTACAATTTCACCATCGCGTTGCCGATTCAGATGCTGATCGTCGCACCATTGTCCGGCAAGATAGTTCACGCCATCGGCGATGCTGCCGGATGGAACAAGTCCGCGCAACAGCATGTTCCCGCTTTGGATGTCAAGACCGTTGCCGATGTGATGCAGCATGACGTTTACACGTTAGCCTCGGATGCCACGGTACGTGACGCAGTGCGCATGATGTTGGAAAAGAACATCAGCGGCATGCCTATCATCGATGACGAACGCCACGTGGTCGGCTTCATCTCCGATAGCGACGTACTGCGCCGCTTCGCACAAGACAACGCGCCGGTTTCCGACATTTCCACACTGGTCACTGGCATGGCCCGCGGCGAATTCCCGGAACTGTCTCACGCAGAACTGCTTGATATGAACGTCATGGTTATTGCCGCAAAGCCGGCCGTCACCGTGCAATCGGATGACAATATCGCGCAAGTCTGCCAGATGTTCGGCTATCAACAGTACAAAGAAAGTGCCGGTGGTTGAACAAGGCAAGCTCGTGGGCGTCGTCAACCGTGGACGCCTCACCCGCCGTTCCTTCGAAGCATGCCTTGGTACTGCCGAATAGCAATTAAATAATAACTAAATACTGCAATAAGTGGAGGGCGCCGAATCTGTCAATCGACGCCCTCCACTGTTTATCTCATTCCTTATTGCAATCAAACCGAATCATGCGCGATATGCTGAAGCCTTCACCGGCTTCGCTTGGTGAGCGGCTCCCAAAGGTTCAAGCTCGACCGGCTGATCGGCCAGTATTTCGCGTGTGGCCTCATCAAGATACTCCTTGCGAATGATCAGTTCGGTAACATAACGGTCGAACCAAGCATCGGACGCCACATAATAGCCATCCTGACCATTATCCTTGCCCCAACTGTTCTCCACCTTCCAACGGTTCCGGACGCCCGTCAGCATCAAATTCACGCCAGTCAACGTCATGGCATGATTGCTTGGGCAATCACCATACTCAATCCCTTGGCCTTGTCGAACGTGAATTTCGTACCGAAAAGCTGGTCAACGCGCACGGTATCGCAATCAAAAAAGCCATCGCCACGCAACGAGAACTGCATGCAATCACAAGCAGAACCAAATCGGATGACCGTCACTGATCTGATCCACCGCAGCCTTCTTGAACACGTCAAGAGGCACGTTCACAAACTCCATATCACCCGCTTCCGCCACATTGGCGGAAAAACGAATACGATACCGCTTCCCAAACGGACGATTCTCCATCGGCACATTGCATAGCGTGACCAGATCGTTCACATCCACCGGCACGTACTTCTTATAAAACTCCATCGGAGTGATACCGAATTCACGAATCTGCGGACGCTCATCTTACCGGTTTTCGCAGCCTTTTTCAGACGGCCCCTCCCCCGCGGTTTCTTCTTGCCGTCATCCTTGTCATCACTCGTACGCGCAAGAAAATCAAAACGCTCCGGAGGCTCACCCAACGCAATCGCACACATGCGATACACCGTAGCCATATCCGCATTCTTCAACGCACGCAACTCATCCAACGACGTTCCAGCCGCATGACGATCACGCAAATCAGAAGCAAACTCCGCAACTTCGTATTCAAATACTGCTTGAACGCATCCGAACTCTTCGAATTAGCCGACTCGGATAAGCACTCTTCGGCACCAAACCATACTTGTTCACCAAATCAGCGAACATCTGCCACCAACCACCATCATCAGCCGGACCATAATTAATCGCCTCGAACACACGACTATCAACGGCTCATCCAACGTGACAAGCACATTCTCCAAAAACATGTTCGACTTCTCCATCGCATCCCAGAAAAACAGGTAGGTTTCCGAAAACTCGAAATCCTCAAATCCCAACGATGCATCAACTCATAACGCAACGTATTAAGCGCCGCAAACATCCAACAACGCCCCGAACTACGCTGATTGGTGATACTCCCCTGCTTCAGCTCGATGGAGAAATCATTCTGCAGCACGCGCTCGCCCTTATAGTCGGTGGCTGCGGCGAGCACACCGGATGATACTGCCGCGTTGGCCGCCACCAGATTGGCTCGGTCAGCGTTGAAGTCTGTGGAATACTGTTTGAGCAGCGCAGGGTCGAGTGCTTTGACGTCACTCATGGTTCATGGTCCTTTCGATATGTTCGATTTCGGATTCTATGTCGCGCAAACGGCAACGCAGGTCGGATTCCACATCCACGCCGTCCCGTTGCGCTTTGCGAATGATGGCGATGATTTCGTCAGCGTAAGGATGATCGCCATCATGTTGTTCGCCCATTTGACTTGCGTTTGTTGTGAATGCTGTTTCAAGCTGATCGCAATACTGCGATTTGCGCACTCTCGATACGATTTTCGTGGCGCGCGGCAATGCGCCTTGCGCGTGGGAGATGCCTTCGAGCATGGACTTGCGATGCTTTTTCTTTCTGTTTCATCGCTTCCCACAGTTTCAACGTATCTTGCGCATTTTCCGGTGCTGGCGCAGAAGCGTCGGCAGCGTCGTCTGATTGGAAGACGTGCGGATGTCGGGTGATGAGCTTATCGACGAGACGATTGCACACTTCATCAATGCCGAACGGATCCTGCGCATCCACGGCGCATACTTTGTGCTTGGAAGACGGATTGCAACAGCATGTCGCCGAGTTCCTCACGCATGTTGTCTCGATCATTCGTTTCCACGGCGTCGATGTATTCGTAGGTTTCTTCCAATAGCGGCTTAAGCAGACTCGTGTTGGTTTGCTCGCCGTCCCATGGGCATCCGCCTGGTTCGTGCAGAATGCGTACGACTTGCTTGACACGGTCCAACGCGCTAGGTGCATCGCGTACAGGGTCAAGTTTCGAACAATGCTCGAATCCTTCGGGCAACTGGTAATCATCATGTGCGGCTTCAGTCATGCCACCGATTGTTCTCGCATGTGCCGACCATGCAGCTGCAGCCGACAGCGGGCAGATTCCTCCAGTCGGTGGAGGAATCGGTACGTTCACGGTGGCCTCGATGCGGTCGCCGACGAGCCCAACGACAGGCCACGGATCGGATGCCGGAGAAGATACGTGCGCACAAGCTCAAGGAGACGCATAACAAGAAAGCAATGAAAAGGAGGAGCTGGCACTCCGAACTCATCGGAATGCCAGCTCCTCCTGAAAACCGTATCGTCGCCTCATACTCTACGTCTCATAACCATAGGTGCACTGCACACCACTACGAGACGATTTTGTGGTCGGCGCGGTAGAGGTCGGGCTCTACGTAGATTTCGAAACGGAACCACGGCAGCGCGGTACGCACGCTTCGTTCGATTTTGTTCACGGTTTCAACATCGTAATCGCGGTCGAGCTTGCTGGTCTGCACCTTGACGCACAGCAGAATGTCATCCTCGGACATATGCACGGTCTGCATATTCAGCAGTCGTTCCACACCAGGCGTTGAAATAACAGCCTGCTCAATCTTCTTGCGCGTATCCGAATCGACGGCCTCACCAATCAACAGCGAACCGGATTTGAACATGAGCAGCAACGATCCCGCAATCAATACAAGACCAACCATCAAACCGCCGAGCGCATCAAATATCTCATTATCAAACAGAATCGCAAGACCGATGCCAGCCCTGCGAATGCCAAGCCGATCAAAGCAAGCGTGTCTTCCATAATGACGGACGCAAGCTCCGCCGACTTGGTACGCCTCCAAAACGGAACACACCCATATGGGCCACACCCGTGCGCTCCATACGCTCGTTCGCTTCCTTGATGCTTTGATGCAGGCCGTAGCCTTCCAAGCAAGCGCTGATAAACACCACGATAAACGCCACCAGCAGTTCCATCTGGTTGACGTCACGCAGTGCGGGGTCTTCGGCAATGGCGAACAATTTCTTCACCGCCTCCGAAGTGGAGAAGAAACCACCGACGAAAAACAGCAGCGTCGCCACTACGAACGAAGCAAGATATTTGGCGCGGTACAGACCGAACGGATGATCGCCGTCCGTCTTATGCTTGGAGAAGCGACCGCCTGCCATGAGCACGATTTCGTTGGAACAGTCGGCGATGGAATGCACCGATTCGGAAAGCATCGCGGACGATCCGGTAAAGAACGCCGCAGCGAGCTTGGCGATGGCCACACCAATGTTGGCTCCGAGCGCCGCTTTTACGGCCGCTCCTTGATGTTCTGCCTCCTGTTGGCGGATATCGTTCGGATTGCTCGTACTACTGTCGTTGGAATCTTGCGATTCGTTCATTGCCTTTCCATTTCTTTCTGGAGTTAATACAAGACATATTCAATCATACATAGGGTGCTGTCATAGGGTGCCACCCGGATTGACACGCTTGCAGGTTCAGCGAAAAATCACTTTCTTGCACAGCGGATAGCCCCACGCGAACTGACATGCCATAGTCAGGAACTTCACCAACACCGCATTCCATCCGAATGCGGAAGGCAGCCATGCCAGCATGATCGAACCGAACAGGTAATTCCAAACCCACAGCAGAATGAACAAAGCCACGCTACGGCCGAAATTGCTGGACGATTTGAACGTAACATTGCGGTTCATCAGGAAGTTGTACGAAGCCGACAGCACGATGGCCACGCCGTTCGCGATGGCGGATGGTACGGAAAGCACATGCAGCAAGGTGAACGATCCGAATTCCACAATGGTTTGCGTTGCCGACACCAACAGATATTTGCCGAGCGTTTTCGGCCTTTTCGATGATTCCTGATTGGAGGATTTCGGATTATCCGACGTACCACTTTGCGCTGCCATTGTCTGCCGCCCGGTCCCATCACTCATATCAAACCCCCTGAATCATATGTCGTTCAATCGCAAAAACACTATAATGCGCCCGTCTCATATTCCCGACGTAATCGTGCATTTTTCTGAAGGATTGACTAGTCTTCCCTAGGTATTTTCACTGACAGCACAACAAGGGAGCATCCAATGACGTATTCCCCAGAACGCGCCGTTCCGCGCCGACGTGGTCGGCTCATACCTGCGTCCGGCAGAACTCAAGCAGGCTCGCGCCGATTTCGCAGCAGGCAAGATTGACGAGGCCGCACTCAAGGCCGTGGAAGATAATGCCATTACCGAACTGGTCGCCAAGCAGAAGGCTGCCGGTCTGCACGTCATCACCGACGGTGAATTCCGTCGTGGCTGGTGGCATCTCGACTGCATGTGGGGCTTCGCCGGCGTGGAAAAGGTGTCGATGGACAAGGGCTATTTCTTCCACGATGAGGAGACCCGCGCCGAATCCGCACGCCTGACCGGCAAGATCGCCTTCGACCCGGCCCACCCGTTCGTTGAGCATTTCAAGTTCATCAAGCAGTTCGAAGACGACACCGCCATTGCACGCCAGACCATTCCGGCCCCGGCACAGCTGTATGCGGAGCTGTTCCGCCCAGAGAACATCGCTTCCGTGCACGAGTTCTACGGCGACACCCAGAAGGATTACGACGAGCTTGCCGACGACAACGCCAAGGCCTTCCATGGTCTGATCATGGCATTGTATGAGGCCGGATGCCGCAATGTTCAGCTGGATGACTGCACGTGGGGCATGTTCTGTGATCCGAACTTCAACCAGCATTACACCGCCGATGAGTTCGCCGCCATGCAGGAACAGTATGCCGCCATGAACAACGCCGCCATCGAGGATCTGCCAGAGGATCTGGTGATCACCACGCACGACTGCCGTGGCAATTACCACTCCACGTGGGCTTCCGCCGGCGGATACGCCACTGTGGCCGACGTGCTTTTCGGCAAGGAAAACGTCGCCGCCTACTACCTTGACTTCGACGATGATCGTTCCGGCGACTTCGAGCCGCTCGCCAAGGTTTCCGGAGATAAGAAGGTTGTGCTCGGTCTGATCACTTCGAAGCCGGAACTTGAGGATCCGGAAGTGATCAAGGCTCGCATTGCCGAAGCGGCCCAGTATGTGCCGCTTGACCGCTTGTGCCTGTCCACCCCAGTGCGGTTTCGCGTCCACCGAGGAAGGCAACAAGCTTACCGAAGAGCAGCAGTGGGCCAAGATCGCGCTCGTGCAGTCCGTCGCCAAGGACGTATGGGGCGAGTGATGCTCGCACACGCGTAGCGCGCTTGTAAAAAACATATAAGGGGCTGTTTGCCAATCCAATCGTGACTGGCAAACAGCCCCTTTCGTACTGAAGCGAACGAAATCCTACCGCAATCAGCCTTGCATCTGCTCCGCTGCATCGTTGATGCAACGAATCGCATTCAGCGTACGCGGATACCCGATATACGGCATGCACTGCGAAATAACGGCAATCAGAAAAGCCTTCTCATTGCCGATGCCCATATTGGCTTTCGCATGAGACGTCAACTGCGGTTCGCAACCACCCTGTGCGGCGAGGAAGCAGAACGTGATCATCTCGCGTTCGCGATTGTTCAATCCTCCGCGCGTGTAATAGTCACCGAAGCAGTTGTCGGCAAGCCACTTGTTGATGTGTTGTGTCTCTTCGGGGCCGGATTGCGCGAATCCACGTATATGCTCGCCGAAAAGTTCGATCTGCTTGTCTTCGCCCGCCTTGGCGCGTGTTTCCGGCGTGGTAGTGCCTTGCGATTCGAGTGGCAGATGCACGTTGGCCGCGCCGAGGAAGTTGTTGAGCTTCTTCAGGAACGGCAGGGGTTTTGCCGAAACCGCAGTAGGCGGTCGCCTGATACACCATTTCCTTGATGGCGATGGAGGACAGTCCGGTTTCGTAGGCCACCGGCAGCATCATTTCGAAAGCGTCAGTCCCTGAACTCCTACCAGCACGGCGAGGATGGCCAGAGAACGGGTTTTGTCATCCAGATCAGGATGGTTCGCTCCCGGTTCGTTCACCACTTCGTCATAAGCGAAATTCGAGAAGAATGCGATGAATTCCGGATCGGTTTGTGACAATGTCCTGTCATTATTCCAAAACGAATTCATCCGTTTATGCAGCTCTTCGAACAAGACTTGCTTCCTTTCGTTTGATTTGCACTTATTCTATCGTCGGCATGTTGCTCAGACTTCGCTGATGCGCAGCAGCGACTTTACGGTTCGGCGCTCGTCCATGGCCGCGTACGCTTCCTGAATATCGTCGAGCGTGTATTCGGAAGTGTAGACGATGCCGGATCGATGTTGCCGTCGAGCACTTCCCTTGAGCAGTCGATGCATATCGTACGTGCGCACTGGTGCCGGACCGCCGCGCAGACCGACGTTGCGGTAGAACAGTCCCGGAATGTCGGCTTCCACACCGTGCGGCAGGCCGACGCGGCCGACCACTGCGCCTGCTCGCGCCACCTTCATGGCGGTGTCGTTCGACAGCGCGGATCCCACGCATTCAAGCACTGCGTCGGCACCGTAGCCGTCGGTCATTCCCCGCACCTTGTCCACGGCCTCGTCGCCACGTTCCTCCACGAAATCGGTGGCGCCGAATTCGCTTGCGATACGCTGGCGGTCGGCATGGCGGCTCATGGAAATGATGCGGGTGGCGCCCATCAGCTTGGCGGACAGCACGCCACACAGACCGACCGCGCCGTCGCCGAACACGACCGCGGTGTCCCCGGCGATTTCGGCGGAAGCGGCCGCATGATAACCGGTCGACATCACGTCAGAGAGGGTGAGCAGCGATGCGAGCATTTCGTCGGAGAAGCTCTTCGCGTCGCCCGGAACGACCACCAGCGTGCCATTAGCCTCTGGCACGCGCAGGTATTCCGCCTGACAGCCCAGTCCCTCATCGCCGAAATATCCGCCATGGGGGCAGCTGGATTCGAAACCGGCCTTGCATACCGGGCACTTGCCGCAGCTGAATGGGAACGGCACGATCACGAAATCGCCCGGCTTGGCCACGGTCACATCATCGCCGATCTGCTCGACCACGCCGATGGCTTCATGACCGGCCTGGGTGTTGGGTTCCTTGCTGCCGTCGCGGTAGAACCACAGGTCGGATCCGCATACGCATGCGCGTACCACGCGGATGATGGCGTCTCCTCCGTCGATGATGGTCGGTTCGGCATGTTCTTCGCATGCCATCTGCTTGACTCCCTTGAAGATCGCTGCCTTCATGAGTTGCTCCCTTGCTGTGTGTGAATTGAATTGAGGTAACGTCTGCGATGATGCTTCGGCTTATGCGTCAGTCTTGTTGCGAATATGGTTTTCACTGTTTCGATGACATCGTGGTTTTCTTCCAGAAGTCGTTGCGCTTCGTCGCCATGGCCTTCCGCCACGGCACGCCAATAGAGTGTTTTGAGGGAAACATAGGCTTGCTGCATGCGGATGCTTTCGGCTTTTGCGGCCAAACGCAATGTCTGCGCGTCCAGTAGCTCCATTTGCCTGCGCGCGCCTTCGGTTCCGTCGAAACGGTTTTTCAGATACTCGCGCATGGCTTCAAGCGGCATGCCGGTCGCAGACAACCAGGAAATAGTGACCAGCGATTGAATGTCTTCGTCAGTGTAGGCACGATGGCCAGAACTTGGGTCGCGTGCGATAGGGTCAATGATGCCGATCTGCTCGTAGTAGCGCAAAGTGGATTCGGGAAGTCCGGAAATCATGGATGCCTCACGAATCGTATGCCATGTTGTGGTACTCATACCCTGCACTGTAAAAAAACTTAAAGTGCTTGAAGTCTACTTGGCGTGTCGCATGCTATCGGATAGCAAAAGAACCTGTAATCCTGAAATTAGCTAAGTTGCGTCTGCAAAGAGTAACTGACGTGTTCATCGCAAGGAACATAGGACCATGCTGTTTTGGCCGACTGCCGTCTCACGACAAGAAGCTCTTATGCTGCTGAGTTTAATGAAATCGTGCGGATCAGGTGTGCTGGACTGGGCCGTACGCCTGGATTTGGCGTACTTGTAACGGTATTTTGAACACAGGGAGATCCATGATGCATGTTCGGCAAGCAGCATGTCGTATAATGCCTTTCGTCGTTCCTGCCCGAGCCGCGCAGGTCGAGGAACGGCCCACGGCGACTGCCGCGATCTCCGACTCACGGTGCGCGGCATCGACCAACACAAGGATTCATTATCATTATGGCGAAGCCATTCTCTGAAATTCATAATACGGACGCGAAGCTGTCGAAGCAGGTAAGGCAGTCTTTGAAAACAACCCAAGGAACGCGCAAGACCCTCACATGGCGTGTGGTCGATATCGCGGTCGGCGCGGCAGTAGGCGTGATGTCGGGAGTGATGTTCTGGGTGTTCGACGGCCTCTCGTATGGTCTTTTTCCGTTGCTGACTTTTGATTCTTCCTGGTTCAGCGGCGCTGCTTCATGCTTTGTTCTACTTCCCCGCCACGCTGGGGTCTCTGATCGTGCGCAAACCGGGAGCTTCAGCCTATGTGCTTTTAGTCGCATCGTTCGTCGAGGTGGTGCTCGGCACGAAATACAGTGTGAGCCTGATTGTGATCGCGTTGGTGCAGGCGGCAGCCGCGGAAGCGGTATTCGCGTTGTTCCGCTACCGTCGTTGGACGCTCGGCGTCACTATTCTGTCTGCTTTGTCGGTTGGAATCGTCTACAACTTCTATCTGCTGTTCTTCTACTATCAGGCATTCTCGTTCTTCAGCCCGCGAGGCATCATCGGCACCATTTGCGAGCTGCTCAGCGCGGTGGCATTCGCCGGTTTCGGCTCCTGGGGAATGTATTGCGCTTTACGCAAGTCAGGTGTTCTGTCGCGATTCGCTTCCTCGCATAAGGAACATAACGAAGAAAACGCCTGAAAGTACGTTTGAAAGCATGCCTCGACCATTTTAATTTTTTAATCAAATCTCATCAGTTTTACTGATTAAAAAGGACGCAACGCCGGCTGCGACGTTGCGTCCTTTTATGCCATCGCACATAGTGCGATTACTGCGGAATCTTCGAACTCGAAATTCCCGGAATCAATCGGCGGTGATCAGCTCGCTCGAATCCATGTCGAAGTCGGACATGGCAAACGAGCGGATCGCCGGATCCTCATACGTGTTCATGTAATAGGTGTTGGTCTTTCCGGAATATCCGCTGGTGAACAGCGTGCGCTCGAACTGGCCGTCGCCCATCCTAGCGCAGCCGTCGACCATCTGCACGGAGGCCAGTGTATGGAACAAGCGTGCCACATTGGCGGACTCGTTGTTCTGCTGCGGATAGTGCGTATTGGTGTAGGCGACGCGTACGAAACGCGACGGCGAACTCACGTCACCGGGAATGCCGTGCATGCTCACGCCGGCACCCCATGCGCTCAGTTCCGCCTTGCCCCAAGTGGTCGGCTCCGCCATCTCGTTGCTGACGCACATGTAGTTGCGCAGGTTTTCCATATGGAAGTCGAACGTCGGCTGATTGGTCAGCACATCGACGTCATCATGATGCACGTGCATGCCATCGGCCATCTGCTCGACGACGATGCTGCGCTTGCCGTCGCCGATGAACCAGTGCAGCAGAGACTCCTGCTGTCCCGGCACGATCTGGGAGACGAGCGTCACGTTCTTCAACGCTTCTTCGACTTCGTCGACACTGTCGAAATTGCGCGCCACCCACAGTGGGAATTCGAAGGTGGCGATGTTTTCGGTTCCTTCGACCGGCTCGTGTGTAAAGGAGGCATATCCGGGGAAGTTCAGTCCGGCAACGGCCAGACCATGCTCGTTGGCACAGTCGAAATACATGGGACTATCGGCCATGACCACACCCACGCCGATCACCGCGTTCGGTTCGCTCTTACCTTTGGCCCCATACACATAGTCGTACTGGTAGCCGCGGGAGTAACCAGGATGGTCTCCCCATATGAGAAACTCCAGTCGAGATTACGGCCGAAATAGGTGTTGCCCTCATCATCGGAGAAACGGACACCAGTGCACATACGGACTCCCTTCCATGATTTGCCGTGTTTTTCTTGCTTGCGTGTTCATGGTAAACGCCGCTTGCTGGGAAAATCTTTAAGTTTTGCCCGTGGAGGAACCTGGTCTGGATATCTACGCATTCTACGACGACTGTGATCCGCAGAATCCTCGCAACCGGCAGCAGAGTCTCCGTCAAACGCGCAAATTCGGAATCTTCTACATGCGTGTTAGCGAATAACCCGCCTCCCAAGTCCCAAAACACCCACCCGCTGGAACAATCTGTACGCCAACTGCCTTCTTGACGGGAAGATTCCCCCAGTGGGTGGAAGATTCAGAACGTTACAAGCCGGCCAATGGGAACTTTTGTCGGATTGAATGCCCTGAGGAGGAATTGTCCGTCTCAAAACAGCGCATACGTGGTGACCGGCGCGGGCGCATGCTGGCAGTCTCTTTGTCGGTGATATGAATCGTTTTGAATGGAATATTGTGTTCTTCCGCCACCTGCCGCACTCGCGGAACCCAATAGCAGGTGAAGGGGCATTGATCAGTGTAGTAGAGCACGAACCCGTCTTCGCCCACCGCAGGATGCTTAGCGCATTCCTTGAACTTCGGCAACGCCGCACTCTCTTCAAAAAGGCAAAGCCATGAGGTTGATGCCGCAATCGGATACGTCGGCCACCTCGAAACCTTTGTAAGCAGGAACTTCGGGTCGGCAAGAAACTCTCGTTTGCGTCCTTCTGACGAGAGAATGCAAACGCCCCTTGCGTCCCTGCTCCTTGGCATCTCGAATGCATTCGTTCAACAGATTACTGGAATGCCCGTGCCCTTTCAAAGAACCAGCGACCCACAGACAGTTGATATGAATCCACCCGTCCGCATCGATCGGCACCCATGCGTTTTCCGCTGGAATATATTCGATGAAGCATTTGCCCCGCTCTTCACTACGATAGAAGACGAGACCTTCGTTGAAACGCTGCTTGAGCCACTCTTTTTTTTCGCAAGGCTTTGCTTGCCGGACATGGCACAGCAGAAATGTTCCCTTTGTCGATGTTCTCTTCAGTGATGTGGATGTAACTCATTTTTCCTGCACCTCTGAATCGGGGATGCTGTATGGGCATCTTCGTTGATTCCTCGAATACGACAAAGCCCTTGATTTCCAAGGGCTTTCAAATGGCTCCCTGCGACTGGGCTTGAACCAGTGACCGTCCGATTAACAGTCGGATGCTCTGCCAACTGAGCTACGCAGGAATGCGCTGTGCACAAGACAAAAATACTACACCAAAACTTGTGGATTTCAAATCTTCAGCGTGTCACATGTGTGTTTCGACTTGCAAAACGTTTCCATACGATGCTTTCGGCCTAATCTTACATGGAGATCTTCGTCAACGGCATGGCCGAATCGATGGCGAAATCAGGGTTTGACGGAGCCACTCCCGCTTCGACCAGGTTGACACCCAGCATGGCCACCATGGCACCGTTGTCGGTGCACAGTTTGAGCTGCGGCACACGCACCTCTACCCCATGCTCGGCCCCGACTTCCAACAGTTTGGCACGAAGCTGCGAATTCGCGGAGAAGCCACCTCCTACAATCAACGTCTTCGAATCGTACTGCTCACAGCCGCGCATCGCCTTCTTGGCGAGTACGGTCGCCACGGAATCCGCCAGCGACGCGCACACGTCATCAACGGGAATCTCATTGCCTTGCGCCTGCTGTTCCTCGATCCAACGCGCGACGGCCGTTTTCACGCCGGAGAAACTGAAATCGTACGGATGCTGTTGTCCCGCTTTGCCTTGGGTGAGACCTTGCGGCACTTTGATGGCGTGCGGGTCACCCAATTGCGCATGACGGTCGATATGCGGTCCGCCCGGATAGGGAAGCCCAGCAGGCGGGCGACCTTGTCGAAGCATTCGCCGGCCGCATCATCAAGCGTGGTGCCGACCACGTCGATATGGCGTGCGACATCCTCAACATGCAGCAGAGACGTGTGCCCGCCGGAAACGATCAAGGCAAGCGTGTCTTCGGGGAACGGACCGAACTGCAGCTGCGTGACCGCGATATGCCCAATCACATGGTTGATGCCGTAAATCGGCTTGTTCGCCGCCCAGGCAAGCGATTTCGCGCCGGACACGCCAACGGCGAGGCAGCCAGCAAGTCCAGGACCCGCGGACACGGCGATCGCGTCGACGTCAGACAACGTCATGTTCGCGTCGGCCAACGCCTTGGAAACACATGGCACGAACGCTTCGGCGTGGGCGCGTGACGCGATTTCTGGAATCACACCCCCGTAACGCGCGTGTTCATCCATGGAGGATGCGACGACGTTGGAAATCAGGGTGCGCCCCTGCACTACCGCGGCCGCGGTCTCGTCGCAGGTGGATTCGATGCCGAGTACGATTGGTTCGCTCATTGCTGCTCCATTTGCTGCTTTGCTTGCTGTTCCGTTTGGTTGTTCTGTTTTTATTGTTCCGCTGCTGCGAACCGACGATCCTCGGCTCAAGTTCAAGGCTCATGGTGTAGCGTCGATGCCTTCGGGCTGGTAGTAGCGTTTGCGCAATCCCATTTTGGCAAAACCGAACCGTTCGTACAATGCCAAGGCCGGGTATTGTCGACTCGCACTTCAAGCAACATGCGTTTGGCCCCTGCTCACGTGCCCGCGCAATCAACGCCTCCATCAACGAAGCCGCGATTCCCTGCCGTTGGAACCGTCTGCCGACGCCGATCGTCATGATTTCCGCATCGTCGCCGTCATACCAGAAACCGGCATAGCCGCGCGCACAACGGGCTGTTGCCTAGCAGAATCGCCTGCAACCGATCCAGCAACCGGCTCATCCACGACAACGCAACCCGCAATCCCGCAATCCGCGGTCTTGCCATCATCATCAATATCGAACAGATACGTGCGTGCTGGCGCTTGGAATTCCTGGCGAATCGACTGTTCGCTCCACGCTCCCCTGCCGAACAGGTCCGCTTCCAAAGCGGCCATCTGCGGCACTGCGATCTGTTCATCGATGCTTGTATGATCAACGATCATGCCGTATCGTCACTCCGTGCGTTCCCGCGCCGGCATGGTTGAGGACATGCTTCAACGGGTTCGGCACCGACACGTCCGGCCTGCGCAAATACAACGGTTCGACCGGCTCCGGATTCACCAAAGACTGTTGCGAAGTGGCGAAGGCCGCGAATCGTTCCAATCCGGACGGGCCCTCGTCGAGCAGCGCCTGATCGCGCACTTCGCCGCCTTCGGGAAGGCTTGCCCACGATTGCGCGTATTTCGCCGCTCCATGGCCGACGACGTCGACTACATATTCCACGTTCGGATCGGCCTTGGCGAAGCCGTTCCAGCACCTCGTTGACACGGTTCGCAATCGATTCGGGATAGTCGATATCCATGTCGATCAGGGTTTCCACACAGCCGTTTTCAACGTTTGCGTCATGGTCTTCGCCTGCGTTGCCACCGGCCTCATAGCCGCTGCCATCCAACAATGTGAAATACAGCTGCTTGCGTCGCGCATCGTTCACGGCGAGCGTCAGATGATGGCGGCCGTCATGCTCCGCGTTGCGCAAGCACCTGCGGGAAAGCAATTCTGCCCGATAAGCTGTGCACCGGTGGCGAAGGCGAGCGCTTTGGCTGCAACGATTCCTGCGCGTAGTCCGGTGAAGGGTGCAGGTCCGATGCCTACGATGATGCGGTCGATGTTTTTCCGGTTTGAGGCCGGCTTGTTCCACGGTTGTGGCGATGTTCACCTGTAGTTTTCGACGTGGGTGCGTGAGTCGGTTTCGACGATGGGGTCGTGTCCGACCATGCCGACGGTTGAGCCGTATGAGGTGTCGATCACCAGTGTCTGCATTTTGTGGAAACTCCTTATGCCAAGCTGGGAACTACTGTACAACCGATGCTGGAATCGTGCTTGCTGCTGGTGTTTTAGCGGTTGTTGCGTGTGATGTCGAAGGTTTGCCGAGGATGCGCCGACGGGAATGAAGGTTACGGTGCGGGTGCCGTTGCTGGTGAGTTCGTTGTCGGCTCTGCTTGTTTCGTCTGTGCTAACGGTGTTGAGTGGCCGGTCGATGCTGGATTTCGAGGCGTTCCGGTGCGAGCGCGGCTGCCATCTGTTCTCCCATTCCATGAGGATGATGGTGTTGTCGCTGGGGTCTTCGAGTTCTTCGTCGAGTCCGAGGGATTCGAGTTCATCGAGTAGTCGTTCGATGGCATTTTGGCCTGGGGCGTAGGCGTTGCCGCCGAGTCGGTAGGCGTCGACGTGTATGAGGTGGGCGGAGTTACCGCTGGGGAATTGGCCTTTTGAGTTCGCGTGCGATGGTGAAGGTTGGCGAGACGATGGGTTCGCTGATGTTGAGTCCTGCGCCGAAGCCTTGTGCGAAGGTGGTTTTTCCTGCGCCGAGTGGCCCTGAGAGGAGTATGACGTCTCCGCCGTGGGTGAGGTGTGCGACTTGTTTGCCGAGTTCGCGCATGGCTTCGCCGGTTGTCGCTTCGACGGTGACGGTTTTGGCAGTGCCTTCGCTGGTGTTTTCGTTGGCGTCAGTAATGGTTGCCTCGCTCATGTTAGTTGGTTCGTCCTTTGCTGCTGATCAGTTCGATGGATCGTTCCAGCGCGTAGACAGGGTCCGATCCGTTGGTTTTGCTTTTGTTCGTCGGCCCATGCGAGCATTTGGATGCATCGTCTCATGCCGTCGGAGGTCCATCCGGAGAGCTGTCTGGTGGCGTTTTTCAGCACCCATGAATTGGTTTTCGCTTCCGCTTCGCTGATGGTGCCGGAGCGTACGGCTGAGCTTTGGCCATGGTGCGTAGTTTCATGGCGAGCGCTCCGATGAGTGCGATTGGCGCGGTGCCTTGTTCTATTGAGGCGCGCATGGCGATGATGGCGTCGGCGGCACGTCCGGAGAGTGCGAGGTCGGCGACACGGAAGCCGTCTACTTGGGGATTTGCTGTGAGGTATTGGTTGACGCGTTCCAATGTTATGGGATTGTCGTCGAAGTCGAAGCAGAGTTGGCCTGCCATGGCTGCGAGTTCGCCGGTTTTGTCGCCGAGTACGGCCACGAGTTGTTGTGCGGCCATGGGTTCGATACGTCGGTTACGTCGTTCGAAGCATTGTATGGTGAAGTTGAGTTTCGCTTCGGCTTTTTGAGGTCGGCTACGGTTTCTTTGACGGCTCCGGCTTTGGTGAGTTGGTCGATGAGTCGTTTGCCTTTGATGCCGCCTTCGTGTTGGCAGATGACGATGCTGGCTTCGGTTGGATTGTTGACGGCTTTTGGTAGGCGACCATGGTTTCGCCGAGTTTGTCGTCGGCGTTTTGCAGGTTGGATACGATGACGATTGATCGTTCGGAAAGCAGTGATGGGCTTACCGCTTCGTCGAAGGCGTAATGATCGGCGTTGGTTGCGTCGAGTTCGATGGTTTCCACGTCGGGGTGTTTGCGTTGCGCTTGGCGGCGCAGGTCGCGTACGGCCTGCTCGTTGAGGTACGGGTCGCCTCCGTAGATGAGGTGGAAGGGCGTTGTTGCGGATGGTTTCGGCATAGTATTCAATCTCGCTGTATCGGTGGACAAGATTCATTCGTTCCATTTCATGGTTTTGAGCGCGTTGTGGGTTCGTTCGCCCCATGCTTTCGCCCGTTCGATCGGATTGTGTATGAGGCGTCGGCCCGGCAGGTTTGGTTCCGTTGTGGTGATGCGGGCGAAGAGTGTTCCGGCGAATCGTGCGGTCGTGTATCCGATGATTTCGACGAGGATGATCAGTAGCGCGCCGCCTGCGTCTCCGGTCCATGGAATGGTGACGTGGTCTCCTGATCCGAGGTTGAGGGCCATGAATTCCATGATGGCGGTGCCCCATGAGGCGAGGCTGGCGAATATGAACCCGAAGCTTGGCAGTATCCATGAGATGGCGAGACTGGCGAGTCCGGCAAGTGTGGAGAATCCCACGAAGGGTGCGACGACCAGATTGGCTGGAATGGAGTAGACCGGCAGTTCTGGTTCGATAAGCACTTGGATCGGCAGGGTGAAGAGTTGCGCGGCGATGGTCATGGCCATGGTTTGCGCGATGAATGCCGGCATAATCGGTGTGAGCCATGCGCCTAACGGTCCTGCGAACAGTACGATGCCAAGTACGGCGGCGCATGACAATGCGAATCCGAAACTGCGTGACATGTGCGGATTGACCATGAGCATGCCCAACGTGGTCCAGCTGAGGGTTGACAGGGCTTGCGTTCTTCGGCCGAGGAACAGGAAGCCCGCTCCCGCCAAACCCATGAGCAGGGCGCGCGACACCGAATCGGATGGGAACACGCACATCGCCAGCATGATGTACGACGCTCCGATGGCGATGGCCGTGACGCGTTTGGGCAGCAGCAGGAACGAGCAGATGGCGCGCACCAGGGTGGCGACGACCGCAAGATGCCCGCCGCTGACCGCCATCAGATGCAGTATGCCCGAACGTTGGAAGGCGTTTTCAAGCAGATTGGCGTATGTGGAGTCAATACCCGTGCCCGCCTTGCCATTGCCACTGTCTGGAGGAACGTAATCCTGCCCGAGAATACCTAAGGTCAGGCCGGGAACGAGCACTTTCCCTTTGGTCGGAAAGCCGTGACGTCTGTTCGAAGAACGCCTGCTGCATCATGCCGATCGTGCGCAATGCGAGGTTCGGTCCCCGTATGCGTTCCACGGAGGCGATGTCCGTCAGCCATAGCGGCATGGCACCGTATTGCGATATGGCGAGCGTGCCCCCGCATCCGGTATTCGCCGCCTTGTTTGAGCGTGCCGCAGTCCGGCCGGTCCGCATAGACGCGCACCCGCATCATGCTTGGCTGCGTGGACCTCTTGCCGTGATCGTTGAGATCGTCGCATCAATCTGGCAATCGTTTGCGCGTCTGTTCGAATTCACTGCGGGAGATGTCGTACGTACCAGCGTGACAACGTCGCTTTCGCCGTTTCTGGCCGCGTACGAGGCCGCATCCCTCCATTGCAATACGTCGTAGGTCAACGCGGAAGACGCGCATGCCATCGCCGCGACCACGCATACGATAATGCTGAAATGCCATGCCGCGCCCGCCCGCCGCACGCCAACCGGCACTCGCAGCATAGGCGATCGCAGGAACGGCAATCCCAATAATCCCAATAATGCCAGCAACGGTACCGCCAATGCCACAACGAGCAGCAGCATGCCGAACCGACCATCCCGCTCGACGCAATAGTCAAATCCCTTATGCGTGGCCAAGCTCGCCGCCCACCCGCATAGGGCGGCCGGCAGCAGACGCCAATCCCTGCCCTGCTCCCCATCCCGCCATTCGAACGTGTTTCCTCTCATCGTGTGCAACACTTGGTCTCGGAATTTCGCCAGCGTTTTCTCGCCGATGCCTTTGACTTCCAACAGTTGGTCGACATTGTCGAAACGGCCGATCTGATTGCGATAGTCGATGATGCGTGCGCGGTCACGGGGCCGACGCCTTTCAAGGTCTGCAATTCGTCGGATCCTGCGGTGTTGATGTTCAGCAGACCGTCAGCCGGATCGGCGGACTCCGCTGGTCCGGATGTTGGTTCGCTCTGGCTGTCGGGTTCCGTGGATGGCTGCTGGCTTGGTGTTGTTTGCGTGGACGCCGTCTTGTCTTTCTCGGTTCCGTTCGCCTTCGATTGTTCGGATTGGGTGATATGCGATTGTTGGAGCGCACTGTAGTGGACGGCCTGTTGGATGAGCATGGTCAGGCTTGCGCAGAGCGCGCACGACAGGGTGAGTATGGCGATGACCGCGTGGATTGGTTGGAAGACGAGTCGTGGACGGTCGCGTTTGGGCCGGTCCTGTTCAGTCGGTTTGTCGGAAGGCTTGACGCCGGCCAGATCCCGCAATGTGGGTTTGCGGGTTCAGGCGATTGTTCAGTTGTCGCGATTGCAGTGGACGTTTCAGCCGCTGTGGAAACCTCGGATATTGAGGTTGTTTCGGATATCGCAGGAACAGCATGTTCGTTGCGAACGTTCTGCCCGCGCGTTCTTTCCACGTGTTTCGGGCATGCCAAGTCCGCGCAGCCGTTGCGCGGACTGCGATGCGGTTTCGGCTTGCCTGTTGCGCCTGCCCGGCGGGGTAAACGATAATGCCCATGCATCCAAAGTGGAGGATGCATGGGCATGTTGTCCAGTCGAAACGGCCCTGTGGTCGAAGGATGGGAGTTATCCACATGTTCGGCGTGTCGCCTTATGCGGAAACGGTTCCCACCCTGTTGGAAGCCTCGTCAAAGGTCTCACCAGAAGCCGTTGATCCGTTTTTCGAAATATCATTCCGCGGGAACGTGGACACGATCTTCGGAGCCTTGACGATGACCTTGCGCGGTTCCTGCCGCCCAGACGATCGGCGACGGCTTCCAACGCCATCTTCTCAAGTTCCTTAGGATCGATGTCGGGCGAGACCTCGAGCTTGGCGCGCACCTTGCCCTTGATCTGCACGACCGCGGTGACGGTGTCCTTGGCCGACATACGTTCGTCGGCCTTCGGCCATTCGGCGTGGGCCAACGATTCGCCGTGTCCGAGCTTGTTCCACAGTTTCGCAGATGTGCGGAGCGATCGGGGAAAGCATCAGAATCAACGGTTCGACGGCGCGCGCGCGGCACTTCGTTAAGGCTGGTCAGATGGTTGTTGAGCACGATGAGCTTGGCGATGGCCGTTAGGGACGCATCGCTTCCATTTCCACGGTCGTCGGCGATCGTGTTGTTCAGCAGCTTCAGCGTCTTCGTGTCGAGCTTACCATCGGTGACGCACACTTGCCGGTGTTCTCGTCGACGACGCCACAGGCGCTGCAGGAAGCGCATGGATCCGACCACGTTGCGCGTGTTCCACGGACGGATTCGGCCAGCGGGCCCATGCCCATCTCATACAGGCGGAAGGTGTCCGCGCCGTAGTTCGCATACATGTCGTCCGGCGTGATGATGTTCTTCAGGCTTTGCCCATCTTGCCAAACTCGCGGTTGGCGTGCTCTCCGTTCCATGGTGAAGGTCGGCTCTCCGTTGGCGTCGGCCGGGCCTTCCACCACTTCGGCGGCCGGCACGTACTGGCCACGGTCGTCGGTGTAGGCGTATGCCGGATCATGCCCTGGCTTGAACAGCTTGTGGAACGGTTCCGCGGAATCCACGAAGCCGAGGTCGAAGAGCACCTTGTGCCAGAAGCGGGAGTACAGCAAGTGCAGCACGGCGTGCTCCACGCCACCGATGTACAGGTCCACGCCGCCGGACTTGCCAGTGGTCTCGTTGTGGTTCGGGCCCATCCAGTAGTCGAACTCGCTCTTCTCCACCATGTGTTCGGTGTCGGTCGGGTCGAGGTAGCGCATGTAGTACCAGCAGGATCCGGCCCAGTTCGGCATGGTGTTGGTGTCGCGGTAGTAGGTCTTCTTGCCGTCGCCCAAGTCGAGTTCGACCCTCACCCAATCCTCGTTGCGGCTCAGCGGCGCTTCAGGATTGGATTCGGCGTCTTCCGGATCGAAAGTCTTCGGGCTGTAGTCCGGCACGTCCGGCAGGTTGATCGGCAGCTGGTCGTCCGGCAGCAGATGCGGGGTGCCATCTTCGCCGTAGACGATCGGGAACGGCTCGCCCCAGTAACGCTGGCGGCTGAACAGCCAGTCGCGCAGACGGTAGCTGACCGTGCCCTTGCCGACACCAGCCTCTTCCAGCCATGCGTTCACCTTGTCGATGGCTTCGTCCACGCGCAGTCCATTGAGGCTCAACGCGTCGCCCTTGGCACGGGTGGCGTCCACAGCGGAGTTGATGACGATGCCGTCGTGGGAGACGAACGGAGCCTTGCCCTCATAGTTGGCCAGATCGTCGCCGGACTCCGGCAGCGGCTGCACGGTGTAGGTGACCGGCAGACCGAACTTGACCCGCGAAATCGTAATCACGCTGGTCGCCACCCGGCACGGCCATGATGGCGCCGGTGCCGTAATCCATAAGCACATAGTCTGCGGTGAACAGCGGCAGCTTGGCTCCGGTGATCGGGTTGATGGCGTACAGGCCGGTGAACAGGCCGGTCTTCTCGCCCACCTCGTCCACACGGTCCTTGGCGGTCTTGGATTCCGCGGCCAGACGGTAGGCCTTCACAGCCTCGACCGGGTGGCGTAGCCGCCCTTCCAGTCTTCCGGAGTCTCGGACGGCCATTCGGCGGGAACATCCTCGAGCAGATGATGCTCCGGGGAGACCACGGCGAACGTGGTGCCGAACAGAGTATCGGGACGGGTGGTGTAGATCTCCATGTCCTTGACGCCGTTCGGGGGGTTTCGACGTCGAAATGCACGGAAGCGCCGTGGGATTCGCCGATCCAGTTGCGCTGCATGAGCTTGACCTTTTTCCGGCCAGTCGATGCCGTCAAGATCTTCGATCAGACGGTGGCCGTATGCGGTGATGCGCATGGACCACTGGCGCAGCTCACGCTGGAACACCGGGAAGTTACCGCGTTCGGACTTGCCTTCGGCGGTGACCTCCTCGTTGGCGAGCACCGTGCCCCAGGCCCGGGCACCAGTTCACCGGAGACTTGGAGATGTATTAAGGCGGAAGTCGTTGAGCACGTCGGCCTGCTCGGCTTCGGTCAGATCATTCCACTGCTTGCCTGCGAATCCCGGAATCTCACGCTCGCCGGATTCGAACTGCTCCACCAGCGTGCTGATCGGGCGTGCGCAGCCCTTGGAGCCAGACGGGTTGGTGGCATCCTCGTCGTACCAGGAATCGTAGATGCGGGAGAAGATCCACTGGGTCCAACGCACATAGCCCGGGTCAATGGTGGCGAAGGAGCGGCGGTTGTCGAAGCTCAGGCCCATACGATGCAGCTGGCGGCGCATGTTGGCGATGTTCTGCTCGGTGGTGATGCGCGGATGCTGGCCGGTCTGGACTGCATATTGCTCAGCCGGCAGACCGAAGGCGTCGTAGCCCATGGCGTGCAACACGTTCTCGCCCTTCATGCGGTGGTAGCGGGCTGACCACATCGGTGGCGAGGTAGCCGAGCGGATGGCCCACATGCAGGCCCTTGCCCGACGGGTACGGGAACATATCCATGGCGAAGTACGACGGGCGTCCTTCGGCGTTGCGACCCTTGCCGTCCTTCAGATCGCCATTGACGTTGGCGGCCCAGAAGGTGCCTTCGTCATCCCAAATCTTCTGCCATTTTTCCTCAATGCCCTGAGCCAAATCCGCGTTGTAACGGAACGACAGTCCGGCTGGTTCGTTCGACTGCGCCTGCGCGCTTTTCTCAATGTCACTCATAATGCATGAAACTAGCCGCGCAACTGGACACTTCGCAAGGCGTCAATCATTATGCAAGAAGCGTTTTGCAAAGCGTCACGCAAGGCGAGGGCCGTCAGCCTTCCGACGCTGCCGAGAGCGTTATCGCGGGAGGTTGAGCGACATGTCGGGAACGTAGCCGATCGACTGTTTCATCTTGTCTATGGCCTGCTTCCACATGAGCCGTCGTCCATCATGGACTGCAATGCGGCGTCGATCTGCTTGGCCAGCGTGGATTGGCAGGATTTGACCGCGATCGCGTACGAACGTTCGCCGAACGTTTCGCCTTTGAGATATCCGCCTCCCTGTTGGATTGAGGCCCGCCGCTATGGCGTCATCTGCCGCGATGGCGTCCGCCTGCCGATCATCAATGCCGTTTCGCATTGCGGATACGTGTCGCGTTCGCTCACGGTCACATCTTCCGCAAGATTTCGCACGTAGGAGGGTATTCCTCCTTTGGCCACGCAGACCGTCCTTCCGGCAAGATCATCGGTTCCGGTGATGGTTCCCGCACTGTCGGAACGTACCAACAATGCCGCATGCACAGTCAGATACGGTCCTGCAAGCTCGACCTCACCATCTGAACGTCATCAGCGGCGAAAGCATCGACCACCATGTCCACGGTGCCGTCTTCAAGCGACGAAACGCGCGTCGACGGCAGCACCTGTTTGAACACGATCTGTTTTTTCGCGAATCCCAGCGTGTTCGCCACGTATTGCGCCACGGAAATATCGAAACCCGAATACTCTCCCCCATGCAGAAAACCCAAGTACCAGGCTGGTCCGCGGCCACGCCAATCGCAATGGTCGGCCCCTGCGCGAGACCATTGGTCACTACGGAAATGGAAGTGCCGCACGCGCTCGTGCCCAATACGGTCGAAGCGGCGCATACCAGCGCCGCGATATTTCGTGACAAACGTGACAGACGTAGCATACGCGCGATTCTACGCGCTTCTACTTGAACATGCGCGAACGCGTTAGGAACCAGGTGACAATGGCCGAAACGACCAGCGAGATTCCGATGATCACGGCGAAGCCCCACGGCGTCCGTCAACGGCATGCCTAGCATGCCCTCCTGGAAAGTTCATGCCGTACATTGAGAAGATCAATGTCGGAATCGACAGCGTGATGGAGATGATCGTGAAGATGCGCATCACGTTGTTCAGATTGTTCGGACACAATCGACGCGAACGCGTCGGTCATGTTAAAAGAACGCCGCTGTAGATGTTGGCCATCTCGATTGCCTGCTTGTTTTCGGTGATGACGTCGTCGAGCAGATCCTCGTCTTCCGGATACTGCTTGATGCGCGGCAGCGTGGTCAGCTTTTCCATCACGATTTCGTTCGATTTGAGCGACGTGGTGAAGTAGACCAACGTTTTGCTCAGTTCGAGCAGCATGAGAATCTCGCGATTCTGCATGGAATGGCGCAGTTTTGAGTTCGAGCTTGTCGCTTTCGCGGTCGATGATACGCAGATACCGCAGATACATGGTGGCGTTGCGGTACAGAATCTGCAGGGATGAAACGCGTTTTCATATACGTGTTGAAACCGCGGATCGTACCTCCATGAACGGGTGCAACACCGAGTGTCCTGCATGCAGACGGTGATGATGGCCGACTGCGTGATGATGATCGACAACGGATGGTCTGTACCAGTCTCGCCCGCCGCGCTCTTCGACGGTTGGAATGTCGACGATGATCATCGTGTAATCGTCTTCCACGTCCACGCGGGGAGCGTTCTTCGTCATCAAGCGGGGCGCGCAGGTCGGCGAGATCGACGCCGGTTTCCATGGAAACGTTGGCGAGTTCCACATCCGTCGGATCCGAAAGGCATAACCAAGATCCGTTTTCGGGTTTTGGATCTGCTCCACCTTACCGTTAATCGTTCTGAACATTCTCAACATGTCTCACCCGCCTTTCGCGCTTTCTGACGTTCTATCGCTGTACGGTAGCCCGAATCCAACATCTCCGGCGATCGGTCTCTTTGCGATCGATCTGGAAACATTCGGGCAAACAACCTTATTTAGATAGTCCCACCTTGAGAGTTGGCCGGCCGCGTGCCTGAGATTTCATCGAGAATTCATGTTCGACGCATGCGTCCGCGGCAGGCGACAGTCACTGCAGATCGTTGCGGTTACTGCGAATCACTGCACGATGGGCTTCACAATGGCATGTTGGCCTCGCAATTCCTTCGGCCCATTCTCCCAATCGGTAAGCGCGGCGATGGCGGGACCTTTTGGTTGAAGGCGTCGAGCTCCACTGCCATGTGTCGGGGATCCGCAGGACCGTTGGAACCGCCTGTGTTGACGCTCATGCTCGTCCAGAAGGCGTTGCGCATGGCTCCGAGATTGTTGAGGTCGTCCGGATCCATGTCGAGCAGCACGGCGACGGTGGCCACGATCCACGATCCATGGCCGACTGCGAGCAGCGTGGTGGCCGTCGGATCATCGGCATGTTCGGCGATGATGCTTCGTATGGCTTGGGAGCCACGCTGGCCGGTATGCCTGCGGCTTTCGACGCCATGGGCGCTTGGTTTCGCCTCCTGTGTGGGCACGCCATGAATGGTAGTCGTCGGCGTACTGTTCGAGGATTTCCTCGCGGGTCATGCCTTCCCATTCGCCGAAGCTGCGTTCGCGCAGGCGTGGGTCGAGGGCTACGTCAAGTCCGAGAAGGTCGGCGATGGCGTGAGCGGTCTGTTGGGCGCGGAAAAGGTCGGATGATACGACGACCATGCGTCGGCTCGCGGCCGGAGCCTCACCGTTGATTTCGTTAAGATCGGCGAGATACGCGCCCTCGTACGCGGGGTTGGGCGAGTTCATCATTATGGTCGGCGATGTGCGCGACTTTCGCCCAATAGTATGTTTTGGCGAGTTCATAAGCGCTTTGGTCGGCCTGCCACCTGCCGACGATGTCGAGGGGAATGTCGATTTGGCCTTGCAGTCGTCTTGCGAGATTGTATGCGGTGCGTCCGTGGCGCAGGAAGAGTACTTCGTCGATCATGCATTTCATTGTAGCTATGCCGTGCGAGTGTGGCGAGGGTCGCCCAGATGGCTGTGAGCGCGAATGCCGTGGTGGAGAGGGTTCCGTCGGTGAGGCATCCTGTTTCTGGCGGGCATTCGTCGTGGTTGGGGACGCGCGTTCCTGTGATGAGAAGCCGGTGGGTGTTGATGCCGTATGGGGTGCAGGTCATAAGGGTGGCCTGATCGGCGCTGGAGTCGTGTTTGTTTATCCAAGGTGAAATCGTCGGGGGGTGATGGTGCGATTGTTTGCACTTGATAGGTGAGGGTTTCGCCGAGGGTGGTGATGGTGAATTCGTCACCTTCTCGGGCTTGGTCGAGTTTGGTGAACATGAGTTTGTCGGCGAGTCCCCGGTGTGCGGTGATGACGGTATGGCCCCTGCTCCCCCGATTGGCAGGGATTTTCCCACGCCCTGCGCCGATGGCGAGCGTCTGTTCGCTTGTCTCCTGCGTGGCGTATGGTAGGCTGATGCCGAGTTTCGGTAGTTGATGGTTGCCATGACGTCGCTGGGTGGGATGACGAGTTGCCGATTGTATTCGTCGGGATTTTGCGTTGCGGGTTCGCCGTCTGTTTGGCTGTTGGTTTGGTTTGCGAGGCGCGCGTTGTAGAGTTTCGCCTGCCGTTTGCTTTCTTTGATTGCCTTGGTTTGCGGTGTTGGTGATGGTAAGCTGCGTACGCTTTGACGCCGGCTGCTTTGTTGATGTTGTCTCGGCGCGCATGATCAGGGATGCTGATGAGTGCCGTTGCAGAGCATGGCGGTTCCCACGCACCACCGGATGATGCTGCGTTTGTTGGGCGCTTTTTGTGCCGTGGTTTGCTATGCGGAATCGCCACGTGTTGCCTATTG
>VOFB01004086.1_pt1 | contig 37574 bp, 52 predicted proteins | sample 5384141 | NCBI WGS metagenome assembly VOFB01 (sample SAMN12384721, study PRJNA508395) | human gut metagenome | isolation source: healthy gut A | host: Homo sapiens
TGCCGTGCTTTATTTCGGCGGAGTCGATTCATAAAGGAACAGGCTTTTCGGTGGGCGAAATGGTTCAGTTTGTGGGCTATTCGAATATGCTGTTCGGACCTCTCGGGTGGTTTACCTGGCTGCAGAACGTCTTATGCGCCTTGAGGTCAGCATGAGCCATATCGACGACGTTATGTCCAAAACCCCAAACATAACCATTGTCGGAAAAATCCCGTCAAAAAACGCCCGGACGTGTGGAATTTAAAAAATGTCACCTTCGGATATAAAAACTACGAGCCCATACTCAATAACGTTTCCTTTAAGGCCGAAAGGGGCGAAATGATAGGCCTTGTGGGCGAGTCTGGAGCGGAAAATCCACCGTCATAAATCTGCTGATGCGTCTTTACGACACCGATGAGGGCGAAATTCTTATAGACAGGTGTCGACATTGGGATTACGACCCAGAAACCCTTCGGTATGATGGGCGTCGTGCTGCGGAAAACTTCCTTTTCTCGAGGACGATTTTCGAAAACATAAGATTTTCCTGTCGAACGCTTCTCCCGAGCAGGTCATCATGGCCGCGAAAACCGCGGAGCGCACGATTTTATCTGTAAATTTCCCGACGGTTATAATACCTATGTGGGCGAAAAGGGACACCGTCTTTCGGGCGGCGAACGCCAGCGCATAGCCATTGCGAGGGCGATTTTGTCCGACCCCAAAATACTTATTCTCGACGAGGCCACCGCAAGTCCTCGACACCGAAAGCGAATTTATGATTCAGCGCGCCATCGACCGCCTCAAGTCGGGACGAACCACCTTTGCCATAGCTCAGCTCGCCTTTCCACCCTTAAAAATGCCGACCGCATAATCGTCATCGACAATCACCGAGTGGAAAGCGGCAGCCATAAGCAGCTTATGGAGCACGGGCGCATTTACAAAGGGACTTTGTGGAGGCGCAGCTTGAAATGCACGCCGTCAGGGAATGAGTTTGAAAGCCGCGTCGGCGGTGTGCCGCCCTGAATCCAAGTTGAAAATTGACGAAAACTATAAAGAAAAAAGGAGGCTGTTACATTAACGACAAAACTGAATAGTGCCAGCGGTCCGGCATTTTGCCTGACCGCTGATTGCCGTGGGCGTTTCACTTTTATAGGTGGACGCCCTTTTTTCATACTCATTTTCGAGAGAAAGGAGATCCACATGGAATTAAACGAAATGGAAAAAAAGCTGCTCTTTCAAGTGGAGGGCGATTATCAGACAAAGATCCTGAATGAACTTTATATGACCGTGCGGTATTCAAATAATTCCGAACAGCGGGAGGCGGCAGAAGGTCTTATGGCAAAACTTCGTGTTCTGTCAAATGCAGAGTGCATGGACTTGGTAAAAGATATTCAGAAGAATTACCGTCTGCCCTATCCAGCCCGGACGATTGGAGAAAAGATCGCCGAGGCCAGACAACAATCAGGGGCAGAAAAATTGAAGGGGCATGACATCATGGCACTTGAACGCTTTGACCCGGAGGTAAAGCACATGATCGTCTTTGATGTATTGTCTTACGATTCCCCTGTTGGGGATAAGGGCGATAAGATGCGCCTGTTTCTTACGGAGGCCGGCTATCAGAAATTCTTAGAGAGCCAGGAACGGGGCGAAGTCAAACTGAAAAATCATGCGAAGGTCTCAGGCGGCCATCTCCATTATGACCGCAGGGATCGCGCCTTGTAACGGAATAACCGAAGAAAGGAGGCTGTGAAATGGCTGTATTCCGTGTAGAGAAAACGAAGGACTTTACGGTTATGAGCAATCACCACCTGCGCAATACGGAACTGTCCTTAAAGGCGAAGGGGCTTCTTTCCCTTATGCTGTCGCTGCCGGAAGATTGGGATTATACCACGAAGGGGCTGGCCCACATTTGCAAGGACGGTGTGGATTCCATCACCACCGCCCTGAAGGAACTGGAGCGGCATGGTTATCTCACCAGACAGCGCCTCCGCTATGATAACGGGCAGTTGGGAGACATTGAATATACGATCCATGAGCAGCCTGTAAGTACCGAAAACATAGGGCTTTCACCTAAACGGGAAAATCCAAGACAGGTAAAACCAGAACAGGCAAAACCTAAACAGGCGGAACCTGAACAGGAAAATCCGGCACAATTAAATACTAATCCATTAAAAACAAAAAAATCAAAAAAAGATAAATCAATAACTTATCCATCAATCTATCCGGCAGAGCCGGAAGCGGCAAACCGCACGGATGGGATGGATCGGATAGAGCTGATAGAAGCCTATCGTGAAATCATCAAAGAAAATATCGAATATGACTTACTGGTCTTACGGTATGGCAGGGAACGTCTGGACGAAACCCTTGAACTTATGCTTGAAGTGATTTTGTCGAAACGCCCTTACATACGCATCGCCGGAGATGATTTTCCGCGGGAGATCGTCAAGAGCCGGTTCCTGAAGATCAATTCCGGCCACTTAGAGTATGTCTTTGACTGTATCGACAAGAACACAACGAAGGTCGGAAACATCAAAGCGTATCTGCTGGCGGCGCTGTATAATGCCCCGGCAACAATGGACAGCTATTACCGTGCCGAGGTCAATCACGACCTGTACGGCTGTTAGGCACCTTTGGGTGTCTTTTTTCATTCCATCACAGGAAGGAGGCAAAGCACGATGAAAAGAATCACTGTGCCGGTACAATGCCCGGCGTAACCAAAGAACAGATTCAGGCAGCGCGGGAAGCTGATCTGTTTACTTACCTGCAGTTCCATGAACCCGGTGTGCTGAAACGGGATGGACCTAATTTCCGGCATAAGGAACATGACAGTCTGGTATATGTGACCGGGAAAAGGTACTGGTACTGGAACAGCCGGGGACGGAGTATCAACGCCCTGGATTACCTGATCCAGATTCGGGGATATGGTCTTGTGGATGCGGTTCATGCTCTGGTAGGTGGCGAAATCCCACAGGAACCGGCTTACCGAAGTACGGCAGAAATACAGGTATCAAAAGAGCCGGAAAAGAAAACATTCGCTCTCCCCTGGGCCAGACGTTGCGCGACCGCTGCGGTCTTCTATTTGCAGAAACGGGGGATCAGCTCAGAAGTCATTCGCCAGTGTTTACAAGCCGGGATTTTTTACGAAGCCCGGTATCATGGAGAACCGGTTTGTGTGTTTGTTGGGAAAGATGATTCCGGGAAAGCGAAGTTTGCCTGTATGCGCAGTATCAGCGGCAATCTCAAAAAGGATGTCTATGGCAGCGACAAAGGATATAACTTTTGTTATCCCCCGCAAAGTCCGGGTAGCCGGCATGTGGCAGTCTTTGAAGCTCCTATTGATGCGCTTTCCCATGCAACGCTTCAAGAGCTCTGTATGTAGATGACCTGGGCAGCATGAATGAGCGGGAGGCAGAGAAATTCGTCAAGAAGGATAATGTCTGGAAGAAACCGGACTATCAGGCCATGCTTGACGATGGCGTTCCCCTCGGCGTTGTCTATTTCATCAAAAAGGCACGGGACAGCCTGGGGGCTTCTCCCCAATACCGGTACAGTGACAAAACCCCGGAGCTCAGGCGTGCCAGGCAGGAGGAATATATTGAGACCGTCCGGCAGCTACAGGCCATGATCGAGGATGTGCGCACACTGGATGACGCTATGCAAGCCTATGACCGCTTTCTGATACAAAATGGATATGTGGAGCAGGTGCAGGGCTGGGCCAGCGGAACCCATTACCGCGCTACGAAGAAATCCCTGGATAACCCGGTCATTACCAATAAGCTGGTGCAGGCCTTACATATCCGCTCCGCTTCTCACTTTGACCGGGATTTCACGCAAAAGGCGCAGCAGGAACAGTTTGGCGTTTCCAAAGACCAGAAGATGCCAAAGGGCTATGCGATCCATTTCAACGACGGGAAGAATACCTATTCCAAAAATAATGACTGGAAACCTGATACTTATTATGTGACGAAAGGCTATTCCATCTTACAGACAAATTTGGAATCCCGTGAGGCAGCCCTGAAATGGGTACAGGATTTTGCCCGGCAGCGGAGCAAAGGCGGAAAGGTCCGGTTTACCCCTCCGCAGCTTGCGCATGTGAGACGGACCGGGCCGGACTACCGGAGCGGTCAGGAGATCACCGGGCAGCACTACCTTGATACCTTCGGGTTCCGCGGCGGTGAGTTTGGGAACTGGATGAACCAGAATGACCGGCAGGCTTCCCTCGACATGGGTTTTGAAGCACTGAAAGACCTGGCGGCTGCCTTACAGATCAGCGATCAGGATATTGCCTTTGGCGGCACGCTTGCTATCGCTTTCGGTGCCAGGGGCAGCGGCAACGCGGCAGCCCATTATGAACCGCTTCGCAAGGTTATCAACCTTACGAAGATGCACGGGGCCGGCTCCTTAGCCCATGAATGGTGGCACGGCTTTGACGACTATCTGGGGGCAAAGATGGGCGCGAAAGGGATGCTTTCAGAACAGCCCCGCCTTTACCCATTGTTCCAAAAGCTCATTGATACCATGAAGTACAAACCGGAGACGCCGGAGCAGGCGGCCAAACGCACCGAGGCACAGAACAGCCGGACAAAGAAAAACGCGGCAAGCTGGCTGGATTCGGCGGTGCTTGGCTCCTTGAAGCGGTACGGCAATGAAAGTACGCTGGAACAGTATGTGGCATTAAAAGACGCTTTCCTTTCCGGGGAGGTCGGTTCTGTGGATCAGATCAGCGCCTTAAAGAAATCCGTCAGCGGCCATGTGATTCCCAAAAGTGATCGTGACCGTTTGGAAATGTTCGAGCGGATGCTTCACAGGATGCAGGAACAGGAAACCCCGCAGATCGGGCGGACAGAGACCGACTACTACCGCAATTCCGTAAAAATGGGAAAAGAATGCGAGAAAGACGGCGGCTATTGGGACAGCAACACGGAAATGACGGCCAGGGCCTTTGCCTGTTATATCAAGGATAAGCTGCCCTATGCTTCTGATTATCTGGCCGGCCATGCGGATTGCGCGGTAGCCCTTGTCATGGATAAATCCGGGGAAACAGAGGTTTTGAAAGCCTATCCCCAGGGTGAGGAACGCAGGGCGATCAACGCGGTGTTTGACGAGATCGTGGCAGATTTGAAATTGCAGCACACCCCTTACCCATGCGGAAACAACGCTGCCCCTTTGCGGTGCAGGCTGTACCGTTGGCTGAAAATGAGCAGATTACCATATTTACGATGGAACGCCCTTCGGTGATCGGGCAACTTGCGGCGGCAAGATCGGCAGAAAAAAGTACCCCGGCGCAGGCGGCTCCTAAAAAGTCCCACGCGCCGGAGATTTAAGGAGGTGAAACATTGGAAGAAAACAAGGATTACCAGGTTTACCGTTTTGATTATCTGACGGAAGGCAGCCAGCTCAAACTGGATCACAGCGTATATTGCGAGGACGTGGATATTTCCTCCCTGATTACACAAAGTGCGGATGCACTGGAGGCATTGCGCCAGGACAGCATAGACGGCGAGCAGAAAGCCCTTTCAATCGTGCAGGCGGCGGCAAAACAATGGGAACAGCAGGCGGCGGTCACACAGAAATTGAACCGTGCGCTGGAATATCTGCGGACCCCGGAGGTTGCGCATACGGGAAATGAATGGCGCAAAACCGGTAACTGGCGGGACGCCGAGGAAATCAGCAACCGTGTCTATAAGATGACATGCAGCGTTTGGGAAGATACCAAATATGACCGGGAAACGAAGCAAAGCGTCCCGGTTGCCTGGTATGTGACATGGGATGTGTATGTGAATTCCCCGAAGGAGGGATATGGGGAAAAGATCGCCGGGCAGAACCAGAAACGCTATACCGACAAAGCCGCCGCTATGAAATACCTGGATGGGCGCAAGAAAGCCTACTCCCACCTGTTTTCAGAAATCTCTCCGCAGATTCCAAAAGAATATGAACGCCACTTTACCGTTCACGGTACCCTCCTTCCCGGTTATACCGTAGAGGGCCAAGAGCCGGTCAAGGCAGAGCACACCGCCGCCGAGGTTTCGGAGGGCGGTATTTCTTTGCCCGAAAAGTTGGAAAAGCCTTCCGTGCTGGGGAAACTGGCGACGGCGAAGCTGGACGCAAAAGAATCCGGGCAGCCGGTCCGACAGGGAGAAAAATATCAGTCAGAAGAAAGGAGCAGCTTATGAATGAGTGGGAAAAGAACCGGCGCATGGCAGAATCTTACCGGCAGTCATACCCTCCCGGTACAAGGCTGGAACTGATTGGGATGGATGATCCGTTTGCACCGATTCCGGCAGGAATGAGGGGAACGGTTAACTATGTGGATGACCAGTCTCAGATTCATGTGAAATGGGACAATGGCAGCGGGCTTGCCCTTATCCCGGACACAGACAGTTTTCGCAGGCTGTCCGCAAAAGAGATTGAGGCGGAGAATGCGGCGAAGGGTTCTGTCGTAAGCAGGCTTACCGCTTCCAAAACGCAGCCAGGGAAAGAACGGGAAGAAGGCAGGCGGCAGGCAAAGCCGAATAAAAAGAAGGAGGATATGCAGTTATGAAAGTTTTAATGGTAGAGCCTGGGAAAGTCCCCTATGCGGTGGATATTGGCGAAGGTCTGGAGGCATTGCAGGCCGCTGTCGGCGGGGACATTCAGGCTGTTTACCCTTACGATGACCCGGTTGCCTTGATCTGTAACGAGGAAGGCAAATACATGGGGCTTCCCCTGAACCGTGCTCTCCATGATGACGAGGGCAATATCTATGACATTGTTGCAGGGAATTTCTTTCTCTGCGGGCTTGGCGAGGAAGATTTTACAGACCTTCCAGCAGACCTTATGGAGAAATACCGGCAGCAGTTTGAGCACCCGGAGCAGTTTGTCCGCATTGCCGGGAAAATCCTGGCAGTCAAGCAGCCGGTCCCTTCCCCTGAAGAACAGGAGGCACAGCGGGCGCAGATGGCCGCACAGGAGGCACAGCGGGAAGAAATGCGGCTGGACGAGTCCACGGACCTGGCCTTTGACCTGGATGTGTTCCTGCGGCAGTACAGTGACGCTTATGCGGATATGCACCCCGATTTCCATGAGGAAAAAGAACGCATGGCGGACGAACTGCTTTCCGGGCAGACCGGAAAGATACGCATGAGGATGGCAACTGTCATTCAGGAGGAACACCTGAACGGCGAGGCCGGACCGCTGCTGGATCGCATTGCCGCCTATGAAAAAGAATACGGGATCAGCGCCTACTCCATTTACCAGCTTGACTTATCGGACAGCACCGATGACCTGCGCTTTATGTCCCTTGATTGGCTGGAAAAGAAAGGGCTCCCGGTAGACAGGGACAATTACCAGATGGTCTATGCGGCGGAGCTTTCGCCCGGCGAAACACTGGAAGATATTTATACCCGCTTTAACATCGACCACCCGGAGGATTTTAAGGGGCATTCCCTTTCTGTCTCTGATGTAGTAGTGCTCCACGAAAAAGGCAGCGACACCGCCTACTATGTGGACAGCATTGGGTTTAAGGAAGTGCCGGATTTTTTGGGCGGCGCCCGGCAGCCGGAGGCAAAGCGGGATGTGTCGCTGCGGGAGCAGCTTGACGACGCTAAGAAACAGGCGGCAAAGGCAGAACCTAAGACGCCGGAGAAAAAGAAAGAACCGGAAAGGAGCTGATGGCTTATGCTGATGGCAGAACAGGAACCCTATGCCTTAATGGTGCAGCCGGACGATATGCTGATCAGCCCTCGTGAAGTTAATGACAACTTCGGGACAATGGTATGCTTCCACCCCCGCTATGCCCTGGGCGATCACCACAACTATATTGACAAGGACGATTTTCTGCGGGAAATGTACTTAAACACCGTTGGCAACAATGAGCGCGGCATGGAACGCTATGAGCGCATGGTAAATATGGTCTGGAGCCGGAAAATGACCGGCGACCACCCCGACCCCCGCGCCGTGGATGATGCCATGCTCCGGGTGATCTCTGAAAAATACATTGTGATGCCCCTGTACCTTCTGGACCACAGCGGCCTTGCCATGCAGACAGAGAGTTTCCACGATCCCTGGGACAGCGGGCAGGTAGGTTGGGTGTATGTTTCCAAAGAGGATGTGCTGAAAGAGTTCGGCGGGGAGAAAATGACCGGCGCCCTCCGAAAAAAGCCGAGGATTTGCTTAGGGGCGAGGTTGCCGAGTATGACGCCTATCTCCGGGGTGAGTGTTATGGCTTTGAGATGTATAAAAACGGCGAGCTGTCGGATAGCTGCTGGGGATTCATCGGAAGTCTGGAAGATGCCTGTAAAGCAATGGCGGATTATCTGCCAGACGAGTGCAAAGGCATGACGGAGCACCTTTCGGAAGTGAAAGAACCGGCTTCCATGATTAAGACGCTCCTTCGGCACGCCCGGATTCAGATCGAACAGGCGGAAAAAGCCCACGAACACGCCCCGCGCCAGCAGGTACTAAGTGAGGCACGGTAATGAACAGACTATATTTTTTCAGGAAGGAGGATGTAGGTGCAGGAAGATATTGAACAAAGAACCATGTCGGTCACGGTCCAGGCGGCAAAGCTGTCCGGGCGGGTGCTGAAAGCGGCCATTGCCGCCGCGCTTCAAAAGATGGAGCATAGCCGCAATACCCCGAAAGTTGGCCGCAACAGCATGAAGCGGCTGACCGCCAGGGACCCCGGCGCCAGTACCATTGAAGTGACCGGACGGATTCGCTCTTTTGAACGGATCGCCAAAAAGCATGAGGTCCGCTATCACATTGAAAAAGACCCCGGCACGGATCCGCCCAAATGGACGGTGTATTTCAAGGCAAACCAGGCGGACGCCCTGACCGCGGCATTTAAGGAATATACAAGAAAAGACCTTGCCCGTAGCACCAGGCCGAAACCCTGCTCTATACGGCACTGATCGGATATATCTATTATGAGGCTCCGGCAAACGAACAGAATTTTGCCACACTGGTAGAAATGCTGAACGCAATGGAAGTCCGTGAGGATGATGAGTCGTTCAAAAATGCCGTTGACCTTCTCTTTGACGCGCTGGAACAGAAAGACCCGGATCATTTTGCCCTGCGTCAATATAAGAAATATAAGCTCGCTGCCGGAAAAACAGCCAAGTCGATCCTTATTTCCTGTGCTTCCAGACTGGCTCCTTTTGACATTAAAGAAGTCAGGGAAATTACCATGTATGACGAACTGGATCTGGATATGCTGGGGGATGAACGGACTGCTCTTTTCCTTATTATGAGTGATACGGACGGGACCTTTGCATTTTTGATCAGTCTGATCTATTCCATTTTGTTTAACCGCTTGTGCGAACGGGCAGATGATATATATGGCGGAAGGCTTCCCATCCATGTACGCTGCCTGATCGACGAGGCGGCAAATATCGGGCAGATCCCGAACCTGGAGCGTCTTATGGCGACCATCCGAAGCCGTGAGATCTCTGCCTGCCTGGTGCTGCAGGCGCAAAGCCAGCTCAAAGCCCTGTATAAAGACAACATGGACACCATCATCGGTAACTGTGACGCCTCCCTTTTCTTAGGAGGCAAAGAAGAAACCACCTTAAAAAGCTGGAACTCCCTATTGGGGAAAGAGACCATCGACCTGTATAACACCAGTGTCACAAAGGGCAATCAGGAATCCCACGGACAAAATTTTCAAAAGCTGGGAAAGGATCTGATGTCGGTGGATGAACTGGCAGTCATGGACGGGGGTAAATGTCTGTTGCAGATCAGGGGTGTGCGGCCGTTCCTCTCCCGGAAATACGATATAACCAAACACCCAAATTACAAACTGCTTTCCGATTTTAATGAGAAGAACGCTTTTAATATCGAAAAGTTTCTTTCTACCCGGATGCCGATGCGTCCCGGTGAACGATACCGCAATTATGAAGTCACAGCCGAAGATCTGGCTTCCCAGACTTTATAGAGTTGTTCCTGCCTGTCAAAGCATGATGCCCCGGCAGGCTTTGTTTTTGTCACGATGAAAGGAGGATTTTTTGAGGATTCGTGATTCTCCCTGAAAAGTAAATAACCGCAGGATTCTTCCTGCCCCATGCCGCCGTGCTGTTTGAAACAGATTTTTTCTAAAAACAGTGCGGCGACTTTTTTTGTTTCCGGCCTGATACGGCCATATCACAAATTAAAATTTCTGAAATTAAAGGAGGAACATTATGGCATTTTTTGCAAGCGCGATTGATACTTTGAAGATCCTTGTGATCGCCCTGGGCGCAGGTCTGGGCGCATGGGGTGTTGTAAACCTTCTCGAAGGTTACGGAAATGATAACCCAGGTGCAAAATCCCAGGGGATCAAGCAGCTTATGGCAGGCGGAGGTATCGCTCTGGTTGGTGCAACGCTGATTCCGCTGCTTTCCGGCCTGTTCGGTTAAGGGCTGATGGGCAGTCTGTTTGAACGGATAACAGACTGGATTAAAGAGGGCTTGATCGATGCGATCACCGGACAGTACACCAGCATTTTCAACTCCGTCAACAATCAGGTTGCGGATGTGGCAAATCAAGTAGGACAGACCCCGCAGGGCTGGAATGGCGGCGTGTTTTCCATGATCCAGAATCTTTCGGAAACCGTCGTCATTCCCATTGCGGGCATGATCCTGACCTTTGTGCTGGTATATGAACTGATCCAGATGATTCTCGAAAAGAACAACATGCACGAATTCGATACGTTCAACATCTTCAAGTGGATTTTCAAGACTTTTGTTGCCACTTACCTGCTCACCAACTGTTTTACGATTGTGATGGCGGTCTTTGATGTGGCCCAAAATGTGGTGTCGCAAAGTGCCGGTGTCATAAACGGGAACCTGGATGTGCAGGCGGCGTTGTCTGATCTGGAAACCCAGCTTGAAGCAATGGGAATGTGGGAACTGATTGGATTGTGGCTGGAAACCAACATCATCAATCTGTGTATGTGGGTACTGTCCATCGTGATCTTTGTCATTGTATATGGCCGTATGATCGAGATTTATTTAACCGTGAGCCTTGCACCGATCCCGTTTTCCACAATGGCAAACCGGGAATGGGGACAAATGGGAACCGGGTATCTGCGTTCCCTTTTTGCCCTGGGTTTTCAGGGTTTTTTGATCCTGATCTGTGTTGCCATTTATGCAGTGCTGGTCCAGTCTATCCCATCGTCCGGCGACGTGCACGGCGCGATCTGGGGAACGGCGGGTTATACGGTACTGCTGGCCTTTGCCCTGTTTAAGACAGGTTCGTTATCCAAATCCATATTTAATGCAAGATAGCATGAACAAAACCAATTCTAAAAAGGAGGATTTTATATATGAGTAAAACCAATACAGAAAAAATGGCGCCGGAGACACAGACGCCGGAAATGGCAAACGGCATGAAGCTGGATGTCCGCGTGCGTCCGATCGCCCCAATGGGAAACCTGCTGGCGTTTGCCAATGTTACGATTGGCGGATGCTTTAAGATTGACGGCTTCCGTATCTGTTCCAGTGAAAAGGGGCTGTATGTCAATATGCCCGCAACCCAGGATAAGGGAGGCAACTGGAAAGATGTCTGCTGGCCGGTTACGGCAGAGTTCCGCAAACAGCTCAACGACGCTCTGATCGATGGGTATGGGCAGGCTATTGAAAATTTGCAAGCAACTCTTGAAGCAACAAAGGGAGCTGCGGAAAAACCTTCCCTGACCGGTGCATTGAAGGAAAATGCCGGTAAGGTCAAAGAACAGCCGACTAAACCTGCCCCATCTAAGAATGAGCAGCTCGCTAATGCCGGAAACGAAACAGTACGGCATTATCTATGCCGATCCGCCCTGGCGCTATGATAGGAAACATGGAAGCGGCGTTGCGGAGAACCATTACCCCACAATGAGCATTGAAGAAATCTGTGCCCTGCCGGTATCGGAACTTGCCGCAAAAGACAGCACCCTCTTTCTGTGGGCAACCTTCCCACAGCTCAATGAAGCCTTCCGGGTGATCGACGCCTGGGGGTTCAAATATAAAACGCTGGCTTTTCTATGGCTCAAACAGAACCGGAAAGCGGATAGCTGGTTTTATGGCATGGTATGTTTTGGACCCGCTCAAACGCGGAGGTCTGCCTGCTGGCAACCATGGGAGGCCGTCCAGGAAACGCCAGTGTGAGCGGCAATTATTACACCAAGACGGTGCAGTTTTTTGATATTAACTACCAGCTTGCACAGGCGGATGACAAAGCGCAGATTTTTGAGGGCTACTGTGATTTCCTCAATTATTTTGACGCCTCGATCCATGTGCAGCTCACCTTCATCAACCAGCGTGCCAATATGCAGGACTTTGTTCACAGCATAGAGATTCCTGCCCGTGGCGACGAGTACGACGGAATCCGCAGGGAGTACGCGGATATGTTAAAGAACCAGCTCCCAAAAGGGCAACAACGGCCTTACCAAGCGGAAATACATCACCTTCGGGATTGAAGCGGAGGACCTTCGCACGGCGAAAATGCGTCTGGAACGGATCGAAACGGACGTGCTGGGGAACTTCAAAGCCCTGGGCGTGCAGGCAAGGCCCTTAAACGGGCTGGAACGTCTGGAGCTTCTGCACAGCCAGCTACACCCGGACGGGCAGGAAAAATTTCATTTTACCTGGGCGGACCTGCCGAAAACCGGGCTCTCCACAAAGGACTATATTGCGCCCTCCGGCCTGTCGTTCTCCCAGGACGGAAAGACCTTCCGGGTGGCCGACCATTCCGGGGCGGTGTCTTTTCTTGCAGATTTTAGCGCCGGAACTGACGGACCGGCTGCTGGCGGAGCTTTTGGACCTGGACGACGCCGTGACAATCAACCTGCATATCCAGTCTATCGACCAGGCCCAGGCGATCAAGAACATCAAGCGCAAGATGTCCGATCTGCAGAAAATGACCATTGAGGAACAGAAGAAAGCGGTCCGCGCCGGGTACGACATGGACATCATACCTACCGACCTTGCCACCTACGGCGAAGAAGCAAAAAATCTCCTGCAGGATTTGCAGAGCCGGAATGAAAGGATGTTCCTTGTGACGGTTCTGGTGGAGAATATCGCCCCGAAGCGCAAAAAGCTGTTTACGGATATTTTTTCCGCTTCCGGTGTGGCGCAGAAGTATAACTGTGCCCTGAAACGTCTGGACTTCCAGCAGGAGCAGGGCCTTATGTCCTCTTTGCCTAGGGTTGAACCAGATTGAAATTGAGCGTGGGCTTACGACAAGCAGCACCGCCATTTTCGTGCCGTTTACGACCTGCGAGCTGTTCCAGGAGGGCGAGGCTTTGTATTACGGTCTCAATGCCCTTAGCAACAACCTGATTATGGCGAACCGCAAGAACTGAAGAATCCAAACGGCCTGTTTCTGGGAACGCCCGGCAGTGGCAAGTCCTTCTCTGCCAAGCGTGAGATCGTCAACGTGTTCCTTCTGACGGAGGACGACATTATCATAGCAGACCCGGAAAATGAGTACGGGCCTCTGGTACAGCAGTTCGGCGCCCAGGGGCAGGTCATTGACATTTCCCCGACCTCCACCAACTATATCAATCCGATGGACATCAACCTGGACTATTCGGATGATGAGAACCCCATCACTCTGAAAAGCGATTTTATCCTGTCGCTGTGTGACCTGATTATCGGCGGCAAGGAGGGGCTTTCCCCTATTGAAAAGACGATCATTGACCGCTGCACGAGGCTTGTGTACCGGGACTATTTGCAGGACCCGCGCCCGGAAAACATGCCAATCCTGGGGGATTTGTACGACCTCCTTCGCAAACAGAGCGAACCGGAGGCGCAGAATATCGCCACGGCGCTGGAAATCTACGTCAATGGTTCCCTGAATGTGTTCAATCACCGTTCCAACATTGACATGAATAACCACCGGTACTCTGCTTCCAGTTAAAGTCTCTGGGAAAGGCGCTCAAAGAAATCGGGCTTCTCATCATGCAGGATGCGGTATGGAACCGTGTTACGGCCAACCGTGAAAAACACAAGACGACCTGGTTTTATATCGACGAATTTCACCTCCTTTTGAAAGGCCAGACCGGAAGTTTCAGTGTGGAAATCTGGAAAAGATTCCGTAAATGGGGCGGGATTCCCAGCGGCTTGACGCAGAATGTAAAGGACCTGCTGGCTTCCAGGTGAGATCGAAAATATTTTTGAGAACTCGGACTTTATCTATATGCTCAACCAGGCCCAGGGAGACCGTCAGATTTTGGCAAAGCAGTTGGGGATCTCCCCGCACCAACTTTCGTATGTGACCCATTCCGGTCCCGGCGAGGGGCTTTTGTTTTTCGGCAATGTGATTATTCCTTTCGTCGATCACTTCCCGAAGGACACCCTTCTGTATTCGGTCCTTACCACAAGGCCGGATGAAGTGGCAGGCGCATGAGCGCCGGCAGACCAGCAACGATAATTCAGACTGGAGGTGATGGATATGTCCCGTGATAAAGAGTTCAGACGGCCCAAAGACGCGGTGCGGCAGCCGGCGGGAAAAACAGAAACCGACGTCCGGACCGGCGAGATGCGCGGGCAGGATTTTGATCTGCGCCGGGCCCGTGACGCTCCTGTGCAGGAAGATAACCGCCATAGAGGGTGGAACCTGTATCAAGGGGCTTCGGAGGACGGCGCAGTTCCAGCAACGGATTCCAATACGTATGCTGCTGCTTCCCGGCAGCCAGTGGATGAAATGGCGGCTTATGAATCTGCGGACTATGGAACACATGCGGAGGCTTTTTCCCGGCAGTCGTCCGGGGATTCTGACAGCTTCATTCAGGACAGCCGCAGCGTTCCGCAGCAAAACGGGCCGGATTTTTCCGGGCGTGACAGCTTCCGCGAAAGCAGGCAGCAGGATTCCAGGCACAGTGATTCCGGCAGGCTCCAGCGCCGGGATGCAGACTTTTCCCGGCGCGGCGGCCAGGAGTTGCCCGGTTCCGGCAGTTCGGAGGCTTCCGCTGCTTCGGAGGCCGGCAGCACAAATGCCGGGGAAACATCGGGCAGACGCCGGATGCACCAGCATGGCAACAAGTACCAGCAGCGTTTCCAGGAGGCGGCAAAAGCCGAGGAACCCCAGGAGAAACAGCCGGGTTCAGCCGAGGGAGAACCGAAACGGCCTTCCAAGCTGGAATTTACCGCTGACGAGCTGCCACCGGAGGCGGCGGATAAAAAGCTGACCCAGGCGAGGCGCAGGGCCGAGCGTGTGGAAAAGAAGCTGGAGGACGCCGAGGCGCGTCTGCCTTCCCGGAAAAAACTGCGGATGGAGACGGCTTCCGACCCGGAGACCGGCAAAGCAAAAAAACGGCTGAAATTTGAGCAGGAAGTAAAATCCCAGCGGGCGCATGTAAAGGGCTCCCTTCCCATGCGCCCGGTAAAGGCGGCAGCGAATACGGCTGTCGGCTACGCCCATAAGAAAATCTACCAGGCGGAGGAAGAAAATGTCGGCGTGAAAGCAGCCCACCGCACCGAGCTTGTGGGTGAGGCCTGGGCGCGCACCCTGTACCACCGCCATAAAACAGCGCCATACCGCAGGGTGACAAAGTTACAGCAGAAATCAGCGAGGGCTAACGCGAAGCTTGCCTACCGGCAGACCCTTTCGGAACACCCGGAGCTGAAGAAAAATCTCCTTGCCCGGATGTGGCAGAAACAGAAAATAAAACGTCAGTATGCCAAAGCAGCCAGGGAGGCACAAAAAGCCGGAAAGCGGGCAAAGAACGCAGCCGTTACAACGGAAAAGATCGCTGCTTCGGTGGTAAACACCGTCAAGCGTCACCCGGTTATCTGCAGCATTCTCGTCCTTCTGCTTTTGGTGGTATTTCTCATTTCTTCGCTGTTTTCTTCCTTTTCCAATATCGGAACCGGAGGGCTGGGAAGCCTTGCTGCCTCTACTTATCTGGCGGACGATGAGGACATCAACAACGCGGAGCTTATATATACCGAGTGGGAAACAGACCTGCAAATGGAAATAGACCGTGTGGAGACAGACCGGCCCGGTTATGACGAGTACCGCTATAACATCGGCGCAATCGAGCATGACCCCTATATCCTGATGGGCTATCTCACTTCTGCCTATCAGAATTTCACCTATGAGCAGATCGAGGGCGTCCTGCGGCAGCTTTTAATGAGCAGTATTCCCTATCCTTCACGGAGGAAACGGAAATCCGCTACCGGACAGAAACGCATGTTGACCCGGAGACCGGCGAGGAAACCGAGGAAGAAGTGCCTTATGAGTGGCACATTCTGAATGTAAAGCTCACGGCCACGCCTCTTGCAAACCTGGTGGTACAGCGCATGAGCACCGAGCAGAAAGAAATCTGCGAGATTCTATTGCAGACCAAAGGAAACCGGCAGTATGTGAAAAATGTGTTTGGGATAAACTGGCTGCCCTATGTCACCAGCTACTACGGCTACCGGGTACACCCCATCAGCGGGGAAAAGAACTACCATACCGGCGTTGACATCGGGATGCCCCAGGGCACGGAGATTTTGGCCGGGCATGACGGTACGGTCACGCTGGCAGGAAATGCGGGCGGCTATGGCCTGTGCGTCGCCATTGAGGGCGAGGCTTACGAGGGGCACACCCTTACCACGAAATACGGCCACTGTTCACAGCTTCTTGTGTCCGTGGGCCAGGAAGTAAAGGCCGGGGATGTAATCGCGAAGGTCGGCAGCACCGGCAATTCCACCGGGCCGCACCTGCACCTGGAGGTATTGGTGGACGGGCAGTATTTGAATCCGCTGTATTTTGCAGATACCGGTGACACCGGCAGTACCGGGCTGCCAGCCATTGGCGCAGGCGGAGGCGGCAGCTACTTTGATTACGATATTCCGCCGGAGGCCCTTGCGGATGAACAGTTCGCGGCCATGCTCGCGGAGGCGGAGAAATACTTAGGCTATCCGTATGTGTGGGGCGGCGCAAGCCCTTCCACTTCCTTTGACTGTTCAGGCTTCGTTTCCTGGGTAGTCAACCATACCGGCTGGAACTTCGGGCGGCTTACCGCGGACGGGCTTTTAGGCGTGTGTACGCCTGTATCGAGTGCGGACGCAAGACCCGGCGACCTGATTTTCTTCCAGGGGACCTATAACACCAGCGGCGCAAGCCATGTGGGAATCTATGTGGGTAACGGAATGATGATCCACTGCGGGGACCCGATCTCCTACGCAAATATCAATACAAGTTACTGGCAGCAGCATTTTTACACCTTTGCGCGGCTGCCTTAACAGAATGGAGGTAACAACTTGAACCCTAAAATTGAAAAACTGGCAAAAGACATTGAAAAGACCAAGGCGAAGATCGCGGAGCAGCAGGCCAGGCTCCAGGATTTGGAGAAACAGAAAACGGAGCTGGAGAACACCGACTTTGTGGCGATTGCCCGCAGCTTCCATCTGACGCCCCAGGAACTGGCCGAATTCTTAAAAAACGCGGCAGATGGCGTCCGCACAGGAGTCTTCGCCGCAGGAACAGGAGGAAGTGCATGAGGACTAAACGAATCTCTCCTTGTGGCGCTTGTCTTTCTCATAGGCGCCATGACCTTGCCCATGACGGCTTTTGCCGCCGGGGCAAGGACACCACGCCGCCCACGCTTACGGCGGTGCTGGATGGGGAAACCGTAAAGATCGTAAGCAGCGACGACAATTCCGGCGTGGAGGCGGTCTATATCGACAAGACCCGTGTAAATTCCCTTGTGGACGGGAAAGCCTCTGTCGCGCTGAAGGATTATGCCGGCACAGATAAAAAAAAGTGAGCGTCTACGCGGTGGATTATGCCGGCAACCGTTCTGATGCCGTGCAATTTGACAACCCCTATTACAAGGAACCGGTGTCCACGGAAAAGCCGGCTGCCCCCACGCAGCCGAGCCAGAGCAGCACCCCGGCAACAAAACCGGTACAGACCCAGGCAGCTTCTTCCGGCAGCACGGGCACCCAAAGCAGCAGTTCCAATACGGGAACGGATTCGGGCGGCACAAGCTCCCAGGACGGCAGCTCCGGCAGTACAGGAAATTCCGGCACACCGGAGCCCACCACTTCCTCCGTCCCGGAGGGCGCTTTCACCCCGGAGGGGACCGGGACCGTGCTGGACAGCGCCACCGGCGAGGATGGGGATAAACAGTTTTACACGATCACCACCGAGGCCGGAAATGTGTTCTATCTTATCATTGACGGCAAGCGTGACGACAACAACGTTTACTTCCTGAATGGTGTTACCGAAGCTGACCTGATGGCTCTGGCGGAAAAGAATGATGGCAGCGTGAGCGTGATCCCCGCTGCGGATGTCTGCACCTGTAGAGGAGAAATGCGAGGCCGGAAAAGTCAATACCGGCTGCCCGGTCTGCAAAAATGACTTAAACGGCTGCATCGGAAAGGAAAAGCCGGCAGAGCCGGAGGAACCGGCTGAATCGGAACAGCCAAAGAAAGATACCGGCAGCGTCGGCACGATCATCTTTATCATCGTCGCCCTGCTTGCAGTCGGAGGCGTCGGCTATTATGTGAAGATCGTGCGCCCGAAACAGCAGGCGGCGGACGAGGACGAATTTGACGAGGACGACGGCTACGGGGAGGGCTTTGACCCGGACGAGGCTTACGGCGAACCGGAATATCTCTCCGAGGATGACTTTGAGGATAGCACCCATGAGGACGGCGAGTAATGCGCCGTCCTTACCTATTTTATGAAAGTGAGGTCTTTCTATCGTGAATATGAAAACGAATACACACCGCCGCGGTCTGCACAGGATCGTGGCATTTTTACTCTGCGCGGTATGCGTCTTTAGCCTGCTTCCCGCCCAGGCGTTTGCGGCAGGCGTGGGCCAGAAAGCAAGCTCCTGGCTGGGCGACCAGTATGTAGGGTCTGACGGGCAGCATTATTATTCCCCGGTGCCTACCAATTTCCTTGCTTACAATTCAGACGGAACCACGGATAAACGTTCCGGCTCCGGCGGCAGCGCCTACCGGCACTACATGCTGACAGATTCGGACGGCGTGACCCATTCGGTCTACTGCGTGGAGAGCGGGATTCCCTACAACACTTCCGAAAAAATACCTATACTTCGGAGAACGGGACCAACAGCGATTACCTGAATATGCTCCCGTCCGCTGCCAGGCGCGGCATTACCCTGACTGCGATCTACGGCTGGAAACCCGGCGCCTCCCTCCCTGTGTCCGGCATTAACGAGGACGATTACAAAATGGCGACGCAGATCATCCTTTGGGAATACCAGCAGCAGCTTCGCAGCGACCCCTACAGCCGGCACAGCAACGGCCACGCTTCGGCGGACCAGTATTACAGCGTGGTTGCCGGGCGTCCTGCGGAAAAGGCATACAACTGGATTCTGGAACAGGTGGCGTCCCACTCCACCGTCCCTTCCTTTACCGCGGCGAATAAGGGGATGCCCCTGTTCTGGAACTGAAATGGGACACCAGCAGAAAGGTCTATACCCTGACTGTTACCGACACCAACAACCTGAATATCGACCTGCAAATGCTTTCCGGCAGCGGCGTGACCGTGAGCAGGAACGGCAACCAGTACACCTTCACCAGCAAAAACATGATTATGGAGCCGGTGAGCTTTGAGTTCAGAAAAGACATTCCGGTTGCCAACGACATGCTGATCTGGGGCCGCCCTGGTTATCAGACCATGATGACCGGCGCCAGCGACCCGGTTTCCTTCTTTATGAACATCAAAACGGAGACCTACGGCACCGCGAAGATCGTCAAGACCAGTGAGGACGGCATTGTGTCCGGCATTTCCTTCCGCATTTCCGGCACGGATATTTTGGGAAATGAAGTCAATGAGACTGTTACTACCGGGGATAACGGCCAGGTGGAAAAGAAATTCCTGCCCGGCACTTACCTGGTGACGGAAATCCCGGTTGACCGCTATGTGACCCCTTCCGCACAGTACATCACTATTGAGAGCGGCCAGACTGCTTCCGTCCATTTCAGCAATATCCTGAAAAAGTTCCGCGTCCATGTGGTAAAGAGCGACGCTGATACCGGCACCGCCCAGGGCGACGCCACCCTTGCCGGGGCGACCTATGGGATTTATAACAATGGCGAGCTGGTAGATACCTATACCACCGGGCCGGACGGCAGCTTTATGACCCGTTACTATGTCTGCGGTGATAACTGGACGGTGAGGGAGATTGATCCCAGCACCGGCTACCTCTTAAACGATACGGTCTATGAGGTGGGCGCTTCCCCGACCCTGTATGAAGTGGAACTGAATACCACGGAAAACCAGGTTACGGAAACCGTCATCTATGGCAATATCCAGCTTGTGAAGCATACGGACGACCCGGACCCGGATGTGTCCGAAGATGAAAATACGGAAGAACCGAATGAGGGTGTGATCGAGCACCCGGAGGCCGGCGCCGTCTTTGAAATCTACTTGAAGGCGGCGGGTAGCTATGATGCGGCGAAGGAAAGCGAGCGCGACCTGCTCACCACGGACAGCGACGGCTTTACTTCCTCCAAAATGCTGCCTTACGGCCATTATACGGTCCACCAGACAGCCGGTGAGGAAGGCAAGGCGTTCATTCCTGATTTTACCGTCTTTATTTCCGCAGACGGCCAGACCTACAGCTATATTCTGAATAACCGCACCATTACCGCAAGGCTCAAGGTGGAGAAATGCGACGCCGAGACCGGGAGCATTATCCCGATGACCGGCACGGGCTTCCAGATCAAGGACCTTTCCACCGGGGAATTTGTCACCCAGGAAATCTTCTACCCAAACCCGGAGACCCTTGATACCTTCTATGTTTCGGACGAAGGCTGGCTCATGCTGCCGGAACCTCTGCATACCGGGGATTATGAGCTTTATGAGGTGGCGGCTCCTTACGGTTATGTCCTTTCCAGTGAGCCCGTACCGTTCACCATTGACGGCAGCGAGGCGGTTGTGACCGTCACACAGTACAACATGCCCCAGAAGGGCCAGCTCACCATCACAAAGACCGGCGAGGTGTTCGCTTCCGTCCAGGAAAACGACGGCCTGTATCAGCCGGTATATGAAGTGGCCGGGCTTCCCGGCGCAGTTTATGATGTGATCGCTGACGAGGATATTTACACCGGCGACGGGACCCTCCGAGTAGCAAAGGACACAGTTGTAGAGACCCCTTACCACCGGGGAAGATGGAACCGCCACAAGCGTACTTCTGTACCTGGGCCGCTACCGTCTGGAAGAACGGCAGGCGCCGGCTGGCATGGTCGTAAATGCTGTCCCGGAATATGCGGAGCTGACCTACGCGGGCGAGACCGTGGAGGTCACGCAGACCGCAGTAGGGTTGTATGACGAGCGCCAGAAAGTGGATGTTGCCCTGTTCAAAGCTCTGGAAACAGACGAGCTTTTTCGGGCTTGGCATGAATGAGGAATACAAGGACATTTCCTTTGGTCTGTATGCTTCCGCTGACTTGACGGCGGCGGATGGCAGCGTGATCCCGGCAGGCGGGCTTCTGGAAGTGGTCTCCGTTTCCGCAAATGAGGCGGGCGGCTATGACGCTTGCTTTGATTCCGACCTTCCGTTTGGCAGCTATTATGTGCAGGAGCGCACCACCAACAGCGCCTATGTGCTTTCCGATACCAAATACCCGGTAGTTTTTGAATATGCGGGTCAGGAGGCTGCTCTTGTCTCTATCCTGATAAATGAGGGCGAGGCTGTTCCCAATGACCTGCTCCGCGGACGCATTGACGGTGTGAAATATGGCGAGAGCACGGAGGTTGGCGAAGATGTGAAGCTGGCCGGCGCGGTGATGGGCCTGTTTAAGCCTGACACCGAAGAATTTACCGAGGAAAACGCGCTGCTTACCGTAACCACCGGTGAGGATGGCAGCTTTGCTTTGAGAATATCCCTTACGGTCACTGGATTGTAAAGGAAATTTCCGCTCCCCGCGCTCTATACGGTGAGCCCGGAGGAACACCACATTTATATCGGTGCGGACGGCCAGACAATCGAATTCCGCGTGGATAATACCCCTGATCCGCGGACGGGTGCAGCTCCATAAGACCGAGGCGGTGGATGAACCTTCCTCTGTGGAGAGCGATAAGGAGAATACTTTCCTGCGCTTCCTCTCCGGCGCGGTGTTTGAACTGTATGAGGACGCCAACGGCAACAAGGAGCTGGATGCCGAAGATACGCTGGTCGGCGCCCTGAAAGAGACAGACGGCGGATTCCACATGGCGGAGGATCTTCTGGCTAAGGGCTATTTCGTAAAAAGAAAAGAAAGCGCCGGAGGGCTACCAGCCTGACGAAAATGCTTATTACTTTGCCATTACCGAGGACGGCCAGACCGTTGTGATCGAAAACGGCGAGGCAGGCCGGGGATTTACCAATGAGGCATACCGCGGCAACCTGAAAATCACCAAAGATTCCAGTGACGGACGCAAGGACGGATTTGCCATTGAGGTCAAGAGCGCAGACGGTTCTTACTGTGAGACCTTCACCACACCGAAATCCGGCGTGATCGAGGTCAAGGGGCTGCGCGTCGGCATTTATACCGTAACCGAGCTTTCCAACCGTGCAAGCAAGGATTATATCATTCCTGACGCGGCCACGGTGGAGATCAAGGCGGACCAGACCGCAACGGTCCAGTTCTTTAATGAGAAACCAGAAAACCGGAAACTCCTGATAATCCGAAAACACCGTCCAAGCCTTCCACACCGTCTAATCCTGATAAGGCAGTACCGCAGACCGGTGATGACAATTTCATTTTCCTGTACGGCGGCCTTCTGGCGCTGGCTCTGATCGGCGGTGGGATGTTTGCTGCCCTCTATTTCAAGAAGGGGAAATACAGCAGACAGACCCCTAAGACAAAGGCTGCGGGCATTGCGGCCCTCTCCCTCTGCGCGGCACTGGCGTTAGGCAGCGGCTTCCTGATGGTCCGTGACCTCTGCCAGTACAGTGAAAGCGCCGGGGCTTATGATGACCTCGCAGGACTGGTGGAGCTGCCGGAGCGGACCGAAACACCGGAGGATATGGAGACCGGGACCGCACCCATTGAAACGGAACCTGCTGGGTCAGCCCCTTCCGTGGTTCTTCCTATGGTGGATTTTGAATCTTTGCGGGAAAGCGGGCCGGACATCATCGGGTGGCTTACCCTTCCCGATACGGTGATCAACTACCCGGTAACGCAGGCGGATGACAACGAGTATTACCTGCACCACCTGTATGACGGCACCTACAATAAGGTGGGATGCCTGTTCGCGGATTATGAGAACAAGGCGGATTTTTCTGACCGGAACACCATTATTTACGGACATAACATGCGGGACGGCTCCATGTTCGCCGCCCTGAATGAGTATGACGAACAGAGCTACTTTGATACCCATAAGCAGATGTACCTTGTGACCCCGGAGGGCGGTTATCTCTGTGAGGTTTTCGCGGCGTTTGTGGCAAAGCCTTCCGAATCCGGCAGCGATACCTCTCCCTGGCGTCTTAGCTGGAAGGATGACGGCGCTTATACGACCTGGCTTACCGCTATGGCGGAGCGTTCTGTTGTGGAAACGGACGTCACGGTGACAAGCAGCGATAAGGTGCTGACCCTTTCCACCTGCACGCCCGGAGGCGCGAGCCGCTTCATCGTCATGGCAAAGCTGGTGGAAGTAAACAACGAAGCAGACTGAAAACCGGTGCGGGGGCATGTGCTCCCGCACCAGTCATTTACAAGGAGGATTTTTTCTATGGTGAATACCATTGTTTCAATACCCGGCTATGTGCATTTGTACCGCTCCCTTCTTAGGTTTTACGACATGCCGGAAAATGAGATCAGGGAAATGCTGTACCTGCTGAACACGGCCAACCTGGACTGCTACGAGTATTACCACCCCGAGCGGGAACTGGCCCTGAGCGGCCCGGTAGCTTTCTGCCACTGGCTGGAGACGATGGACTGCCGGCCCTACCGCACGGAGGTACAGCTTTACAAGTCGCTACTGTTCCTACAGCGCAGCGTGGACCGTGACCTGATCGTGACTTCCCAGCGGGAGGCATTGCAGACGCTTAAATGTATTATCTCCAATATCGAATACCGCTTTTACAAGGCTTATGAAATGGAGATCGAGGACAAGCGGACCGTGTACGGGGAATGTACCTACCGGCTGGTCCCCAGGGAGGACGAGCCGAGCGTGTGCCTGATGCACGACTGGATTTATCTGCCAAGCGCGTAAACTGTCTTAACTATCTGTTCTTACTGAAAGCGATTGTAAAGGAGGGACATACCAATTAAACAGATTGAAGTAAAAATTTTGAACTGCCAGGCGGTAGCGGAAGCAGAAAAAAACATGGTCTTTGCGGCAAGACTTACCCAGCAGGGACATAAGATTGCCTCAATGGACGACCTGATGGAGCTCTACGAAAAATCATTCAGCGTTCAGACAGTAGCAGCTATGGGGGCGCTTCCCCATCCTACCATCCAGAAATTTGCGGTGATCACGGTAGCCATTGTCGGCGCCAGCAGGCGTTTTCTGGCGCAGATCACCCGCCACCAGAACGAAGTAAAATTTATGAGTGCATCGCTGCAGTACAGCAACTATACGGGACAGGCGGATTTCGCTGTCCCGTATTCTATTATGACGGCTCCGGCTGTGGTACAGGAGCTGTACTTAAAAAGTTGTAATGAAAGCATGAAATGTTATGAAGCCCTGTGCACTGCCGGAAGCGGGCACGATGCGGCCGGCTATGCCACGCCCCAGGGATTACGGAATGTACTGCTCATCAGCGCCACCCCTTATCAGTGGAAACATATCATCGGCCAGCGGGTATGCCGAAGAAATACAGATGAAACAAGGATCGTGCTGTTAAAGGTCTGGAAAGAACTTTATGACCTAAGCCCTGCCTTGTTTGCCCCGTCACTGACCGGGCCTTTCTGTCAGTTGGATCGATGTCTGGAAGGGAAAATGACCTGCGGGCGAAAACTGCAGGCAGATATGACGCCAGAGGATATTTTAGAAAAAGACTATCCCGCTCTTTGGGAAGGAGGCTGCCGATGAAAATAAAACTGATCGACTTTGGCGTACCGGAGCACCAGCGTCCTTACCGTCCGCATGGCAATGATGCCGGAGCAGATGTTTATCTGCCCTATGACTGCACCTTACAGCCCGGAGAAATCGCCAAAATTCCTCTTGGCTTTGGACTGGAAATACCGGATGGGTATGCGGGATATATCTTTCCCCGTACCAGTATGGCGGTAAAAGGTCTGGTCTGTGAACTGCCGCCTGTGGATTCCGGCTACCGAGGAGAGATCCATGCGATCATCAGCAATGTAAGCAATCAGGCGCAGTCTCTTTTTAAGGGAGCCCGTATCGGGCAGCTTGTGATCACGCCGACTGTCATTGCGGATTTTGTAACAGATCTGGGAACAGAGCGAGGAACCGGCAGCTTTGGCAGTACCGGCGAATAGAAAAAGGCTGTTTGGGGAACAGTTTTTGAATACTTATCGGTATAGGGAGCGGACATTTCGAGAACATTATAAAATATAATAAAGAAAGTCACGAAAAAAGCGGCCATTACCGTGACCGCCTACTTTCTGCTATTGAGTTCTTTCATAATACCAAGGATATATTGCATGGATTGAGGATCAAGCTGTCTTGCCTCTGCAATGAATTCCTTCAAGGTTTCCGGGTAAGTATTTCCTTCGTCAAAGAATTCCTGCGGTGTCACACCCAGATATTCGCAGATGTAGAAAAAAGACTGCATAGCGGGAAGTGACTTTTTATTCTCAATATTATTGATGTAGTTGTTTGCCTGACCTAACGATAAAGACATATCGCGTGCGGAAACTCCTTTCTGTGTCCGCAGCTTCGCTAATCGTTCCGGGACAAAATCTTCATACATCGCCTTCACCTCCCATTCTGTAATAGATTGTACCCGTAAGGACGATCCGCTTCGCACATCAAATGAAAAAAGAACTGCGGGAAATACCCGTGGGAGAAATCTATTTCCCGAAAAAGTAAAACAGAATAAGAGAACTTGGCACAGCGCTCACTTGGACAGTGGGCGTTTTCTTTTGCCCGAAAGGAGGCATTTTTATGTGGGGTATCATAACACACCTTATCGCATTTACAGCCGGTACGGTAGCCGGCGTTGTGCTGCTCTGTCTGATGCAGGCAGGAAAAATGGCGGATGAAGGTTACGAAAATATGGAACGGAGGAATAATAGATGAATACTGAAATTGCGGAATATATCAAAAACCATATCCGGGAGTATTTACCGCCGGAGTATCAGGAGGCTCATATCACTCTGGAAGAAGTGACAAAAAGGAAATGACCGGAGGCTTACCGGCCTTATGATCCGAAACGACGGAGAAATTACTGTCCCGACAATCTATTTGGAACCCTATGCCAAGCAGCTTGCGCAGGGGCGGCCAATGGATGAAATCATACGGGAAATCGTACAGATCAGGACGGAACAAGATACCAGGGTTCCCTTTGAAGTATCGGACTTAATGGATTACAGACAAGTAAAGCCCATGCTTGCTATCCGTCTATGCGATCCTGAACAAAACCGGGAGTATTTGAAAGATAAACCGTTTACCCCGTGCGGAGAGTTGGCTGCGGTCTACCGGATTCAGGTCATGGAGAGCAAAGAGGGTGTTGCCTCTGCTGTTGTTACAGATCGTATGATGGAATTGTGGGGTGTTACTAAAGAGCAGCTTCATCAGGATGCAGTTGCGGCAGAAACAGAAAGAAGCCCGGTCTGTTTTTACAGTATGGAAGATATGATGGACGAAATCATGTTCTCGTCAAAACCTGAAAATCTGTTTGAGTGCACAGAACCGTTGGATGCAGCTACTATGCCAATGTATGTTCTGACAAATGCCAGCAAAGTAAACGGTTCCGGGATTCTTGCGCGGGACGGGGTTCTGGATAAAATCGGTGAGCTGCTTGGAAAGAATTTCTATGTTCTCCCCTCGTCTATACATGAGGTGCTGATCGTACCGGATAATGGCGATATGCAGGCAAAGGAACTGGAAAGCATGGTTAAGGAAGTTAATGCGACCCAGGTGGCTCCGGCTGACCTTCTTTCCGATAAGGTACAGTATTGTGACCGGGCGGCAAAAACTCTTGGCCGGAAACAGGAAAAGGGGCTCCTGGAACGGCTGGCAGAAAATAAGGCGCAGGTAAAAGAACAGGCAGAAAAAGCACCAAAGGAAAAACAGCGGCAAAACAGGAACCGAGTTTATAAGGGCAGCTATGCGGCTGCCTTTTCTATATTCAAAGAAATGGAGGATGACAAGTGAAATTAGTGATTGCAGAAAAGCCCTCTGTTGCTATGGCTTTGGCGGCGGTATTGGGCGCAGATGAGAAAAAGGACGGCTACCTAGAGGGTGGCGGTTATCTGGTAAGCTGGTGCGTGGGACACCTTTTGGAGCTGGCACAGCCGGAAGCCTACGGGGAACAGTATGCCAAATGGCGCTATGGTGATTTGCCGATCCTTCCAGAAGAATGGAAATATGAGGTGCCAAAGGACAAGAAAAAGCAGCTTGCCCTTTTGTGCCGGCTGATGAAGGACAAACGAGTGGAATCGGTGGTGTGCGCTACTGACGCCGGGCGGGAGGGCGAACTGATCTTCCGTCTGGTCTATGAGCACGCCGGATGTAAGAAACCGATGGAACGCCTCTGGATTTCCAGTATGGAGGATGCAGCGATCCGTGACGGGTTTGAACACCTGCGCCCCGGTAAGGATTATGACCGTCTCTATGAGGCCGCGGTTTGCCGGGCCGGTGCGGACTGGCTGGTTGGGATCAATGCGACCAGGCTGTTTTCTGTCTTGTACGGCGTCACCCTGAATGTCGGGCGCGTCATGTCCCCAACGCTGGCGCTTTTGGTGCAGCGTGAGGCAGAGATTCAGGCATTTACCAGCAGGCCCTTCTATGTCCCAGAGATCACTTGCGGCGGTCTTACTGCTTCCGGTGATAAGCTGGCGGAAAAACAGGCAGCAGAGACAATCCGCAGGGAATGTGACGGGCAGACGGCTTCTGTCCTTTCAGTGGAAAAGCAGGTCAAAACGGTACAGCCGCCCCGCCTGTATGACCTGACGACTTTGCAGCGGGAATGTAACCGTATCTATGGCTATACGGCACAGCAGACCCTTGACTACCTGCAATCCCTCTATGAGAAAAAGCTGGCGACCTATCCCCGGACCGACAGCCAGTATTTGACCGAGGATATGCAGGCAACCGCCGCCTCCCTGATCCTGTGGCTGCGGGACAACATGCCTTTCGGGAAAGGATGCCTGGAAGAACCGGATATTGACCGGGTAACGGATGGCAGTAAAGTCACCGACCACCATGCCATTATTCCCACCGTGGAGATCGCCCGGACGGACCTGTCTGCTCTCCCTTCCGGGGAACGGGATGTTTTGGCGCTGATCGCCATGAGGCTCCTTTGCGCCACCGGCCAGACGCACCGCTTTGAGGCGGTCACGGTGGTACTGGATTGTGCAGGCCATTCCTTCACAGCGAAAGGAAAGACCGTCTTGCAGGCAGGTTGGAAGGAAATTGAACGGCTCTACCGCATGGGGCTGAAACACGCGGAACCGGAAAAGGCGTACCCCGCAGACGCGGCCTTGCCGGAGCTTACCCAGGGCCAGACCTTTGAACCGGTGGCAGCAGGCGTCCGGGAAGGCAAGACCTCCCCGCCAAAGCACTATACGGAGGATTCCCTGTTGGCAGCTATGGAAACGGCAGGCGCGGCAGACGCACCGGAGGATGCAGAGCGCAAGGGTTTAGGCACCCCGGCTACCCGTGCGGCTACACTGGAAAAGCTGGTAACAACCGGCTTTGTGCAGAGAAAGAAAAAACAGCTCATTCCCACGGAAAAGGGAACCAACCTGATTACGGTCCTGCCGGATAATATTAAATCCCCGCTGCTTACCGCGGAATGGGAATCCAGACTAAAACAGGTGGAGCGCGGCGAGATCAGCGCGGAGGCTTTCATGGAAGGAATCGCCGATATGAGCCGGGCGCTTGTCAAAGAACATACCGCACCGGAGGAACGGTTTGCCGGCCTGTTCCCTGACGCAAAAGGAACCCGGCGCGAGGCTGTCGGCACCTGTCCCCGCTGCGGCGGCACTGTGTATGAGGGCAAAAAGGGATTTTTCTGTGAAAAGCGAGACTGCTCCTTTGCCCTCTGGAAAGATAACAAATTCTTTACAGGTAAGAAGAAAACCCTGACAAAAACCGTTGCGGCGGCCCTTCTGAAAGAGGGCCGCGTTTCTATGTCCGGGCTTTACAGTGAAAAAACGGGCCGGACCTATGACGCGGTTGTGGTGCTGGATGATACAGGCGGCAAGTATGTGAATTTCAAGCTGGAATTTCCGGCGAGGAAAGGTGGGCGCAAATGAGCGCCCCACCGGAAAGAGAACTGACACGATCCGAGCGGGCGGCAATCCGAAGGCTGGTGACGAGTTTGTGCGCCAACTATGACTGCCAGGATAAGCTCTGCCTCCCCCTGGACTGTCCCTGCTACATGCTGAATAAATGGTGGACCGGCGCGTTCTGCCGTTATTTCCGGGCGGCGGTGCTGCCTACGGAGCCAAAGCTGGAATCTGCCCTGACCGGTGAAGATACTTCTCTCAGGCAGAAGATATGCCCGGTCTGCGGAAAGGCTTACCTTCCGGTCACAAGCCAGGCGTATTGTTCGGATTTTTGCCGTAGCTTTGCCAGACGGAAATCCGAGCGGGAACGGAAACGGCGCAGGCGGCAAAACAGAGGGTGATGTGTCCGCAACTTAGCCCAATCAGGCCAGTGTTTTCAAGGGTTTTAAGGCCCTGTTTACGGGGCGCCTATATTAGAATACTCCCGGCCTCTGAAATGGGGCTAAGTTGCGGACAAAGGGCGCATTTTAGTGCTCTATTTTTATGACAGTTTGGAGGGATGCTTATAGAAAAAATACCGATTGTGCCGGAGATCATGCGGATCGATACCAGGACGCAGGCCATTGACATGCAGCAGATCGGCAACCGGCGCTTCCTGTTCAATCCAAAGACCGGCGTGCTGGTCCTGGGCCGCCAGTATCAGGAAACAAGTCTTGTAAATGCCAGCCATGCCGTGGAGCTGGCAGATGCGGGAATCACAAAAGATTTTGACGATTTTGTGCGGGGCTGGATCGGGACCGGCAGGACCTATCCCAAAGGGGTGATCCACTTTGCCCCATGTGTAGATTCCGGAAACATTTCTCTTTTTGACCGGGCTTTTGACACGCTGAAAATGTTTCAGGAAAACGGCGCACTGGCGGGCACGGTGGTCCGTGGCTTCGGGAGCCGGTGGGAACAGCCCTTATCTGCGATCCTTACGGATTTACAGAAAGAGGAACAAAGCCCTCCCTCCGGCAGCAGCTAAGGAAAACGCCGGAGGGCAAAGCTGTCCGGCACAGGAAAGAAAACCAACAACAACGATAGGAGGCGATTTTTTGAGTATCAACCATATTGAAACAGAGGACCTTCGCCGTATGGAGGGAAAAGGCGGCCTGATTTTGCAGGGCTGCGGCGGCGAGCTGCAGGAATGGGTGGACGGAATCAATGAGATGTTCACCGAGGCCGGTATTCTGAAAAACGGCGCGAAGTTCCAGGATATTTTTGCTTTTGAGTATAATGATTCTCCCTGTCTGCTCTATCCCTTCAAGGATGTAAAGCTGGAGATTGGGAAACTTGCCATGTGGCGTTTGCAGACCCATGAGACTTTCGGTGGCACATGGCTCTCTGATTTTGTCCCCAACCGTCTGGGCGGGTTTATCGGGGAACCGGCGCCGGAGCCGGAAAAGCCGGACTGCGCGCTGATCGGGCAGGACGGCAATATTTTTAACCTGGTGGGGATCGCTGAGCGCACTTTGCGGGAGCATGGGCTTACAGACCAGGCAAAGGAAATGTGTGACCGGGTATTTGCTTCCGGCAGCTATGGCGAGGCGCTTTGTATCATCGGCGAGTATGTGAATATCACAGATACGGGCCGGAACAAAGGCCCTCCCTCCGGCAGCAGCTTAAAGAAACGAAAACAGCGGAACCGTCTGCTCGGCCAAAACCGGAAAAACAGCAGGAACGATAACAGGAGGTGCCGATGGAAAAAGAAAAGACTTACGGTGTATGGGCGGTGCGCAGCGCCGCTTCAATCTTTGGGCGGGCGGAAAGCTGGTGCAAGGAGGCCGGCAGGCCCCTTGAATTTGCCTCCCAGGAGACAGCCGAGGCTTACGCGAAGGAGTGTAACAGCCGCACGACTGCCAACGTCCACTATTTTGTAAAGGAAAAGGAACCGGAACCGGGTGCTGTCCGAAAGGACGGAACACAGCCGGACAGAGCTGCCCGCGCCCATGAGGAACAGACGCCCCGAAACGCGGCGATGGAAAAACTGAATGAGATTCCCGGCAGGCAGCTTTCCAAAGATCCGGACCCTTTGGTGGAAATCCGTTCCGCGGTACACAGCAATTATGCCGGCATGGTCGCCATGCTTGCGGCAGACAACCGGGTCTATCTGGGCCGCGAGGAACACTATCACTATCAGGACGGGCTTACCTCCTATTACGATAACGGCGACGGCTCCCTATGCTTTGTCACAGACCGGGCGGATATGTATTATTTCCTCTACGGTGAGGGCTGGGCCCATTCTCAGGCGGAAATGCTGGAGCGTGGGCTTACATCGGATCAGTATGCGGGTTTGCCCGGCTACAAAACGGCGTTCTCCGGCAGTTTGAAGCACAGCGGAAATCCTGTTCGCCGGGCAGCCCTTCCAGCCGCCTGAAAGCTATCTGCGGAACGCGGAGCTTTACGAGGAAGGACAGACCGGCAATTATAATATGCTGGACGGCAGGCTGAACAACGAGCCCCCGGTGAAGCCGGACCTGACGGACGGCCAGACCCACGAGGAAATCCGGGAGCTTGCCCCGGAGACCTTGCCGGAAGAAAAGCCCTCTGTCCTGGACCGCCTGAAATCCGAGCGCCCGGAGCATGAGGCAAGGCAGATCACACCGCCTGTCCCGGAAAGGGGGCTTTGAGTATGGGGACCAAATTTGAAGGCGTAGACATACTGGACTTTCTGGGGCAGGTCGTAGAACTGCATACACAGCATTATAAAGAAGATTTTGACGTGGATAAAGAACTGATCCAAAAGGTGGCCTTATCAGGAGAACCGGAGGGCGGCGCCTTCTCTGGATGTCACGGCCCTGCGGCACCTATTGTTTGAGCAGCGGGAGGTGTATCTACAGGAAAGCAATGAAAATAAAGTGTGGATGTTCTACCATGAGCAGGCGAATGACCCGATTTTAGCTTATGCCCTTACATTGGATGGTTTGCAGGATGGAAAAGTGACCGGCACCATCTACCCTCTGGATTACCCTTCCCATGTGGAGCGGGTGAAATCGTTGTCCTGTCCCATTGACCGGGTAACGGTGACATTCGAGGACGGCGTACAGTTTACTTTGCCGTACCAGTCACGGAGACGGCAGATCAATGAACTTATGCCGGAGCATGGCACGCCAAAATCCATGCAGTACGCGCCGGAAAGCGAGCGGGAGCTGGCGGTGATCCTGCGCCGGGAACGGCTGAAACGGGATTACCATGCAAAGCCGGGCAATGTTCAGGAATACATGGAAAAATTAAAAAGGCGTCCATGCGCGGCAGGCTCAAAGAGGCCCAGGCCGCCGTCGCTGCTCCCGGTAGAGGCGCACCCCATAAAGGCGGGCTGGACCGATGAAGGGCGGACGGGATAAGCGGTCTGTCCGTGTGGAGTTTGTTCTGACCGAGGCGGAGGCTGCTTTGATAAAAAGAGCGCATGGCAGAGCTGGGGATCACCAACCTTTCCGCTTATCTCCGCAAAATGGCGGTGGACGGTTACATCATTCACCTGGATATGGGCGACATTCAGGAAATGATACGCCTCCTTCGTATCTGCTCCAACAACTTAAACCAGTACACCCGGCGTGCCAATGAAACCGGCAGCGTTTATGCTGCGGATGTGGAAGATCTGCGTACCCGGCTGGATGACCTGTGGAATGGTATGGATAAGCTGCTCCGGGGATTTGCAAACATTTCGTAAACGGAGAAAATAGCCGTTGCTTTCCGGGAACCGGCACGGTAGAATTTTGGCAGAGGGACATGATATTTTCCCGTGGAAGGAGGCTTGACCTATGCGTCTGATATTCAAACTGTTGGCGTTTCCCTTTGTCCTGGTTACGGGGCTTCTTTATCTGGTGTGCAAGTTCCTGGTGATCGCATCCGGCGCGGTGCTGGGGATTTTATCAGGCATTGTATTTCTGGCGTCGCTGGTGCTGTTCTTTACTGCCGGAGTGTGGGCCGGGCTTGCATGGCTGGTGATCGCGTTTCTGATAAGCCCCTACGGTCTGCCAATGGCGGCGGCCTGGCTGGTCAGGGATGATCGGCGGCGCAAACCACGCACTCAAAGATTTTGTATTTGGATAAACTTATGGGCGGGGCATTTTCGGTGTCCCGCCCTCTTTTTCACTATTCGGGGCTGTCTCACAAGGCAGCTTTTTCTATTTGGAGGGATCACATGAAAGACACAACACAGCTATAGATCTATCCGGCTTCCTATGTGCGTGAGCATGGAGAACTGGAACAATACCGTGCTTCCTATAAGGCAAATATCGCCTGTAAGGAGGCAATCGAACAGGCCATTGCCGATCACTACCGGGATAACCGCCTCGGCACGGAGGCAGTACATCAGGTTTTGGAACAATTCGGTTATGACCGGATGTTTTATGTGCTTGCGGGCACGGTCCGGCAAAAGGATTGGGATGGGCGTATTTCCCGCGATAACAAAGCCTGGGCGAAAACCATTCCGGTCTACGAGAACCCGGACGGCTTCGGCCAAGATCGGAATGTTTACTTTGTGGTGGATCGTAGCCACCCCGGACTTGTCGATCTCTTTCTTACGCAGGCCCGGCTCGATTATACAAAGGAACATGGGAAGAAAGTCTCGATCCGCGAAGGCATAAAACAGAGTACAGAGCGGACGGCAGCCGTACATGCACCAACAAAACGGAAAGAGCCGGAACGTTAATACATTTTCAAATTCGCACAAAACAGATACTTTCCCTCTTGCTTCGTGCAGTTCAAAAAACGATTATTTCTAAATCCGTTCAAAACCATTGTATTTTCTCTTGCTTTGCGTTATAATGAAAACAAAAAAGGAGGCTGTGCAATGGAACGATACAAAGAGCTTGCCGCTTTGCGCTGTTTTACACATGATGATATGGTGCAGCTCGCCGGATCAGAAAGTTCCGCTGTATGGCAGATAAAGAGTTATCTGCAAAAGGATATATCGAGCGTGTGCGCCGCAATCTATATGCGGTCATCAGCATGGAAACCGGACAGGCGATCCCGAACCGCTACCAGATAGCTTCCCGCGTGACAGACGATGCCTGTGTGTCCCACCACAGCGCCTTTGAATACTACGGATATGCGAACCAGGTTTTTATGATGTGTACTTCACCACCCAAAAGCGCGTCCGCCCGTTCTCTTATGACAGCGTAAATTACTGTCCGATGGCCTGCCGGGGAAATACGGACATCATAAAAACAGACACCGGCATCCGCGTGACTTCTTTAGAGCGGACCGTGATAGACAGTATAGCGGATTTTGAAAAAATCGGAGGCCTGGAAGAATTGTTGCGCTGCCTTCTCCTGATTCCTTCGCTTGATTACAGCAAACTGCTTGACGCGCTGGAACTGTATGGCCGGGCGCAGCTATATCAAAAGGCCGGATTTATTCTTGAAGCATGGAAAGAGGAACTGTCTTTACCGGAACCGTTTTTTTGTGGAATGTGAAAAACGGTCTTCTGCCAGTAAAACCTATCTCTTTGAAAAGCAGGGCGATTTTGTCCTTCATAACAGATGGAAACTGTTTGCTCCAAAAGATTTGAAAACGATCATAAATAAGGGGGTAACTGATTATGATGCGCTTTGACCGTATTACGCTTGGCAGGCAGGCCAAAGAACTCGGCTTTGTCCGTGACACCTTTGAGAAGGTCTGCCGCCTCGCGGACGTTCTTTCTTTTTATGGAAAGCGATGGGCTGCTTGCGGACAGCCTTGCCCTGAAAGGCGGCACGGCGATCAATCTGACGATTTTTGATCTGCCCCGCCTGTCGGTTGATATAGACCTGGATTTCTCAAAGGATGTATCAAGGGAAGCTATGCTAGCGGGAGCGGAGCAGATCAATGAACACATACAAAAATACATGGCGGCTTCCGGCTATACGCTGAGTTTGAAATCAAAGCAATACCACGCGCTGGATTCCTTCGTGTACGAGTATGTGAATGCCGGAGGAATGAAAGACAACCTGAAAATTGAGATCAACTATATGCTCCGCTGCCATGTGCTGCCTGTTTCCCGCAGACCGGTTTATTTGCCATGGAACGATCAGAAGCTTACAGTATTAAACGTTGATCCTCTGGAAATCTTCTCCGCAAAGACGGTCGCCCTCTTAAACCGGGCGGCCCCGCGGATTTATATGATATGTTCAATATGCAAAAGTATGGATTGTTTGACGAGACGCAGGAACCGCTTTTCAGAAAGTGTATCATGTTCTACGCGGCGATTGCTTCGGAAACCGTGCCGGAATACTTTGACCTCAATGGTATCGGCAGCATATCCGCACGGAAAATCAGGACGGACCTTACACCGGTGCTGCGCCGTGGAGAACGCTTTGACCTGGCCTGTGCGCAGAAACAGGTAAAGGATTATTTAGCCGCGATTCTAAAACCGGAAGATACGGAGCTGTCCTTCTGGCAGGCTTTTGCAGAGGGAAACTATCAGCCGGGCCTTTTGTTTGACGATGCTGATATTCTCTCGCGTGTTGAACATCACCCGATGGCACTATGGAAATGCGGCGGGCGGATGCCAAAGTAAAAAGATACACCGGCACTATAACGAATACATACCAAGGGCTGTCCTTCCGGGCAGCTCTTTCATTTTGGCAAGGGGTGATCCTGATAGCAACCACAAGACTAATGCCGCTGCATGTGGGAAAAGGGCGGGATGTGTCTACGGCCATTGCGGACATCATTGACTATGTGGAGAATCCGCGGAAAACGGATTTTGGAAAATTCATTTATGGCTATGAGTGTGATACCCGAATCGCGGATGCGGAGTTCCTTCTTTCAAGCGGCAGTATTTGAACCTGACCGGGCGGGACCGGGGCGCGGATGATGTGATCGCCTACCACCTCCGGCAAGCCTTCAAGCCCGGCGAAGTCACGCCGGAAGAAGCGAACCAGATCGGGCGGGAGCTCGCACTGAAACTGACAAAGGGCAATCATGCTTTTGTGGTGTGTACCCATGTGGATAAGCACCATGTTCATAATCACATCATCATCAATTCCACCGCCCTTGACTGTACCCGGAAATTCCGCAACTTCTGGGGCTCTACCTGGGCGATCCGGCGCATGAATGACAAGCTGTGTCTGGAGCACGGTCTGTCTATCGTGGAAAATCCAAAACCCAGCAGGGACCACTATGGCACATGGCTGGGAAATACGAAACAGCCCTCCTTCCAGGAGCAGCTACGCCGGGCAATCGACGCGGCCCTGGAAGAAAGGCCGAAAGACTTTGAGGACTTCCTGAAGAAGCTGGAGGCTGCCGGAATCGAAGTCAACCGGGAACGCAAGAACCTCCGGCCGGGGGCCGGGGCAGAAAAAACTATACCCGGTGCAATACGCTGAAGGGCGACTATACCGAGCAGGCGATACAGGAACGGATCGAGGGCACCCGCACGGCAAAACCCCGCCGTACTTTTTTTCGCAAAAGCCCGTTCCAAAGGCAGGGCTGCTGGTGGACATTGAGGCGGCAATCCGTTCCGGCAAAGGTCCGGGGTATGAACGCTGGGCGAAGGTTTTTAACTTAAAGCAGCTTTCCCAGGCGGTGATCTGGCTCAAAGAGCATGGCGATATGAGCTATGAGGATTTGCTGGAAAAAAGCTGCTGCGGCTACCATCAGCTTTAATGCACTGTCGGCAAAGATCAAGGAACTGGAATCACAGATGGCCGCCAACGGGGAACTGCAGAAACAGATTGTCAATTATGCCAAGACTCGGGCAATCTATGTGGAGTATCGAAAGGCTGGATATAGCAAAAAATTCCGGGCGGAGCATGAGGCGGATATTCTATTACACCAGGCGGCGAAGAAATATTTTGACAGCATAGGAATCACAAAACTGCCCTCCGTCAAATCGCTCCGAGAGGAATACGCCGGTCTGCTGGAACAGAAACGGAAAGCCTATGCCGCCTATAAGCAGGCCCGGTCTGATATGAAGGAGCTTCACAATATCAAGGCCAATGTGGACTATCTGCTGGACATTCCTGCGTCTCAGGAGCAGCAGAAAGACAAGCAAAAATCCCGACAATAGTTTTATGTTGCTCCCAGTTTTCAGCGTTCCGAAGGAACGCGCAGCCGTCACCGCAGGTGACGATCTCAGGGGTTTGGGGATATGTCACCAACAAGCATTTTAGAGGGTTTCACGGCAACGGGAAATCCTCTAAAATACGCAATCTTACGGAAGATTGCATTGCTTGCCGGTAGTATCGTGAATTACTGATAACCAGTTTTGTTCTCTAATCTTTGCATATTCCACAGAGATAAATTGACTTTTCAAGGCAAGTGGTGTAGACTGTGATTAGCTAAAACTAACCAAAAGGAGGGCGCACAATGACAAAT
>VOFB01002992.1_pt1 | contig 37498 bp, 57 predicted proteins | sample 5384141 | NCBI WGS metagenome assembly VOFB01 (sample SAMN12384721, study PRJNA508395) | human gut metagenome | isolation source: healthy gut A | host: Homo sapiens
GAGCAATCTGCCACCAGTTGTTAAAGAACAGCAGCGACGGCAAGATGTCGGGGCGCATCTTGGTGAGCATCACGTGGTTGAAGACGGGCACAGCGCGCAGGTCACCACCACGACGGTTACCACGGCGGGACCAGGCGACGGATGCGGCGAATCCAGAAGCTCTTGAGGTCGATGCGGCCGGTCTTAGCGACTTCGTTGAGCAGCAAGCGCGTGATCAGATAGCCCGAAAGCACAAAAGAAGATCGTGGCGCCGAGCAGACCGCCCTGCGCCCACGTGAGGCTAAGGGTGATAGAGCACCACCGCGACGACGGCGAGCGTACGCAGGCCGTCAAGGGCAGGGATGTAGCGGGATTTGGGGCGAGCAGGCGTCTGCCCGCGGCGGGGTGTGTGGCGCGCCCGCGTTGTTGGCAGAAGCACGATGGGGGCTCACGGTGCGTCGCGGTTCGTTGGCACGGCGTTCGCCCTTCACGCGTTCGTGCGGCGCCGGCTCGTTGCCCGTGCGGCGTCGACCGCGCGAGCCCGATTGCGAGAGTTGTTCCATAAAACATCATCCAATGACGAGAATAATCAGCACGCCTTCATTGTAGCTGCCTGCTCCTGTGAATGCTTGCTGCTGGCGCAAGCTCAAGCGCGCGTCCACATCAAAGTGAACTAAAGTTATAGGGGGTGCGAGTGCACGATCGACGGCTGCGGTGGGCATAAGGCCCGCAGATGAGGAGGTTTCCATGGCAGATCGCGGCATCGTTGCGGTGTTCGGCAGCATGAACATGGACCTTTCGGTGGCGTGCGAGCGCATACCGCGTGCGGGCGAGACCGTCGGCGGCAGCGGGTTTATCACCAACGCCGGCGGCAAGGGGGGCGCCAATCAGGCCCGTAGCTGCCGCGCGTATGGGCGCTTGCACGCAATACGATCGGCGCGGTCGGTCGCGACGCGTTCGGCGCGTCGCTCGTGGCGGGGCTCCAAGACGCCGGCGTGGACTGTGACTTTGTAGTGCATCGCGATGATGTGGAGACGGGAACGGCGACCATCATTCGCTGCGAGGGAGACAACCGCATCGTGCTGTCGCCGGGCGCCAACCATGCGCTTGCGGGCGAGGACGTTGCCCGCGCGCTGAGGCGTCTGGTGGCCGATGAACCTCGATAGTGACGCCAGCAAGATTGCCCCGGCTGCCGGAAGCGTCTTTATCGCCCGCTGTGGTGAATGCGACCTTTGTAGCGACGGTCGAGGCGCTTGTTTGCGCTCACGAGCTCGGGTTCTATACAGTCTTTAATCCGGCGCCTGCCTGCGATGTGCCTGCGGAGGCTGGTCCGCGGTCGACCTGGTCTGCCCCAACGAGACCGAGTGCCAGGTGCTGACGGGCATTCTGCCCACGGATGATGCGAGTTGCGTCGCGCGCTCAATGCGCTGCTCGACAAGGGCGCCGGAGCTGCGGTCATCACGTTGGGCGGCGCCGGGTCGGTTACGCTCGGCGATGACGGCGAGCTGCTGCGCATGCCGGCACTTTCGAGTACGGTAGTCGATACCACGGCCGCCGGCGATACGTTTATCGGCGCGTTGGCGGCGGCTCGCCTAGAGGGCTTGCCGCTCTTTGAGTGCATGGCTGCGGGTGCTCGCGCCTCGGCAGTGACGGTGTCGCGCCTGGGCGCTCAGCAATCGATTCCCACGCGCGCCGAAGTTGAACATTGGTTTGGTTAAACGATAAAGACGGAGAAGCGGAGTAGAACAATGGCAATCAAGAAGCTGATCCTTGATCTGGATATGGGTGTGGACGATGCGATGGCGCTGGCCTATGCCATCGCGAGCCCCGAGGTGGAGTCGTGGGCATCACCACGTGCTTTGGCAACGTGCGCGTCGAGCAATCGGCGCACAACTGCCTCGGCGGTGCTCGATCTGCTGGGTCGCCCCGAGGTTCCGGTGTACCTGGGTGCCGACCGTCCTCTGCAGGCGACTGAGCCCTATACGCCGCCGGCGTCCACCGCGCTCATTCACGGCAAGAACGGCATCGGCGGCGCGAGCGTGCCCGCGTCGCCCTACGAGCCGGTGGGGCGACTCGGCCGACGGCAACGCCGCGGTCGATTATCTGATTGATGCCGCGCGCACCTATGGTCCCGATCTGGTCTACGTAGCGACTGGCCCGCTCTCCAACTCTGGCGCTCGCCCTGGAGCGCGATGCGGCGGCGATGATGTCCATCGGCCGCGTGGTCGTGATGGGCGGCGCCCTTACCGTGCCCGGTAACGTGAGCGCGGGCGCCGAGGCCAACATGGCGAGCGACCCCGAGGCAGCCGACGCGGTGCTGCGCTCGGGCCGTAAGCTCACCATGGTGGGTCTGACGTGACGCATCGCGTGGTGCTCACACGCCGCGACATTGCCGGCTGGACGGGCTCGGGCACCATGGCGGGCTGCGCATTTGCGAGCATGGTCGAGCACTACATTGGCTCGTACGAGATGAACGCACCCTACCGGGTGGTTGTGCGCTGCACGATCCGCTGGCCGTTGCCGTGGCGATCGACCCCACGCTCGTAGGTGCGCTCGGCTGCAACCTGCGTGTTGATCTGTTGGGCGAGTACCGCGGTCGCACCATCTGCGATGAGCGCCGCCTGTCCGATCCGGACAAGAGCACGCTTGTGGCACTGACCGTGGATGCCCGCGCTTCCTGTCCGAGTTCAAGACGCGTATGGCCCGTGTCCTGGCTAAATGATTTCTGTGCCCCGCCCCATGTAGTCAATTTGGGACGGGGCTTTTTAGCTACCGAGTAAATGTGCCCGTTGGGGGAATAGTCGGGCTACTTTTGCTTGACAACAGGCTAAACTAGCTCATAAACATTTACTACTCTGTTTAGATTGAATTTGCGGTCGTTTATTTGCCGAGTCATCGAGCCGCGATGCTCCGCCACGGCCGTTGCTAGGGGGGAACAATGGCCAAAAAGCAAGTGTTCGCGAGATCAGCCGCATCACCGGTTTTTCGCCTGCGACCGTGTCCAACGCGCTCAACCGCAAGCGCAGCGTAAGCGAGGAGACCGCCAAGGTCATCCTGGAGTGCGCACAGTCGCTTGGCTACCAGCAGTCGACGCAGCTCGAGAGCATTCAGTTTGTGCTCGCGCGCAAGACGGGCGCCATCTTGGACGAGAGTACCTTCCATCCCGCGGTTATCGAGGGCGTGGAGCGCCAGGCGCGTCGTCACGGTATGAGCACGAGCTTTGTCTCTGCTCGACTTTAGCGACCTGAACGCTGTGCGTCCGCAGGTCGAGGGCCTGATCGCCGATCCGTCCGCCGCTATCGTGCTGATGGGTACCGAGCTGGGTGAGGAAGACTATGCCTTGTTCGCCAACGCTGCCGCCCATCTGATCGTGCTCGATGGCTGGAGCGACCGCCAGTACTTCGATGCCGTGGTCATTGCCAACACCGATTCGGTGCTGCGTGCCGTGGACTACCTTATTGAGAAAGGTCACAAGCAAATCGGCTACCTGGCAGGTGACCTTCGCATTCGCAACTTTAAGGACCGCGAGCGCGGCTATCGCCAAGCGCTTGAGGATGCGGGCCTTGAGGCCAACCCGACGTGGCGCGTCACGCTGGGCACCACGCTCGAGGGCGCTTATCGCGATATGGGCGCGTGGCTCGACAATTCCTCGCGCGAGGATCTGCCAACGGCTTTTTTGCCGAAAAACGACGTGCTTCGCCGTAGGCGCCATGCGCGCGCTGAACGAGCACGGCATACGCGTGCCCGAGGATGTCTCGATCATCGGCTTTGACGATCTGTCTTTGGGCGACCTTTTCCAACCCGCCGCTCAGCACGGTGCACGTTCCCAACGAGGTGGGCGAGATCGCGGTGCGCCGCCTGGTGGGCAACATCCGCAATCCCAAGAGCTATACCTGTAAGACGGCCGTGTCGACCTATTTTGTCGAGCGCCAGAGCGTGTGCGAGATCTAGGCGAAGAAAACGCCGGGCCGCAGGGCGGCAAAGATCGCTAAGGCAGCCATATCTAACGCTACTAAGAGAGGGTCCTTCGGGGCCCTCTTTTGTTTCCCTTTGTATGTTCAGATTGTTTACATACCGTTTAGGCTGATTTCTCTACCGCTTACGGGACTTTCGCGTTAAACTTCTAAACACTGAAGTAAATCATTTAGTAAACAGAACAAAACGAAACATGCGTCTGTTTACTGAACATGTGATTAGGGGAGGATGTACATGGATAAGATCAAGCTCGGTTTTGTGCCCACGCGCCGCAGTATCTTTTAGCGCGCCGGACGCGATCAAGTATCGCGGCCTGACGGCTGATCGTCTGCGCGAGATCGGCGTCGACATCGTGGATATCGACGACATCAATGACGAGGGCCTGCTGTTCGACGACAGCCATATCGAGCCTATCGTCAAGAAGTTCCGCGCCGAGGGCGTCGACGGAATCGTGCTGTGCCACGCCAACTTTGGCACCTGAGTACGTTTGTGCTCGCCTTGCCCGCGAGCTCGGTCTGCCCGTGCTGCTGTGGGGCCCGCGCGACGAGCGTCCCGAGCCCGACGGCACGCGCCTGCGCGATAGCCAGTGCGGCCTGTTCGCCACCGGCAAGGTCCTGCGCCGCTTCCAGGTGCCCTTTACCTACATGACCAACTGCCGCCTGACCGATCCCGAGTTCGAGCGCGGTGTCTGGGACTTTTGGCCGTGTGCAACGTGGTCAAGACCTTCAAGCGCACCCGCATCCTGCAGATGGCCACCCGCCCGTTCGATTTCTGGTCCACCATGTGCAACGAGGGCGAGCTGCTCGAGAAGTTCAACATCCAGCTTTCGCCCATCCCCATGACCGAGCTTGTCCAGGCCGTGCGTGACGCCCAGACCGACGAGCAGGCCATGGCCGCCATGCTTGCCCACATCAACGACAGCTTTGAGATCTGCATCTCCGAGGACAAGGTTCCCGCGGTCGCCGGTCTTGCCATCGCCATGAAGCGCCTGGTCGAGAAGTATGGCTGCAACGCCGGTGCCATTCAGTGCTGGAACGCTCTGCAGGACGAGCTGGGCATTATGCCCTGCGCCGCCAACGCCATCCTCAACGAGATGGGCATTCCTATCGTATGCGAGACCGATATCCACGGCGCCATCACCGCGCTGATGGTCGAGGCCGCCGACCTGGGCCGTCACCGCGGTATGTTCGCCGACTGGACCGTGCGCCATCCCGATAACGAGAACGGCGAGCTGCTGCAGCATTGCGGCCCTCTGGCCCTGCAGCTGCGCGGCCGTCAAGCCCAAGCTCACCTACCCGCTGGCTTTCGATCACCCCGGCGCGCTGACGGCCGAGGCCAAGCACGGCGACCTCACCCTTGCCCGCTTTGACGGCGACAACGGCGAGTACTCGCTGCTGCTGGGCAACGCCCGCGGCATCGACGGCCCGGCCGGCATGGGCACCTATCTGTGGGTCGAGGTCGACAACCTCAAGCGCCTCGAGGCCAAGATCGTCGAGGGCCCCTACATCCACCACTGCGTCGCCATTCACGCCAACGTGGTGCCGGTGCTCTACGAGGCGTGCAAGTACCTCGGCATTGCCCCCGACCTGTACGACCCCATCGAAGAAGACGTTAAAGCCTACCTGCGAGGAGAGTAGAAATGGCAACTATCGAAGAGCTTGAGTCCCTGCGTTGGGACCTTCGCCGCGATTGCGTCGATATCATCATGGCTGGCGCCGGCGGCCACATCGGCGGCGACATGTCGGTGATCGACGCCCCTCATGACCCTCTATGCCAACCACCTCAACATTTCGCCCGAGACCGTCGACGATCCCAACCGCGACCGCTTCGTGCTTTCCAAGGGCCACGCCATGGAAGCCTACTACGCGGTGCTCTGCCACGAGGGCTATCTTGACCTCGACGACGTCAAGGCCCGCTTCTCCAAGTTCGGCAGCCCCTACATCGGCCACCCCAACAACAAGCTCCAAGGGCATCGAAATGAACTCGGCTCGCTGGGTCACGGCCTGCCCGTGGCCGTGGGCATGGCGCTCGCCGGCAAGATGGACGGCCGCGACTACCGCGTCTACACCATCATGGGCGACGGCGAGCTTGCTGAGGGCTCGGTCTGGGAGGGCGCCATGAGCGGCGGCAACTACCAGCTCGATAACCTGTGCGCGTCGTGGACCGCAACCGCCTGCAGATCAGCGGCAGCACCGAGGACGTTATGAAGCAGGACTCGCAGGAGGAGCGCTGGGCCGCCTTCGGTTGGAACGTGCTGTCCATTCCGGGCAACGACGTCCGGGCCATCGACGCTGCGCTGACACTTGCGGCCGAGACCTGCGGCAAGCCCACGGTCATCATCCTCAACACGGTGAAGGGCTACGGCTCGCCCGTTATGGAGGACAAGGCCGCCTGGCACCATCACCTGCCCAATGATGAGGAATATGCCCAGATCATCGTCGATTTCGCTGCCCATAAGGAGGCCATCAATGGCTAACAAGATCGCCAATCGCAAGGTTATCTGCGACACGCTGCTCGAGGCCGCGAAGACCGATAAGGATATCGTCGTCCTGTGCTCCGATTCCCGCGGCTCCGCATCGCTCACGCCGTTCTTTGATCAGTATCCCCAGCAGTCCGTCGAGGTCGGCATTGCCGAGCAGGACCTGGTGAGCATCGCCGCCGGCATGGCTTCGTGCGGCAAGAAGGCCTGGGCCGCTTCGCCGGCGTCCTTTGTGACCACGCGTTCGTATGAGCAGTGCAAGGTCGACGTCTCGTACTCCAACACCAACGTCAAGCTCATCGGCATCTCGGGCGGCGTGTCCTATGGCGCCTTGGGCATGAGCCACCACTCCGCGCAGGATATCGCCGCCATGAGCGCGATTCCCAACATGCGCGTGTATCTGCCGAGCGACCGCTTCCAGACTGCCGAGCTCGTGCGGGCCCTGGTCGCCGACAACAAGCCGGCCTACATCCGCGTGGGCCGCAACCCGGTCGAGGACGTGTACACCGAGGACGAGTGCCCGTTCCAGATGGATCGCGCCACCGGTGCGCCGCGGCACCGATGTGACGCTCGTCGCCGCTGGCGAGATGGTCCGCCATGCCGTGGACGCTGCCGACCTGCTGGCCGAGCAGGGCATCTCGGCAACGGTGCTCGACATGTATTGCGTCAAGCCGCTTTGACGCCGAGGCCGTGATTGAGGCCGCCGGTGCCACGCGCGCCGTCGTGACCGTCGAGGAACACAGCCCCTTCGGCGGCCTGGGCTCTATGGTCGCGCAGGTGGTGGGCGAGCATTGCCCGCGTCCGGTCAAGTGCCTCTCCTGCCCGACGCGCCGGTCATCACCGGCACGAGCCCCGAGGTCTTCGCGCACTATGGCCTGACGGGTGCCGGAATCGCCAAGACCGTTGCCGAATTCCTGCCCGCAGAGTAATTGAATGTGACAAAGGGACCGTCCCTTTGTCACATTCGTTTTGAAAGGGTGGCCATGGGCCGCTACATCATCGGAATCGATCAATCCACGCAGGGCACCAAGGCGCTGCTGGTGGACGAGGGCGGCCATCTGATTCATCGTGCCGACCGCTCGCATCGCCAGATTGTCAACGAAGCCGGCTGGGTGAGCCACGGTCCGGCCGAGATTGCCACCAATGTGCTGGCCGTGGCGCGTGCCGTGGTGGAGGAGACCGGGGTCGATCCGGCCGACGTCGCCGGCATCGGCATCTCCAACCAGCGCGAGACCACCGTTGCCTGGAACCGCACGACGGGCGAGCCGCTGTGCGATGCCGTGGTGTGGCAGTGCGCCCGCGCCCGCGAGCTGTGCGACAAGCTGGCCGCGCGCGAGGGTGTGGCCGAGCTGGTGCGTGACACGACGGGTCTGGTGCTCTCGCCCTACTACCCGGCGGGCAAGATGGCCTGGATTCTCGCGAACGTTCCCGCTGCTGCCGAGGCCGCAGCGGCAGGCGAGCTGTGCCTGGGCACCATCGATGCCTGGGTGGTTTGGACGCTCACGGGCGGCGCGGAGTTTCGCTGCGACTGGTCCAATGCCAGCCGCACGCAGCTCTTTGACCTGCGCCGTGGCTGCTGGAGCGAACCGGTGTGCGAGGCCTTTGGCGTCGACGTGGCCTGCCTGCCGCAGGTGACCGATTCCGATGGCCTGTTCGGCATGACGGATCTGGGCGGCTTTTTGCCGGCGCCCGTGCCCATTCACGGCGTGCTGGGCGACAGCCACGCGGCCTTGTTCGCGCAGGGCTGCCACAGCCGCGGTATGGCCAAGGCGACCTATGGTACCGGCAGCTCGGTCATGATGAACGTCGGCGACGAGTTCGTTGCCAGCTCGCACGGGCTTTCGAGCTCGCTCGCATGGCGTATGGACGGCGTGACCGAGTATGTACTCGAGGGCAACGTGAGCTACGCCGGCGCCGTCAAGACGTGGCTGCGCGACGATCTGGAGCTCATCAATAACCCCGAGGAAGTTACCGACCTGTGCTACGCCGCCAATCCGGCGAGCCGCGTCTACTTTGTGCCGGCGTTTACCGGTCTGGGCGCGCCGCACTGGGCGAGTGACGCCGAGGGCTGCGTCTTTGGCATGACGCGCACCACGGGTCGCGCGGAGTTCGTGAAGGCCGCCGACGAGTCGATCGCCTATCAGATTTTTGACGTGATTGATGCGATGGTCGAGGATTCGGGCGCGGCGCTGGCCGAGCTTCGTGTTGACGGCGGTCCCACGCGCGATGCGTACCTGATGCAGTTTGAGAGCGACTTGGTTGGCTCGTCCATCCGCATCGCGAGCAACGACGAGATGAGCGGCCTGGGTGCGGCCGGGCCTGCGGCATTGCGCTGGGCATGTACACGCGCGATGTCGTCGACGTCTATGGGGCCCGCGGCATCGTGGAGCCTGCCATGCCCGCCGACGAGCGCGCCAAAAGATCGCCGGCTGGCGCCACGCCGTAGCCGGCACCATCTCGTACGCTGCCTAGCATGATTTTTTCTGGGACGGGGATTAAAACCCCATCGATCCCCGTCCCAGCAGCTCATTTGGGACGGGGCTTTTTGACTGGTATGATTGGTGCGAACATTCGAACCAGCTAAAAGAGCCCCGTCCCAAATTGACTACCGAGAGGATCTGCCATGGAGCGCATTGCGAGTTTTTCCGTTGATCATCTGCTGCTTGAGCCCGGCGTTTATGTGAGCCGCATCGACCGCGACCCGGCGACCGGTGTTGCCGTCACCACGTTTGACCTGCGCCTGACCACGCCCAATAAGGAGCCGGTCATGAACACGGCCGAGTGCCACACCATCGAGCACGGGTGCCACGTTTCTCCGCAACCATGCTGAGTGGTCGAGCCGTATCGTCTACTTTGGGCCCATGGGCTGTCGCACGGGCTTTTACCTCGTCGTGTTTGGCGAGGTGACGAGCGAGGAGATTCTGCCGCTCGTGCGTGAGCTGTTCGAGTTTGTCGCCGGCTTTGAGGGCGATGTCCCCGGTGCCGCTCCCGAGGAGTGCGGTAACTATCTGGACCAGAACCTCCCCATGGCAAACTGGCTCGCACGCCGCTATCTCGACCGTGACCTGGCCGATATCGATGAGAAGCACCTGCATTATCAGCAGGCGTAAGGGCTTTATCGCCTAAAACGCGCGCATTGGGCGCCTTCGCTTATGCGGGGCGCCTTTTGTTGAGTGGTCGGGACGAGCGTTCAAAATCGCTCATGTTTGTTCTAGAATGTTCGTATGGTCACATTTACGAACAGGAGTGAACATGCATATCTACTCTGTCTCTGATCCCGAGTTCAAGTCCTATGGCAACGTTTGGGACGACGTTCCGTCCAGCCTGACCGCTCCACTTATCGAGGCGCTCGCGGCTACGCCCATCCCCGAGGGCAGCAAGTACGTAGCAAGCGCGCCGGAGCTCGAGGGCGTCAAGGATGCCGATAAATTGGGCTTTTCTCATGTTTGGCGGCCGTCCCTTCCAGCTCGGCTGGTGCAACGGCCACAATACACGACTCAACTGCCTGGAGTATCACCGTGCCAGCGAGTTCAACCTGGGTGCGCGCGACTTTATCCTGCTCGTGGCGCATCGCTGGGAGATCGAGGACGGCAAGCTCGACACCGCGTGCGTCAAGGCGTTCCACGTGCCGGCGGGCAAGGTCGTTGAGGTCTTCAACACCACGCCCACTACACGCCCTGCATGGTCGACGACGGCGGCTTCCAGGTGATGGTGGCGCTGCCGGCGGGCACCAATGGCCCGCGCCCCGAGGCTGCAGCCGACATGCCTGCCGCCGGTGACAGCTACTGCTACTGGAAGGCCGACAAGTGGGTCCTCTGCCACGCCGACAGCCTCAAAGCTGCCGAGGGCGGCTACGTAGGCCTCATCGGCAAGAACCTCGACATCGCCTGCGACTAGAATCTTCTGTCTCGATCTGTAACATCTAGCGGGCTAAATCGTCTCTGCCTGTTACAGATCGAGACATACCGCCCCCAGCCACCACAAAGGTGCCTGTCCCCATTGTGGTGGCTGTCTAGAGCTGGCTGCGCAGATAGTCAGCCATATATGGAACAGCGAAACGCACGTAACCGCGGCGTGCCTGTTCGATAACGCCGGCGTCGATGAGGCGTCGGCGATACTTTTGCGCATAGTCGGGTGTGACTGACATGCGCTCGGCCACATTGGAGATGCGCGACACGCCGTCTTTGTCATCAGTCATTGCGTCGAGAAACGCGACGTCTTGGTCCGATAGCGCGGCGAGCGTCGTTTCACAAACATCGTTTTCGAAATCGGCCTTTGACGCTTCGATAGCTCCGTCGACTTGCTCTGGCGTTACGTATTCTCCTGCCTGGCAGCGATTGGCGATGTTGTAGCCGATGAGCTGTAGCATATAGGGCGATCCTTGGGTTGCACGAGCGGCACGGAGGCGAAGATCGCCGGAATATCAAGGTCGAGCTCTTCGAAAGCCCGCTGATAATATGCATCGACATCTCCGACTGAAAGCGGTTCGAGCGTGACTTTGCGTGCGCGGTTGAGAAATGTCAGTACGCGGTCGTTGAGTGTCGCGGAGACTGCTCCCGGGAGGCCCGCCATGACGAGCGCGACGTTGAGCCGTTCGCCGACCAGCTCTTGATAGGCGGTGACGAGCTGTCTGATCTCGGGTGAATTTGCTTGGAGTTCGTCGATGAGGATGAGGATGCCGTGCCCCTGCTCCGTCAGTTTACGCGCGAGCTGTGTGAGTTTGAACTGAAAGCTCTTGGTCTCCTGCACGTCTCGTGTGAACTCGAGGCCTGCCGAGAACCCAAAAACACTTAGACTGCCGCTCGTGAGTTTGGGAAGGCGGCGTTTGTTGACGTAGGGTTCGCCCGCTTCTTGGATCTTCTCAACAATACGCTCGAGCATGTCCTCGGAGGCTACGGTGGGCGTGGCGACAACAAAGCCGAGCTTGCGGGCGCGATCGGCAAGTTCCCACAACAGAACCGTTTTGCCGCTGCCTCGCTGGCCGAGCATGAGCATGGCTCGGTCTCGATTGCCCGGCTCCTGCTCAAGGCCGGAGATGAATGTCGAAATCACGCTCCCGCGTCCCACCAGATAGGACGGGCGATTTCCAAATGAGGGGGAGAAGATGGTTTCAGTCATAAGTCTCCTTTCCTTTTTTTCCTATTTTTTCCTTTTTTTCCTATTCAGTCAAATGAGTTGCTGAGCGAAGGCGGTTATGTAGGCCTCATCGACAGAAACCTCGACATCGCCTGCGACTAGAATCTTCCGTCTCAATCTGTAACATCTAGCGGGCTAAATCGTCTCTGCCTGTTACAGATCGAGACAAACTGCAGGGACAGACCGAACAATCTCGATCTGTAACACCAAGCCCGATTTTGACGGCCTAGCTGTTACAGATCGAGACAAACCGGGCCCAATCCACCACAAAGGTGCCTGTCCCCGTTGTGGTGGATTGGGCAGGCGGGTATCAAAAAGTGTCAGACGGGGCGGCTGCCGGGCATCTGCACGCGAAAAGAAGTATCTGCCTGCTCCATTGCCGTTGAGCGACGCGTTGTTTGCAGGATACTGAGCCTATGACAACAGCGTGCGAAAGGATTGATGTATGGCTTTCCGTAATGACTTCCTGTGGGGCGGCGCGACGGCTGCCAACCAGTGCGAGGGCGCTACAACGTGGACGGCCGCGGCCTTGCCAACGTGGACGTGGCTCCGCACGGCCCCGAGCGCTATGCGGTGGTCTCCGGCCAGCGCAAGATGCTCGACTTCGAGGACGGCTATTACTATCCCGCGCAGACCGGCATCGATTTCTATCACCATTACAAGGGAGGACATCGCCCTCTTTGCCGAGATGGGCTTTAAGACCTTCCGCATGAGCCTGGCGTGGACCCGCATCTTCCCCAACGGTGACGAGGCCGAGCCCAACGAGGCTGGCTTGGCCTTCTACGAGGACGTATTCCGCGAGTGCAGGCGCACGGTATCGAGCCGCTCGTGACCATCACGCACTTCGACTGCCCGATTCACCTCATCAAGGAGTATGGCGGCTGGCGCAACCGCAAACTCATCGACTTCTACAAGAATCCCGCCACCACGATCTTCACCCGCTACAAGGGCCTGGTGAAGTATTGGCTCACCTTCAACGAGATCAATATGATCTTGCACCTGCCGTTTATGGGTGCCGGTCTGGTCTTTGAGGAGGGCGAGAACAAGGAGGCTGTCGAGTACCGGCCGCCCACAACGAGCTCGTCGCCAGCGCTTGGGCAACCAAGATTGCCCACGAGATCGACCCCGAGATCAAGATCGGCTGCATGCTTGCCGCAGGTAGCTACTATCCCTACAGCTGCCGTCCGGGCGATGTGCGCCAGGCGCAGCTCGACAACCAGACAACTACTTCTTCGTCGACGTCCAGAGCCGCGGCTACTACCCGGCCTATGCCGTCAAGAAGCTCGAGCGCTTGGGCATCGATGTGGGCATGACGGACGAGGACCGCGAGATCCTGGCCGCCAACACCGTCGACTTCATCAGCTTTAGCTACTACAGCACCCGCTGCTCTGCCGGTGCCGATAACCCCGATGTCGAGCGCACCCAGGGCAACGCCTTCGCCGGCGCCAAAAATCCCTACCTGCAGGAGAGTCAGTGGGGCTGGGCTATCGATCCGCTGGGCTTCCGCATCACCCTTAACGACCTGTACGACCGTTATCAGAAGCCGCTGTTTGTGGTCGAGAACGGTCTGGGTGCCAAGGATGTTGTCGAGGAGGATGGCTCCATCAACGACGACTACCGTATCGACTACCTGCGCCAGCACATCCAGACCATGCGCGACGCAGTGACCGAGGACGGCGTTGACCTGCTAGGGCTACCACCACCGGGGCCCGATCGACCTGGTGTCTGCCGGCACGGGCGAGATGTCCAAGCGCTACGGCTTTATCTATGTCGATCGCGACGATGCGGGCAACGGTACCCCTCAAGCGTTCCAAAAGAAGAGCTTCGACTGGTACAAGAAGGTTATCGCTTCTAATGGTGAGGACCTTTCCTAAGGAAGCTGAGACACTCATCCTCATAGCATCCTAACCAAGGCGCCCGGCGAGCAGTTTGTGCTCACCGGGCGCTTTTGCCGACTAGTCATCGGGGACGTTCTTAAACGACTAGTCGCCGGGGACACTCTTTGCCGGGTTGGCACCTGGGGACGTTCCTTTTCTGCCGGCACGGGGACACTCCTTGCACGTCTTGCCGTCTGCGGATTTTGGGACATGCGGCCCGCTTTTTGGATTCATCTGTCGGTACACTAAAAGCACTATGGGTACCCGCGAGCGACATATCGGCTACGCGGCCGCCCGATCCGCACCCGTGGCGGATTCCAGGGGCGGCAGGCTCTTCGCCATGCCGCGATTCCTTGTTGGCATAACACATCAGGTATACCGTCACCGCGTCTTTGCTATCGCCGGCGCCATCACCGCACTGTTCCTCATGCTTTTGGCAGTCTTGCCGGCGCTGTTCGCCTTCGACCCCAAACTTTCTAACGCCGTGCCCGCCTATAGCGAGGTGTCCGGAGAGGTCGTGGATGCGCTCGTCCATTCGAGCTCTCTCCCGCTGCTTGTCGCCGCAATTGTATTTTCGATCTGGGGCGTATCGGTCTATCTGCGCTGTTTGGACTATGTGCGCGCCGCCGCCTTGTTGCCGTCGCCACCATCTGCGCCCTGTGGATGATCGAAGTCATTCTCAAGTACAAGTCGTTCACGCCGTTCTATGCCACCGTGCTGTGGTATCTGTACTACGTGCCCATGACGCTCATTCCGCTGCTCTACCAGTTGTGTGGTCTGCGCCTTGCGGACCCTGGAGCAACACCTCCTGGGTCGCCGCTACCGTGCTGCGCTGTGGCTTGTGGCCATCCTGCTTATCGGATTTGTGCTCACCAACGATTTTCACCAGCAGGTCTTCCGCTTTGACCGTACAAGCGACACCGGAGCAACGATTACACGTACGGCTGGGGTTATTTCGCCGTCCTCGTGTGGACGGCCTTTGACTTCGTGGCCTTTTTATCCTGGTTGGTCGGTCCTCGTCCTTTCGTATCCAGCGTTTCTCGGCACGGCGGCGCTCGTACTGCTGGGTGGCGCATTCTTTGCCGTCTCGTATGTATCAAAAGAAATTCCGTAAAGCAATTATGACACTAAATAGTACACCTATTCAAGTTTGGTGTGCATATATGGCTTGTTGGAATCAAATTTTCAATGAACATTCTAAATATCCAGCACCGTTTAAAATGATTGATGATACCCTTTTAAAGACATTAAAAAGTACCTTGATAAACAATGAATCATCTCTACGTAATTGTAAAGAGTGGATGGGGATTAACAAAAAAAATGGATTATGGGATTACATAATTCGTATAGATAATGTCTTAAAAAAAAAGATTATGGGGTGAGTGTATTATGAGTGAAGTGAATAATGATTTTTAGAATATGGAGCTTCTTTTTAGTTACAAAGAGAGATTATGATTTGTATTATAGTGATCAGATAGTTTACTTGGTGCGGGAGGGCAACGCTTTATTGCACCAAGCAATCAAATGGATCAATTGCTTATTGTAGCTAATGGTGATATTGGCATTATAGAAGAAGGACTAGGTATAGAGACCGATAAATGGGCAGGTCAAGAATTAGTTAGAATTGACATAGATAAATCCATTGTAAATGATTTATATGAAAGTAAATCTTAAGCTTCCAACAGGAACGTACAATCCCATTTGTGCCATTAAATGACATACTCCCCACCGCTCTTGCGAAAGTGGTTTTTCCGCCGTTGTTTGCTCCCGTCACCATATAAAACCGTGCGTAATCTGACATATCAATATCGTTTGCAACAATTTTTTCGGTCAGAATTTCCTGCGGATTTTGCGTAACAAGCTGCCTGTAGAAGTTGAGGTCAAAGACGTTTTTCAGCCTTGTAACACGCTTCTCAGAGGGGAGAAATTTCGGTCGGCACATTTTCATTCCCCTTGCCCTAACACTTGATATAAACTGTGCCGCTCCGCCATAGAAGTCAAGCTGTGATTCCAGCTCCGAAAGGTCTGAAAAAACCGAGGAACGATAGCTTTTAAGTGCTGCGGCAATCCGCAGGGCGAACTCCTTTGTGTATTTGCTCAGTTCACGGAAAAGGGCAGTGTCTATATCAATGGGAGTGTGCCTTGTTGCCGAGTTGAAATGCTCCTCGCCAATAAACTGCTCTCTGCCTGCAAAACTTTTGAACACAAGCTTTTCAAGAATATTTCCCTTGGGATAAATTTTGTCATATCCGATTTCAAGCAGTCCTGCACTGTCGGGATTCATAGCCGAATCAAAAATTAACACCGATTTTTACGCTCCGTATGGTTTTTGAAAAGGTATCTTTCAGCTGTGAAATGCTGTATGCTATTTCGAAAATGTTCTCGCTTTTTGGCAGTTTTTCAAAAAACTGTGCAAGCCTTTACCGCTACCGACTTAATTGCGTGATTATACTTTTGCAAAGAACCTGTTGATGTTTTCAATGCAGCCGAGAAATTCTTCAAGGCTGTCCATATGGGTCTTAATCTGCATAAACGAGTTGACACAATCAACATCTGAAAAGTCAATTCTGTTTCCTGCGAGTTCATTTATCAGCTGTCGAAATCTGCCGTTAAGTTCGGGGACATTCATAAAGTCCTCAAGACAATCCAGCCTGTAATCAAGGGGTTTCAATGTCATCTGTAAACTCTTTCATTTTAGATGTTGCGACAGCAAAATTCATAGGTGCAATAAGTTTTGCTATGTTATCCGTTTCAAGATTGACCATAAAATCCTGCGGATAATTTTCATATTTTTCTGCCGCTTTTTTGCATACTCCTCAGCCTCCGCCGACGGATAGAACAGATCTACATAATCGGTAATTTTCATTGTTTTCACTCCACAATTTATTTTGCTGTAACAATATTCCCGTCACTAATCTCAATAACCCTGCCGCATTGCTCCGCAATCTTCGGGTCGTGGGTAACTATAACAACCGTCCTGCCCTGTTTGTTCAGGGACTTGAAAAGCTCCATAATCTCAGCGGAAGTCTTTGTGTCCAGTGCTCCCGTCGGTTCGTCCGCCAAAATCATTGACGGTTCATTGACTATCGCTCTGGCAATTGCCACACGCGCTTCTGTCCGCCCGAAGTTTCTTTGCATAGCTTTTGGCAAGCTCCTCAATGCCTACCGATTTCAGTGCCGCAAGGGCTTTTTTCTTTCTTGTCACTGACTTTCTTTTGGAAAAATTCAGCGGTATCATCACGTTTTCCAGTGCCGTGAAATCCTCAACCAGTGCAAAATCCTGCATAACCATCCCGATTTTCTCGTTTCTGATTTTTGCATACTGACTTTCGGAAAGGTCTTTCACAAGCACATCATCAATGTAGTATTCGCCCTCCTGATAGTTGTCAATGCAGGCTAAAATATGCAGAAGCGTTGATTTTCCTGCACCCGATTTTCCGATAATCGCAATAAGCTCACCGTCCCGAATTTCTGCCGAAACACCGTGGAGAGCCTTGAATTCGTTGGCTTTCTTTGAATTATATATTTTACTATGTTATTAAGTTTTACCATTACTATTCCTCCGATAATATTATTGCTTTTTTATAGCCTTTGGTGTGAGGATAATGCAGAAAAATGATACAGGATACCAAGATATATACAGCACACACAATCAGGCAAATGGTGATCTGTTTCCAGCCCAATGTAATTACTGTTTTGCTGAACAATCCTGCCTTGTAGAAAATCAACGATCCTGCTATTGAAATTATCAAAGACACAATGCAAATCAGCCCATTGTAAATTACATTGATTGTAAGCAACTGTTTTCTTTTTGCACCACCCAAATACAGTATGGCTTCGTTTCTTATATTATTTTTGCAGTTAATCGCATTAACGCTCACTGACGCAATCAGTACAAGCAGGTATATTGCACACATTATTGGCATCAATGTGTACAACTCTCTATAAACAATGGGCTGACTGTTGTTGTGCAACTGAGAAAACTGGATCTCAAATGATAATACAGAAAGATTCTCGTTGATATATTTTCTGTTATAAGCTTTTCATTATCGGAAATATTCCGGTTGTACTTTATAAAAGGGAGTCTGACATTACTGAATCCAAATCGGTTTTATTCCACTCCTTATCTGTAAAAAACAATACAAGGTTCTTATATACAATGCTGTCCGCTGAATACCCAAGAGATTCGAGTTTCAAAAGCAATCTCCTCGTTTGTAAGCCTTTGTTTTAAGCTGGTCATTCAGACAGTTGAAATGTGTAGAAAAGCATTAACTGATACGATGGTTCATTTGATTCATATTCCGAGTTTGCTCCAAGGTATTTTTCATTATCACCAATTACACCGATTATTCTGACCTTCAACGTTCCATTTTCAGTTTCAAATTCAGCAATATCATTAACATTATAGCCTTGATAATTTCGGGTAATTACAGCCTGCGGTATATCATCGATTGCTTGGAATCAGTTATCCACGAACCTTTTCTATTGTCGGGCGAAAAAGATTTGCAGAATAATCATCATATACAAGTGCATATGCGGTCTTAACCTCGTTAGTTTGTGTATCAACGCCTGTTTGCAGGGACGCAAAGTTTACAGACGAGATAAAATCAACATCTTTCAGCTGAGTTTTGATTTCATCTGTGTTTTCCAAAAGTCCGCCATTTTCATTATCTTTCAAAAATATCCACCACAATACAATCCCTCGCCATTAAGCAGCGGTTTGACAGCCTCATATGAGGAAGCCTTTTCGTCTATTATCGATGTCATAATTATTCCGATAACAAAAACAGCAATCAGCTGGAGGCTTATTAAAACATTGATAAACGAGTGCTTTTCAGGAAGATACCGATAACCCTGCCGTATAACTTAATTCTCATTTCAATCCCTCCTTAATTTTTTGCCGAGATTATGATGAAGCAAAAACAGATTAGAAAGATACGATATTGCAGAGTAAATCAAAATTATTTCTGCGTAAACATATGGATTATATCAGCTTTCATAAGCGGAAATTTAGCTGAAAGTACAGTAAGAATAAATTTATCATAGCACAAAGCTGAAATAATGCTTACAGGAAGCATAATAAGAATAATCTCATTTGCGGTTGATATGCTCAGATTTGAGGTTAACCCTCCGCAGATACGCATAATGGTCAGTTGTCTTGTTCTGCTGATAATGATGTAATTATACAGAATGGAAATGTTCAATGCCGAAAGAATGGCAATGATTACCGAAATCAGTACAACTGTTATGTAGTAGGAAGTGTTTGATGCCAAGTCGAATGCCGGTTCATAAAGAGTGATTTTATCTTTGAAAAATTCGCTGATATATGCGGTAAAATCATCATATTCAGATTTAGTGATTTTATTGTTGAGTGCAAGATAAACCCCGTCGTTCATAATTGTATCGTCGGGGACTGAGCTGAACGGAACATAGATACTGTAAAAAAAATAGCTGCTGTTAGCAGGGTTTATTGTGCCGATAACATCATAGCTCTGACCGAATGCTGTAACCGAATTTGTATATTCAGGTGCTGAAGTCGGCTGATTTACATTTCCGCGCCCATTACAACAGCCTTTTTTCTCCGTTTGAATATTGCTCCTGCGTGAAAAACTGCCGTCCTTAATTACAAGGTCATCAATCATTGGCTGAAATACGTTATCGGAATATTCAAATTTTCCTTCAGAATACTGAAGATAGAATGCGACAGGTATTTCCTCATCAATTCCGCTTACCTGCGTGGACGAAAACAGGTAATATATGAAACATCACCCATAAGCTTATTCGGCATATTCTTCACAAACTCACAAAAATTTTTTTTTGTAATAATGTCATTTATGGAAAAACCGACAGCATAGCTGTCAATTTCGCCGTCCTCAATATTTTTGCTGTACTGATAGTACAATCCAACACCGAAAAACAAAACCCCGAATGAAACAAACATAGAAATCACAAGTAGAACCAGCATACCGATATGATTTTTCATCATATTTCTAAGATTTTTCAGCGTGTACATTCTTTCCTCCTTCAAACCCATTAATGCATTGCCTTTGTAAAATGTTCAATTGATTTTTATTAAAATTTCTTTAATGCATATTTAATTCGAGCAAAGCCCGATCTAAGCGTAGCTTTTTCATCGGCTGCGACGAAGCAGCTTTGCCGCAGGAGCTTTAGCTCCCCTCAGGGGTTATATATTAGTAATCAGACTGAATATCCTTAAAAACTCTATTATCTTTCATGACTAGAGTTCTGGCAGAATACTTATAACTAGTATTACGGTTATGGGTTGTTGTTGCTTTCAAAAGCTGACCTTTGGACAGCGTACCATTTTTCCATCCAGAAGGAGTATAGAACCGATTTTTTGCTGCAGAAGTCTTGTAATAAAGGGTTGACTGTACAGAGTAATTTGTTTTTGTAGTTGAAAGATTCGTTACCGTTCCCACTGAATCTGTCTCGCTTGGAGTATAAGACGTATATGCAAGTATAATTCGATAACTATCCTCATATGATGCTTGATACGCACTAGCACCTATAGCACTCATAGAAGCCATTATCATAACAGCAGCACCCATAGCCGCAATTTTCTTCTTAAGTTTCATATTGAAAACCTCCTTGAAATTTTTTATTGCTTTTCATCATAAGACAAACGCAATACTCCCCGACCTAAAGTCTGTATTCTAAAAAGCCATCTTTAAGCAAAGTAAAAGACAATTTCTATACTTGCTATGACAAGTATTACAGTACTTTGAAAACCTTTGAATCAATCTTCTTCCTGCACAAAATGATTAATTCAGCTCAAAACTATACTACTGTAGATCGTAATAGTCTCATATGCAAATCTTTTGAATTGTGTTTTTGATGCTTATCTCTTGTAGATGTTCTTTGGCTCTTTAGTCTGATATCCACCGTATGCCGAAGGCACTCTCCACAAGCCAAAATTGCTGTATGTTTTGCAATCTTCTGAATCATTTCAGCTAGTAGTTTTTTAAACTTTTCACATTAATCACTTCCTCTCTCTTTAATCATTTGCCAATCATGAGCAAGGCAATTAAAAAAAAGTTTTTAATATAATCATTGTACCTAGATATCTTCTGGAAAGAAACAATCGGTACAATTAATTATTAAAGTTATAACTATCCCTATTATTTTAAGCTTTTTATTCTTTTCAATCATCAATTGGTTTATTCTTATTCTCTATAGGACCCAAGATAGAAACTATCAGTTCAGTAACACAGATTAAAACAATAATAATCAAGGGAGAATTTATTAGAAAATATACTATTGGCTAAAGCGGTTAATATGAATGTAGTACAAATAGATTGCACCTAAAGTATGTGTCATGATAGCCTCCGGTGAATGATCTGATAAGTATAAATAAGTGAAAAAGGAAAAACAATACTTTCGATTATATGATGAATAAGGATACCTGCTATTACAACAAGAACTATGTTAAGTAACGATGAAATACTTATTTCTATTCCATATCTATAAAGTCTTGTACATCGATTCATCACTGACATCTTGTTCCGTAATAAAATTAACAATCTGAGATACCCAAGTAATTCATAATTTCACCTTGCTTTTTGAATTTTACAATATAAAATATCTTTCGTCAAAGCGTTTTGGCATATTGTGCAGTTTTCAGGCACCAAAAAAATAACTCGGCATAAGCCGAGCTATCATATGAGTTAGTTTCTAAGATTATAGAGCAGCAGAAAGCATTGTCAATTTCATAGTAATCATATCTTCCACTGTATTTATTTACTATGTCCCTAATAATAGAAGTGCCAAGTCCATGGTTTATGATATCTTTCTTTGTGGTTTTTAATTTTGGATTTTCGCTAATAACAGACTTATCTAGAGAATTTTTTTCACTATAAATGTATAAATGTTGTTTTCTTTACTGATTTCCAAATAGATAAACTTGTTTAAATCTGGCGGCATAGCTTCACAGGCTGTGATCGCATTTTCCAAAGTATTGCTCAATAAGTCACATAGATCAAGCTCATTGATACCCTACAAAGTCATTTACCGTAATACATGACACCTTTTTATTCCTAAAGTTGATGCAGTAGACAATTTAGAGTTGATTATTGCATTTTGCAACTGGATTATTGGTTTGAACAAATGTCATTGTAGCTTTAACAATGCCGTTGGATTGTTCAATAAATTCCAAAATCTTTCGGTTTTGCCACTTGTGAGCAATTCATAAACGGTGGTAAGTTGATCCTTTATATCGTGCCTTATTTTTTCTGATCAGCTCGTATTGAGTCTCCGCATTATTAACATACTGTTCCATATACTGTTCTTTTTTACGGATAGTACCTTCATATTCTTTATCTGAGCATTCTTGAAGAAGAGTGAATAAATAACGTAAAAACATTAGGAAATTCAGTATAATGATAACCAGGTATGATAAATTGATGTATATTCTTTGCGTATCATCCGCATTGAGTGAAAGTACATGGAGAAGTGATACTAGAATAAAGGAAGATATTAATACTGTGATAATCGGAGACCAATCTGATATTGTATAACTGTCAGAGAATTTGAACAGCTTGATTATAATTTTCAAGGAGATCCAAAGAGAAATCTGGATTACAATCAAAGTCATGAATCTTACGCTATTATCATTTGTAATCAAGTCCTTTGACGCTTATTCTATTTAGAGATGATAATAAATTAAGTTCAACAGAAGTGATAAGCAGCAGAATAATATTGGGAATGATCGTTGATAGTAGTTTTTTAATAATACTGTCGTTAAAGGCAATAATGGCATATACCAACAATATAACTAAATATAAAGTACTTGTAACCCTCATATAAAGTGATGTGATTTAACAGGGTTATGGTTGTTCCAAATATGATACTAAAATCGAAAGAAATGTTTTTGCCTGTTTGAGAGATTTAGGATTTAGAAATCTATACACAAACCATGTCATAATAAAGCCCTGATAATAATTAATCACAAGCTCAAAGCATTTCCATAGCAAGTTCTTCATTTTGTTTTCCTCAAATACTGTGTTAACTTTTCATCAACAGCTTGTTTGTAGTTTTTGCTCATACCAAGTCTGAACCCCTGTTTGAAGATTATCTCGTCTTTATTTCTGTCTATATTAAAGACATGACGAAGATTAACCAGAAAGCTTTTTATGTATCCGGACAAAATCATATTTTGAATAACAGGTTTCCAGTTCACCGATATTGCCCCGAATTTTTATCGGCTCATTATGCTCAGAATGATAGATAACGTAGTGCTTGCTGCTTGCAATATAATAAATATTCTTTAGTTGCAGTGAAATTTTCCGACTTCTTTATTTTCCAGAACAATAGTCGTGTTTTGTTTCATTTCATTGTAAAGCTGATTAACAACACTGTGCAGTTTATCTGTGAAAAAAGAATCATTGCTTTTGGTAATAAAATTAAGTGGTCGGAAATACAGACTATCGTATACAAGCTCGGGATGACTGGTAACAAAAATTATGTAGCAGTCGTTTGAACCGGAAATCTTAGCCGCTAATTGAAATCCGTCGAGCTCCGGCATATCAATATCGAGAAAAATCACATCAAATGGCTTTATTAAGTGGTGCTGGAACATTAATTCGCTTGAAACATAGGTCTCTAACTCAATATCTTCATTATTCTGCCTTGTAAATTCAGATTTTACAGCTTGTGACATTTTATTAACAAATACGTTATTATCATCACATATTGCCACTCTGAGCATATGTATTTCCTCCTTAAAATGTAGTATAAATCACAACAATTGTATTTGTGATATAATTTTACGACAAAATTCGCTGATTTTTTATAAATAATACAGATTTATGACTTCGGACTATATTTATACTATAATAAAAGTGTTGGAACCGGAAAGAGAGGCGGAGCATATATTATGAAAAAGGCAAGTAAAAAGTTCAAATGTTTTTGGCGAAAAGCAAAACGCATTATAGCTAAAACATTGATCAATCTGCGAGAACTCAATTTCTTAACACAAACAGATATAGCAAAGCAGCTTCATCTGTCTTCCAGCACTATTTCTCACTATGAAAAAGGTTTAACTGTCCCACCTACTGAAGTTGTGTATCGACTTGCCGAGTTTTATAACGTTACTACAGATTATATTCTTGGAAAAAGTGCAAGTAAGACAAATCTTAATGAAACTTATGCTATAAAGCTAACAAATAAAATGACGATAGGTGATGCCGTAGAAATAATAACAAAGATGAACGATACAGAACGCGAGCATTTGGCATATTTCATAGAAATGATAGGAAAATCAAAAGATTAATTCAATATCAGACCTCTGAATTAGTATCAGGGTTCTTTTTTATTTTACCATAATAAAACAATAAGGTCAAGCATATTATGCCTGTTTTCAGAACTTTGCATTTTTGTGCTAAATATCTTCACCTTTGTGCCAAATTCGTTGACATTTATACATAAAAGTATATAATATACATAAATTAATGGATTGTCTATTTACGAGGAGAGAATGCAATGGCTTTTAGAGTATTGAGAGCGGTTGATTAAACTGATACAAATCAATACATATATTATATCATAATACGACAATGGAAAAGTATATAGTATTCTTTGTTCAGATAAAATATGGTTCTCTAATATTGTTTTCTAAGCAGGTTTTGATAAATGACGTTTTTGAACATAAAAAACACAGTGAATTAGAGTCAATGATTTAATAGGGAACACTTAGTATCGGAATAAAATTTTTTTAAATGGAGATGTTATTATGACATATGAAGAAGTAATTAAAAAAAATCAGATCAACCACTAAAGTGTCTGTTGTATCCGTAAAAGATATTCAGCACGGAAAAAGTATAACGTTGTCAAACGGAAGTATTATAAACTGTTTTAATACAGGCAAACATAATGTTCAAGGAAGAAACACTGATGAAACTAAAGCTATTCTTGGTGAAACTGCTAAGCTTGGAAACAGAAAAATATTTGTTGTTTACGGTCATGATGATATTGCACGTACACAGCTTGAAGCATTGCTTCGCCGCTGGGATCTTGAGCCGATTATTCTTGATCAGCAGGCTTCAGGGGGGACAAACCATAATCGAAAAGCTTGAAGAATACAGTCAAGAGGTTGGATATGCAATAGTTTTGGCAACTCCTGATGACGAAGGAAAATCCAAAAGCGAAGATAGTTACAAATCCCGTGTAAGGCAAAATGTAGTTCTTGAACTTGGAATGTTCCTTGCAAAATTGGGTAGAGAAAAGGTTGCAATTCTGCTTAAAGAAGATATAGAATTTGAAAAGCCTTCTGATATTCATGGTTTAATATATATTCCATTTGACAAGAAGGTGGATGAAGTTGCAATAAATCTCATAAGAGAACTTTCAAAGCAGGGCTATAATATTGACCCATTAAGGATTTGATTGACAAAGATGATTCGAAGAATGCTGACAATAATAAAATCAACCTAAAATACATACTATCGAAATTCACAATAATCGCATCATCAGTTTTTGGATTGGCTTCAATCGTTCAACTATTTTTTGATTGGAATACAATCGGAATAGAAGACGATGATGTTAAGTGTAAGATAAAGGCTTTTACAGTGCTTTTGTTTATTTGTTTCCTTACAGCACTTGTCTGGGGACTGCATTCATCAAAAGAGGTAACAATACTATCTGAGGATGATGTTGAAATTATTGTAAGATATGATGATCTTATGAAGATAGCATTTCCCAAAAACCTCAGACTGAAAGAATAGTCGTCATAGCAGTTAAATGTTGTTATGATACTGTTGTAAATGATGACATTATTCACGAAGGCTCTGTGCATGGTCAGTTTCTAAAAAGATTTGCTTATTCGGACGAAAAACGACAAGCTCTTGATGCTGAAATAGAAAGTTCCCTTAAAGCATTTGGCTATGAATATGAGGATATCTCTCTTAACGAAAAAAGAGAAGGAAAGCGAAAAAGATATCCTATGGGTTCAGTATCCCGAATAAAAGGCGAGAATGGAGTTACTTTTTTCTTGCTTGCTCTTACAGAATTTGATGTTGACTGTGTTGCTCATTGTGATAAGCATCAATACTTTGATTGTATTCTAAAATTGTTTGAGTATTATGACAAACATGGTCAAGGGAAGGAACTCTATCTATACCCTATGGGAACAGCCATGTCACGAACAGGGTTATCGAAAAAGAAGCATTGGAGAGTATTGTTCTTTTAACCCAAATATCTAAAAACTATTTAAAATGCAAGACAACAATAATCGTTGATAAGAAGTGTAAAAACGAAATATCGATTACGGATTTATAACATGAACGTATGTCAGTGGGGGTTAAATTTCCCTATGATATTCTAAGTGGTTATCGCCTCCCTTGTTCATAGTTGTACGGTCGGTTGCCCTTATTTAAAGGAGAAATCAGAATGGCTTATAGAAATGGTACATATATTGCATTTGACGGTCAGGGGAAAGACTGATCCGACACAAAGTGATTTAAAATATCTTGGACTTCTCAGAAGTTGGGATAAGAATTCAAACTTTGATTTTCATTTTATTGATAGTCATAAGAAGACAGCAGACTGTTTTGGATTCAAGCTTGAGAAAACGCTTGAAAATCGGCTGATGGAGAGAATGCGCAATTCAAAAAACATGCTTCTGGTACTTTCTGGTGAAACTAACTATAATAGAGGATTGCTTAATTTTGAAATAGAGAAAGCAGTTGACTTATATGAACTTCCTCTAATAATAGCATACACGGATTGTTCTCATGTTATTAATTATGATGACTGTTAATCAGATGGCCCAAAGTACTTGTAGATGAGTCAATGATGGATCTGCAAACGCAATACACATTCCTTTAAAAGCTATAATTGAAGCACTAAACAGATTCTCAGTGAATAGCACAGGAAGTGATATTTTGAGGGGTCAGATAATGTGTTTTCAAAAAGAAGCATATGCACAGTGGGGATTATTTCTCATAAATATGATGATATAAAATGGAGGGAGCGTTATGATACAGCATTATTTGCTTATACGTCGTGAAAGTATAAGCAAATAAAAACTTCAGGAAATACTTGAAAATGAGGAGCTTCAGGGAAATGAAAAAGCCTTATTAACCTCTCTGTTGGATGCTGTTTTCTATTACTATGTTAAGTATCATAACCACGTTGACAATAGTTATAATGTCATGCAGCTGTATAAGCAATATTTTATGGGCTTTTTATTCCCACTCTGATTCTTTGTTCTTCTTCAATGCTTTTAGATTCCATTTTCGAGAAACATTTATAACAGATTGAATCCGATGTACTGAACTCGTCACGTTTTTTTCGTGCTCGCTGGAAGCATCGGCAGGATAGATTCCTACACAAAAGGAGTCCATCTTGTCGGTGCTTTTTAATTTATAAATAAAATATTCAACGCCTGATATGCATTATGGCGGGGATACAAAATATGACCGTTTTGCAGAGAATGCAAACAGCATATTTTGTGCCCTTTCTTTAGTACGCCCATTTTTCAGGCAAACAGAGTCTGTGTACTAAGTATGCAGGCTCGTTTTTGTGTCCTCAGAAGAAAGGACACAATATGATTTTACAACAAAGTGGCTGTGCATTATATCCAAATATCCGTAAGCCTTCGTTTTGATTCAAAACAAAAATCAAAACGGAGGAATATTAATGAGTAAAAATACATTGCGTGTCTATGACACCATAGCAAAGAAGTATGTTGAGGTTGAAGTCAGTGAAAACGTCAGAGTGGGATACAATCGAAGTCAGTGGAATATTGACGATAATGACAAGTCGTTCTATCAACATGAGATTCAGTTCTCAGCCCTTATCGGAGGCATTGACGGAGCATTTGAGAACTTTCACGAATTTGTGACTGACAAAGATGTTACTGAACGAAATGTTATGCTGCATGCGGAATATGACAGACTGCATAGTTGTTTAGCATTGTTATCGGATGACGAGCGAAAATTAATTGAACTTATATATTTTAAAACTTAACAATTGAAGAATGCGGTCGAAAATATCTTGGTATTACTCACCAAGCTGTCAGCAAGAAAAAGAAAGAGGATTTTGTGCAAACTCTACAAACTTTTAAAATAATAAAAAATGGTTGTCAAAAAGCGTTGCTTCTTCCCCTATACAAGCGGAATAAAAATCCGAAGTAGCTTGACAATAGAATATCAACTCTGCAAGTACGTTGATCACACGGTCGGTATAAAATCTCGGCGACCAAATGAACCATGCGCGACGACCTCAAAAAGCGAGCGATAACCATGACGTTCAGACCTTTGGACAGCAACCAAAGTCGGCGATGAAACGTGTGAGGATAATGATACTTCCCAGTAGGGGCTAAAATAGCGGGTGAGAGTCCCATGATGCGGTTACGCTGACCGCAGCTTGCAGAGTTCCGCCGTGACGGTCGTTGAGAACAAATATCACGGAAAATCGTCTGAAACTAACGAATCAGACGAAGGCATGGTATGACTGTGTGGTAGGAATACCGACGTACTGTTTTGTCCGTTTCATAAGTGTGTAAGATACAGAAAAGGTGAATGAAATGCTGATTAAACGTGGAGATATTTTTACGCAGATTTGAATCCGTGGTCGGCTCAGAGCAAGGCGGTATTCGTCCTGTGCTGGTGGTACAGAATAATGTGGGAAACAGGCACAGCCCAACGATCGTGGTTCTTCCGCTTTCGACGGCAAAAAAGCATTATCTTCCCACTCCATATTCATATCCGAGGTTCAAAACATTGCCCAAGGATTCAATCGTGCTTGCTGGAACAGATACGGACGATAGACAGATACCGATTGAAAAGTTACGTGGGTTCAGTTGATTTTGAACTTATGGAAAAGTAGAAAAAGCGATGAAAATAAGTATAGGAGTTGATTTTGATGACTAAATTTGGACAAGCAGAATACAGCGATTTTATGGCGAGAGTATTTGCGGACAAGCTTGATGAAATTCTTGAAGCAGCCGACAAACAGAATTTTAACAGCAAAAATACGGAAGATATATACGGTCAGTTCCCGTCTTCAAGGGACGCAGCATAAGGGGTTAAGAAATGTTAGGATTTATTATTGGATTGCTTGCAGGCGGTACAGCGGGAGTAATCACAATGTGTCTTTGCACTGCGGCAAAGCAGGCAGATGAAAATATGTCAAATTCGGACAAGTAATTTTGTCCGGTTTGGTGATAATCCTTCTGAAAAGATTTGTGGTATCCTTGTTGGTAAAACGGAGGTGAGGAAATGCCGACAGTAACGGTTATACAGCCGACAATAGCAGAAGAAAAAGCAGTCAAGATACGTTGTGCCGCATATTGCCGAGTAAGTTCCGACAGCGAAGATCAGCTCAATTCCTTTATGGCTCAGACAAGGTATTACAGTCAGGTTTTTGAGGATTCGGAAACAGAGGAACTCATCGACATATATGCTGACGAGGGTATCACAGGAACCCGTGAGGACAAGCGTGACGAGTTTCAGCGAATGTTAAAGGACTGCCGCAAGGGTAAGATCGACAGGATTTACACCAAGTCAATCAGCCGCTTTGCCCGAAATACAAGGGATTGTCTGAAGAACGTAAGAGAACTGAAATCCCTTGGTATCACAATATATTTTGAGAAAGAGAATATTGATACTGCCAACATGACCGATGAAATGATGATAACGATCATGGGCGGTTTGGCGCAGGAGGAATCGACTTCGATCTCTCAGAATATGCAATGGAGCATAAGGAAACGTATGGCTAATGGAACATATATAGTATCCCATGTTCCATACGGATATACGAAATCTGGAGGAAAAATGATTGTAAATCCTAGGGAAGCTGAAATTGTAAAGCGCATATATGAGGATTTCTTGAATGGAAAAGGACTTCTGCGGATAAGCAATGACCTTAATGCAGGAAGTATTCCAAAAACTCAAAAGGCGAACCTTGAACAAAAATGTTGTACGGTATGTACTGACAAATGAAAAATATATTGGGGACTGTCTTTGGCAAAAGAAATTTACCGAGAATGTATTCCCTTTCAGGAAAAGCAAAAATCAAGGTCAGGTGGACAGCTACTATATAACCGACGCTCACGAGCCGATTATATCAAGAGAGGACTTTACAAAGGTTCAAACGCTTTTAAAACAGCGCGGCGAATATTACGGTAATACCGAATTTAAGCAGTATCCGTTAACTATGAAAATTTTCTGTGATAATTGCGGAAAAATATATAGACGCAAAAACATAAATGGAAAAATTTATTGGGTATGCCGAACGCATGATAACAGAGCAAAAGATTGTCCGAATAAGGCAATAGCTCAGAAATTGATCTATATTTCATTTATCAGATTATGCAATAAGCTGTGGTACAACTACAAGCAAATTCTTGTACCTCTCCAAACGTCGTTACAGGATTTAAAGCTGAAAAGATTCAGCGGAAACACCAATGTTATGGATATTCACAAAGAAATCGCAAAACTTAAGGAGCAGACCCATGTACTCGCAAGGCTGAAAACAAAAGGATTTCTGGACGAGGCTAAGTATATTGAACAGACTACGGAGCTTACAGCTAAAATCAATAAGCTGCAAGTTGAGCTGAAGAAGCTTTCACGTTCCGACGATGAGGATGAAACGCTTGAACAGATAGAAATGCTGTTCGACTTCTTTGAAAAGCGAGATAAGCCGATAACCGAGTTTGAGGAATCTACGTTTGAGAGTATCGTTGAGAAGATCGTGGTAATAGATCAGCATGAGCTGGAGTTTCACTCTGATTGGCGGATTGAAGTTCAAAGAAAATATATAACAGAAAATGCCTTGCAGTAAAATTGCAGGGCATTTCTTTGTTAGTTTTGGCACTGGATTTCCGCAGAATTTTGTGGTATCCTTGTTGGTTGAAAGGAGTGATATCAATGGCAAGAAACAGAGTAATCTTGTTCGGCTACTGCATGAAAACGGCGAAATAACGACCGAACCAAAAGAAGTTTACGCAGTTGAAGAAATTTTTAGAGAATATCTGAATGGCAAAGCAGTTTTCTGCAAATCGCAAAGTTGATGGAGTCTGAAAAATCAGGTACAGCGAGGATTCCGACCGTTGGAACAAAAATATGGTCAAGCGAATAATCGAAAATGAGAAATATCTCGGAACTGACAAATATCCGCAGATAATTGATGAGGATATTTTCAAGCGAGCAAATGAAAAGCGGGTACAGAAAAGCTACTACGCTTAATCTGGTATGCGATGATTTACAGGGAATCAGAAAGGTTACATACTGCCTTGAATGCGGAGAAAAGCTTTTCAGAAAAACCAACGGCAAAGGACGTGAATATTGGAACTGCGGAAATCCCGATTGCTTTAAATATGAATATCGACTGACAGATCAAATGATAATAGGTGCAGTGCTGACCGTTTTAAACACTGCTATTGCAAATCCAGCCTATTAGAGTACGGCGGCGAAATAAGCGTGTATTCCCCTACTGTCGATGTTATCCGTCAGCAGAATGAGATAAACCGGATGACAGATTCTGCTCAAATAGATTTTGACAGAGTGAAAGCTGAGATTTTCAGGCTTGCCGAGCTGAAATACGATTGCTGTACTTACAATGACAGTCCGCAGAAAACAGCGGAAATCAAGGCTCTGCTTGAAAATCACGAACAATTAAAATACGCTCGATATTGGCTTATTTAAGTCCTGCGTAAACAGGATTTTGATAAGCCATTTTTGTACCATAGAGGTTGAATTAATCAACGGCACACGCATCCAAAACATATCAGAAAGGAATGAGAATTGTGTCAACCGCATCGAATGTAACGATAATTCCTGCGAAAGTTCAGACGGAAATAAACCGTGATAAATATCACCAATTGAAGTATGCGGCATACTGCCGTTAATAGTACAGAGCAAGAGGAACAGCAAAACAGCTATCAGGTTCAGATCGCATATTACACAGACTTGATAAATCGCAAAAAGAATGGACTCTTGCCGGAATTTTTGCCGACCTTACCGTGAGGGCAAGGTACAGTTTCAGTATAAATATCTTCTCGGTTACAAAAAAGGTGCAGACGGCAAGCCTGAAATAGTTCCTGAAGAAGCGGAAACAGTTAAGCTGATTTTTAATATGTACCTTGACGGATACACGCTTTTAAATATCGCAGATACGCTTATGGCTCAGGGCAGAAGGACGGCTACAGGCAAAAATATTTGGAGTAAAGGCGAGGTTCAGCGTATTCTGAAAAATGAAAAATATGTCGGCGACGCACTTCTGCAAAAAAGTTTTACGGTGGACTGCATAACTCACAAAGTGGTGAAAAATAACGGTGAACGTCCTATGTATCTTGTGACAGACCATCATACGCCGATAGTTGACCGTGACACGTTCAACCGAGTACAGCAGGAACTTGCAAGGCGAACTTCCAAGCGTAAAATCAGCGATAAAACCAAAACTGAGCAAGGCAAATACAGCGGAAAATATGCTTTATCCGAGCTGCTGATATGCGGTCACTGCGGAACTCCATACAGACGCAGGGTGTGGTCAAGAAACGGCAAAAAGCAGGTGGTCTGGCGGTGCATAAGCCGTCTGGAACACGGTAAAAAGTACTGCCCCGATTCACCTACGATCAAGGAAGAACAGCTCCATAAGGCGATAATTCGGGCGATAAACAATTACTATTCCTGCCGAAATGATATTGCAAGGTTTTAAAAGCGAATATTGGTTCGGTGCTTGAATGTCAAGGTCAGGAGGAAATTTTAGGCATAGGAAAAAGACTTAGGAAATCGACCAACAAGAAATGATTTAGTCAATTTGATAGCCTCCGGCGGACGAGGAAAAGCTTTGACAGTTAATGTGAAAACTTTATGCGGAAGAACAGCAGTTGAGCGAACGTCTTGAAAATCTGAAATTGCAGAACAAAACTTCAGAAGGAACACAGGCGAAACTTGATGAAATTATGGATATGATAGAGCATGAAAGTTTGAGTTGGAAACCTTTGATAATGTGCTGATACGCAAATTAATCGGAGTGTTGCATAAAAGTACTGAGTAAGACCGAAATATTGGTGATTTTCAAGGGCGGATACGAAGTTAGAACGGAATTGAATAACGATTAAATTTACGGCTTGCGGAGAAATCTGAGGCTGTTTTTGTTGGGAGGCGGTTATTTGGCAGGCAATTTTGATGGGATAAAGACAAGAAATTTTGGCATTGAGATAGAAATGACAGGCTTAACTCGCTGTCAGGCGGCAAAAGCGCTTTCAGGTGTTCTTGGAGGAGAGGTTGTCCATGAGGGGTGGCACTTATGATAAATATACGGTTAAAGATATTAAAAGCAGGGATTGGTCTGATTGTGTACGACGGAAGTATCAACTGTTACAATGCAAACGGCGACCGAGCTTCCAAATCCTACAGTGTGGAAATGAATTCTCCTGTTCTTGAATATGGGGATATTCCGCTTTTGCAGGAGGTTGTACGAGCTCTTAGAAAAGCGGGCGGAGTAACAGGTCCGAGATATTGTGCAGGCACGCATATACACATTTCGGCAGACGATTACACTCCGCAAGCAGATACGCAATCTTGTGAACATCTTCGCAAGCAAGGAGAACTTTCTGTGGGACGCTTTGCAGGTATCATCAGCCCGTGAAAGCTACTGTCACAAGATGGACAAGCAGTTCATCGAGGAAATTAACCGAAAAAAAGCCTAAAGATATGGAAGAAATAAAGGGGCTTTGGTATCACGGCAGAATGAGCGAGCAGTTTCAGCATTATTCAAACAGCCGATATGTGATCTGCAATCTGCACTCATTCTTTCAGCATGGTCATTACGAGATAAGGGCTTACAACAGGAAGTCTTCATGCAGGGAGGTAAAGAAGTCAGATAGTTCTTGCACTTGCAATATCAAATGCGGCAATGACTAAAATACTGTTCTCCACGTTTCGCAAAGCGATAATATGCGGTACAGCTTTCGTGTATGGCTTTTGAATCTTGGACTTATCGGAGATGAGTTCAAGAATTGCAGAACGCATTTGCTAAAACATTTGGATGGCGATATTGCATGGCGGCACCCGGAGGACGGAATAGCCGCAAGAGCAAAGCTGAAGAAAAACGTGAAGCTGAACGGCAAAGCCGCCCGTGGGCGACGTGTCGAGCCTGTAAGCGGGTTCAGGAGTTAAACGAAAATGTATCCGATGAAAATTCAGAGCCGACAGAGAGAGCGAATGTGAGAACTTTGAAGAAGATGAATAAATGGGCATGGAAATGTCAATGGATCGGAGGTAGAGAATGAAAAAATAAACAGTTATATATTGCATATGGAAGCAATATAAATTTGGAGCAAATGGCATACAGATGTCCACATTCAAAGGTTGTAGGAACATCAGAAATCAAGGATTATGAATTAGAGTTCAGGGGCGTTGCAACAATCGTTCCGAATAAGGGTGCAAGAGTTCCCGTTCTGATATGGGAGCTTGAGCTTGACGAAAGGGATTTGCCTACTCTTAACAAATACGAAGGCTACCCCAGTTTCTACAGGCAGGAAAAAATGACCTTTGAAATGGACGGAAAAACCTACGAAGGTATGGCATATCTGATGAATCAGTGGGACAATTTCTCCACCGAGGTCAGCAGTATTACAACACGATTTTGCAGGGATACAGAGAAAACGGTTTGGACTGAGAAATATCTTCAAACAGCTCTTGAAAATTCTCAACGGCTTAGGTATTACGTGAATTCAGTAAGTTTTGATGATGATTCGATGAGGATTTTTTTGAACAGTTTGCTAAAGATTATGTGGATTGGAAAAAGAATATCGCAGAATGATCGATGAGTTCAATGAATATTGACCGGGAGGAATAATTTTTAATCGGAATGGTCATAATTTATATTGTTTTAGATATGCATCCATTTGGTATCAGCAAGACAGTTTCAGGACTATCGTTTGATAGTCCTTTTTTTATGCCCAAATCACCGACAAATACCACAAAAGATCGGCCAGTAATCCCATTTTGGATCTACTGACCGATCTTGCTGTTTATTCACTTGCACAAAACGTAACGCCAGCCTTAAATCAACGTTCCTTGTCCGTCAGCTCAAACCTGATACTGTGCAGGTCAAGCCCATTCTGCGCAAAGTATATCCTGAAAGTTGTGAAGCGTGAGAACATAGGCGTTTCCTTTTCCATTGAAACAGCCTTGCCGCCAGTGCCGTTGAACGTGAACGTACCCACCGCAGTTCCCATGCTGAACAGCGTCATAGGTATCTGCGCAAGCTCACTCTGTGTAGAGCTTGCCGTAACTATCACCCTGTAAATACCGAAGTTTGACAGGTCAAGAGCAAAGCTATAAAAGTGCCTTTCTTTGTGTCAACATCACTAAGGTCAAGAGTTATGTCACGGTCTACCTTGTAAAACTGTACAGGCTTGTCGTCCTCCTGCTCCTCGTCCTCTCGGTTTATCACCTTGACAGTATCTCCTATACCCTCCGCACGCTTAAGAGCATTAGTGTGAAGAAGAAATCCGCATATGTTCGCCGCATTTCTCTGAAGCTCACACCTCTCTATGCCGCCATTTTCAAGGGCAACAAGCGTGTTATCGTCATTCTTTTCTCCGTCAGGACAAACCATGTAAACATCGTTCTGCGCCCTAGCCATAGCTGCAAGATCCGTCTTGTCAGGCTCTTTTCCACGAACGTTTATGTTCGCCCACCAGTCCGTCATGGTGAAGCCCTTGAAGCCCCATTCCTCACGAAGTATCACTGTGTTAAGGTCAAAGTTTCCTGCCGTCCACAAGCCGTTTACTCTGCCATATGTGGTCATAACAGAGGAAGCTCCCCCCTCTTTTACCGCTATCTCAAAACCCTTTAGATATATCTCCTGAGTGCTCTTTCCGATACCACCGAGTCGATAAAATGCCTGTTTGTCTCACGATTGTTCGCACAGAAGTGCTTTATCGTGCCTGTCACCCCTGCACCAGCCATGCCCTTTAACTCAGCCGCCGCCATTTTGCCCGTAAGAAAAGGATCTTCCGAGAAATACTCAAAGTTTCTGCCGTTCAAAGGGTGTCTGTGAATGTTCATTCCAGGGCCAAGCAGACAGTCCACCTTGTTAGCCGCCATTTCAAGCCCCATAAAAGTGAAAAGCTCGCTTGTAAGCTCCTTGTTGAACGAAGAAGCTATCATAGTGCCGTTCGGCAGGCTGAAAGCCTTTGTGCCGCAGTCAAGTCTCATGCCCGACGGACCGTCCGAACAGCAGCCAGCAGGTATGCCAAAGCCATTGAGATTTTCCGACACTCCCCCGAACGCCGAAGCCGTACCAGCAGTTACCCTAGGGCTTCCCATACCCTCGCCCCTTATAATGCAGGAAAGGTCATAGTCTGAAAGCTGTGCAATAAATTCGTCCATTGTGTTCTTGCCGTTCTTAACGTCCCAAAGCTTTATGCCCTTGTCACCAGTGTATGCTATCTCTTTCGGAAGCTTCTCCAAACGCCTTGCGCTTTCGTCTACCTCAGATACAGGCACAGCCTCTCTGCCAATGCTGAAAGCTCCGCCCTCGCAAACAGGCTTTATCCTCTCAAAACTCTCCACAGGAGCAAGCGACTGAGTGAGCCTTTCTGTTACCAGATCCTCACCCTGCTCAAAACTGCAAGCATATTCAGCACTTCTCACGTCACTGCCCACATAGAATTTATATTCCCCTGCCTCAAGCACATAGCATGACTTGTTGCCCGTCACACCCGAATCGTCATAAGAAGCAAGCTTTGCGATATCCACTGCTATCTCAACCACCTGCTCTTCCTGCGGTACAAGCTCCTTAGTCTTTTCAAAACCGCAAAGCACTCTCGCCGCCTTGCCGAGCCTTCCCTGCGGAGCTTCGCAGTAGACCTCTATTACCTCTTTGCCCTTGTAAGAACCGATATTTTTCACCGATACAGAAAGCTTCACAGCCCCCTCTGTTATCTCAGCCTTTTCCGTCTTTATCTCAAACGCAGTGTATGAAAGACCAAACCCGAACGGATAAAGCACATTTTTCTTTAGCAAAAAGTCTCAAAATAGCGATATCCCACATAAATATCCTCAGCGTAAATATCCCTGTTTTCTCCATGCCGAAATTAGCGTCCGAAGGTTAGTCCGACGCCTTGTATGCGATAGTGTCAGGGAAGCTTTCCGCTTGGGCTGACCTTTCCTGTCAAAACGTCCGCTGTACCCTTCCGCCTCATGTCATTCCCCCTGCCAAACATAAAGCACAGCGTCAGGGGCAATTCTGTTTTATGTCGGTCATATCAATGATATTTCCCACATTGAGAAGCAAAACAACTTTTTTGAAATGCTCCCTAACCACCGTGAGCATTTCTATCTCGTCATCGCTTAGCAAATAAGAGCCTGCCTCCAGCCTGTTGTCCTGCTCCTCGCCTGCCGTCCTGCCTATTATCACAATGGCAGTTTCACAGCTTTTTGCAGTTTCTTTGACAAGCCCCTCGTCAAGTGGCATCTCTTTCTGCGACCAAGGCTCTCCGCCCCAGCCCTCGCCCTAAGTCGAATGGGTTTTCCTTGTCCCATTTTCTGTATATGTCAAGAAGTTTCTCATTGACCTTTACGCCGTTATCAATAAGCCCGTCCAGAATGTTCACTACCTTAGTAACGTTCACCATTCCTCCCTGAGCCTGTTCCGCTTTTATAATAATGAAACTGTATGCGTCCGAAAACAGCCACCTCTTTGTCTGTATCAAGTGGCAGAGCATTATTATCATTTTTGAGCATAACGATTCCCTCAGAAACCATTTTCGCCGCAGTATCAAGATATTTGTTCCAATCAAGTATTCTTTCCATAGTTTTCACCTTTCCAAATTTTCTATTGAATTTCAAAGTGTATTATAGCACAACCCTCCCACCTATTCAATAAAGATACTATGAACAATGGGTTTACTTTTTATATAGCATATCCTGTCCTAAGGAAAAATATTGCACAATGTGTTTATTTGTGCTATAATGAGTATATATATGACTGCACCGCACGCTTCTTGTTCGGTGTTCCTTATTAAAAAAATTATTGTCGGAGGGGTAAAAGTGGATAATATCGTCACTGTCGGCGG
>VOFB01001882.1_pt1 | contig 37410 bp, 62 predicted proteins | sample 5384141 | NCBI WGS metagenome assembly VOFB01 (sample SAMN12384721, study PRJNA508395) | human gut metagenome | isolation source: healthy gut A | host: Homo sapiens
AGCCAATGTGGTGGATTTTGAAATCACGATGGATGCTTTCTTAGTACCGCGCCAGCGCGACAACAAGCGAAAGCGCTCCTGAAACAAACAGTTCTATTTTTTATGTTTATAAATACTTTAGGCATGCAATACAAAACAACCTGCAAAAAATCCGTAACACCACCCACAAGCGGCAGTGCATAAGTTAAACTCCGGTTGTATTAAGAAAAAAGGAAATGAGCCGATATACATAGCAGTGAAATGAAATCCGAAACAGGAGATATCAAATAGATGAGAGTAGAACAGCAGAATCAGATTCTGGAGGCGCTGCAGCAGGCGGCAGGCAAAGATGTAAAGACTGCCTCCGGGATTGTGGCAGAAAAGGCAAAGACGATAAAGAGTGTGAGCGACAGACAGACTTACATTCAGATGAAGGATACTACCTACCTGAATCCTGCCAGAGAGGAGAAAAAGTCCATAGCGGAAAAGATTGAAGAGACTTCCGAGATGGACGCTTTTGAACGCAAAAATCAGATGGCAGTTTTATCAAATACAACATCGGAAGAAGATTATGCGAAAATGCAGGAGGAAGGTTTTTCCCTGGATTCCACAGATTCGCATACGATCATCACGGTGACAGACAAAATCAAAATGCAGCTTGCAAAAGCAGGAAAAGAAGTGTTTGGAGATGACCTTGATGCAGAACAGTTAGAAGTGATGACAGGAAGTGCGGCACTCGCAAGTCAGCTGGAACAGGCATTTAAGGAAGCTGATCTTCCGGCGACAGATGAGAATATTGCAATGAGCATGGAGGCATTTGAACAGGCTGCAGATCTTTGCGACCGATGACAGATGGTGCGATCAAATACATGTTGGATAATCAGTTGCAGCCAACAATAGAGAATTTATACATGGCACAGTTTTCGGGCAGTGCAGGTTATACAGGGCAGACTGTAGAAAACATGGAACAGTTGTCAGGACAGATCCAGAATATGCTCTCTTCCATGGGATTGCCGGTAAATGAGAATACTATGGCAGACTGCCAGTGGCTGATCCAAAACGATGTTCCCCTCACGGAAGAGAATCTGACCTATTATGAAGATCTGAAAACTTTGGAGCTCCCAACTGATCCATCACAGGCATTGGGACAGATTGCCGATGCAATTACAGAGGAAATATGCCTTAAAGGATGCAATGGTGGCAGAGGGCTACAGTCTCAAAGATCAGGCACAGTATGCCGCAGATGTGATTGAAAAATGCTAAAGATGAAGATGTTGCCTATGTTGTGAACAATGGTATGGAGCTGACCGTGGATAATCTTGCCAAGCAGCGGAAAACCGTGGGAAAGATGCTGAAAGCGACTCCCAAAATCAGAAAGCTTATACGGATAAAGGCTTAGAACTTCTCACGGCAAAGAGACAGTTGGAGGAAGTACGTCTTGCAATGTCAGCGGAAGCAAATTATGCACTTTTGAAAAAGGTATTTCCATCGACACAGAGCCTCTGGTGCAGACTCGTTGATGAGTTAAAAATATGGAAAACCAATACTATGCAAATTTATTGAAGCACAGGGTGCGGATGCTACCCGGAAAATGTTGCACTTTTTGCAGAGACAACTGAAAAAGTGCTGGGGCAGGTTCCGGCGTATGTGCTTGAATCCCAGAAGCAGATGTTTCCACGATTGATGGAGCATATGAGCAGGGAATGCAGATGAAATCTGCACTGGAAAAGCAGGTGTGCAGTATGAGACGTTAATGACAGCGCCACGCACCGACATGGGAGATTCCATCCAGAAGGCATTCCGCAATGTGGATGATATTTTAAACGATCTTGGCGTGGAAGCAACGGAAGAAAATCGTCGTGCAGTGCGTATTCTTGGGTATAACGGAACCGAAATTACAGAGGATTCCATTATGCAGATGAAGGCTGCGGATGAAGAAGTACAGCGGATGTTTAAAATATGACACCGGCGGTTGTCACACAGTTGATCAAGCAGGGTATTAATCCACTGAAAATGAAGATTTCTGATCTGAACCGTGTTGCGGAGCAGGTGAAAACAGAAGTTGGAAAAGATGATAACCAGAAATTCAGCGAATATTTATATAAATTGGAGAAAATAATCAAATCACAGAGGAAGAGCGGAGTTCTTATATCGGAATTTACCGTCTCATCCATCAGGTGGAGCAGACAGACGGTGCAAGCAATCGGAGCGTTGGTGAATCAGGGCGCAGAGATGACCATGAAAAATCTGCTCACAGCCGTGTGGTCAACTCACAAGACCAATCGTATGGATATTTCTGTGGACAATGATTATGGGGAGACAGAGGATCAGACGGCAGTATTAATTCCATCACAGATCAGATTGAGACAGCTTACCAGACAAATTGTATCAAAGATGCAGCTGATCTTTTGACACCGGGCAGACTGCGGCAGGTATTTGATCAGCATCCGGACTGGCAGAATATGACGCCGGAGGAATTTGCGCGAGCACTTGCGGAGACTGCAGACACAGACGTAGCAGCCGAGCGGGAATATCTTCAGAACAAATGCAGATGGTGCAGGAAGCAGCAAGTGCTTCGGATGAGATTTACCGGATGTTAGAGCAGTTTGATCTGCCAAACACGGCGATGAATGTCAACGCAATTCAGTCGATGATGGCGAACCGCAATCAACTGTTCCGTCAGATTTTCGGGGAGGAAAGTACGAATCCGGATCGTGAGAGAAAAATTACAACAGAAGATATCGAAGCTATTAAGGAAAGCATTATCGAGGATTTTGGAGAGGCAGTTTCGGAGCCGGAAGCATTGGCAGAGGTTCAGGAGACATTGGGAACAGTTGCGGAGAACGTGATGAAGACGATGATCTCCAGCGATGAAGTGACCAGCATTGATGTGCGAGAGATGCGTCTTATGCAGGCAAAACTTTCCATTAATCAGACTTTGGCGAAAAAAGAGCAGTATTCCATTCCGGTTCTGGTGGGGGATAAAGTGACCAATGTTTCCCTGAAGATTGTCCGTGGAGTAGAGACAAAAGGTATTGTGGACATTATGTTAGAAAGCGAAATGTCTGGTAAGATCGCAGCGACATTTCAGGCGAAAGAGGAAGGAATCAGCGGTCTGGTTGTGACCGATAAACAGGAGACAAGAGATCTTCTGGCAGATCAGATGGGATTTCTGGCATCTGCCATTCAGGAGAGTGACGGAGAGCAGGTAGACCTCAGATTTGCAATAGAAAAAAACCTCGATTTAAATCATTTTTCCGGTGTCGCATCGGGAAAGAGTGGAAATGTAACGTCTGTGAATGATTCGGCAGCTTCTACGAAAGAAGCTGTGGATAAAGAGGGACAGTCCACAGAGGGAAAAAAGAGGATTCTGTATACAAAGTGCAGACTGCCCGTTTATACCATATTGCAGAGGCATTTTTAAAAACAATCCGTGAATTTGAATAATTACGATGATTCGTTTTGCGGGAGTTCGTCTCAAGATAAAGTTTTAATGCCGGTGTAAATAGCGTTGACTAATTGATCCTGATAGTCATCCTGCAAAAGAAGTTCCGCCTCTATTGGATTGCTTAAAACCCACATTCTACGATGACCGTAGGTGTGGGGGTTTTTTTAGAAGATAATAGCTTTCGTTTGCCTTGGCAGCACGGTGGTTGTCGGGATCGACCTGTTCGATCAGAGTTGTCTGCAAAATCTCGGCAAGTTTTTTTCCATTTTCTGACTGTCCATAATAAAAGACCTGTGCTCCCCGAATTTCAGGTGAAGTGTAACTGTTCTGATGAATACTTACCGTAAAAAGGGCATTGGAATTCTCAATAATTTTACAGCGTTTCTGCATATCCTCCGCTTTTTTATTGGTTGCGCCCTCGGAATACAGTCCGGCATCTGTGTTTCGTGTCATCACAACTTTGATGTTATTTTGTTCTAATATTTTTTGCAGTTTTAATGCAATCTGAAGATTGATGTCTTTTTTCCAACGCGTCATTGATGCCGATTTTTCCCGGATCATCACCACCATGACCGGCATCTACAACAATGCAGACAGGCGCAGATTTTGCCTGCTCGCTCTGTACAAAAACAGCTCCTTTACGGGCGAGGACAAAGGCACAGAGAATCACACAAAGTCCCATAAGCAATTCTATTTTTCTTTTCATAAAAAATCCCACAGTTTGTTTCTATATTGTATTCACAAACTGTGGGAGATATGAATCTGTTGATCGGCTGTACCTGAATTTGCGTTTTGGATTGTTTTCAAACACTAATTGATATATTTGATAATGGTATCCCAGATAGAGGAATCTTCCATTCCAAGTTTCCAGAAGGAACCACCGGCAAGACCATAGGTGTCCATGACGGTAAGCTTTTTCTCCAATGAAGTTGCATCTTCAATCCAGATCTTGTAGTTGACACCACCATTTTGATATTCGACATAATTCTGCCCGATATCATCGAGCCAAACAGGCTGCACACCATTTGCACTGATGAGTTTTTGTACTTCTGTCATATTGGTCGCATAGGAAGATAATTCGTAATCAACGGTTGTGTCCGTTTCATCGGTTGCAGTGGAATCGGATTCTACCGGTGTCTCGGACCAGACTCTTGTGTAAAATGGCATACCGAGGATTACCGTTTGCAGGAACTTCTTTTAAAGTATTTTCCACACCATCTGTCACGAAACCAATCGAAGCAACGGAACCAGCTTCCGGGGAACCTGCATAATGTTCATCATATGCCATGATCACAACATAATCAGCAAAAAGAGCCTGCTCGGCACGATTATAAAATGCAGTGTAATCACTTGGAACATAATTATCAACGGAAAGTACAATTCCATTGTTGGCAACATTTTAATGACAACTCACGGATGAATTGAATGTAGGAGTTTCCTACAGCATCCGCATTCAATGCTTCAAAGTCGACATTAATTCCATCCAGATTGTACTGGATAGCGGCAGAGATAATATTGTTGGTCAGATTATCTCTGGAGGAAGTGTGGAAAGCACTTCTGCGGTATTGACGCTGTCATTTTCCAGATTGCTGATCAATGCCCAGACTTCAATGCCATTCTGGTGACAGTAATCAACATAAGTGGAACTTGCAAGGGAAGCAATGTTTCCATTGTTGTCGTTTAAGTAAAACCCGAGGGTTGGAGAAAGTATGTTAATTCCCTTTGTTTTCTGTAAGATAGAAGCAAGATTGTCGTTGGCAGACTGATTGGTTACCTGATGCCATGCCATATTAATCTTGTAATCTTTGGTAATATGGGAAAATTCTTCTGCAACATAGTCACTGGAAATTGTCGTAGTAGAAGTTGTTCCAAGTTTATTGGATTTGATATAACCGATATATCCATCATTTGTGGCAACTTTTGTCCGGTATCACCCGGTTCTAAAATAGTGAGCTCGGTATTTTTATCTGCTTCTGTAAGAATCGGACTTTTGATACCGCCCTGATAACGGATTTCTGTTTTTTGCTTTGCAGAAGCAATGGTATAATCACCCCATGCATTGGTAAGAACGACACGGTTTGGATCCGTATAGTAATTGTACTGAAAATCAGAGTACTGTTTGACAAAATCGATTGCAATATAAGCGGTAGAGGCATCTGCTTTTACAATTGTCTGGCCAAATGACTGTGTATCTTTGTTCACGGTGTAATCAGAACTTTCCGCGTTTACGGAAATCAGATCATTGGCAGTTGTGTAACGGAGGATATTTTCATTGGGATCCCAATAAAAACGTGCATTGAGATAGTTCCGTACTGTTTCATAACTTAAATAAACTTCTCCGTTTACAAGTTTTCCTTTGGTATCAATGACTTCGTTGTTGCATATGAGAGCGACATCTGTATCCGAAGTCAGTCCATAATATTCAGACAGATCTTTTGTCTCCTTGGAAGGAGTGTATTTTTCAATGATATTTCCTAATACCATAAATAAAACAACGACAATGATAAGTGCGATAGCCGCAATAAACGGTATAATTTTTTCTTCATAAAAGTTCCTTTCTATCGAAAAAGTGCATTTTTGAGAACAAATTTTTTATCAATTTGTGAAATGTAATGATCAGTATGGTGAAATGGATTACATTTACAGAAACAATTGTAGCATATTGACACTTAAAATCATAGTAAAAGTATTATTAAGAATTTCTTATTCGTGGACATAAAGAAATTGTAAATTTGAACCGACAGAAATGCAAAGAAGCCGCGGACTCCCCGCGGCTTCTGAATCTTTTTTCTTATCAAATAGTGTTATATAGACCCTGGATCATCAGGTTTTGAGGGCCTTAGAACATCCACTGCTTTTATGCATAAACGATATCTACAATATAATAAGTTACAAGAATGAATGTCAAAAGTCTCCATTTACAAAAGGAGAGAATGACAAAATAATACAGGTTCATTTAGAAACCTTGTCAAAATGTACCTCTTTCAGCCTCCTTCTTCAAACACGTAATCCCTCATGTAAGAGGTATCTTCGTGAATGGATAATTGATTTGATACATTGAGGGAATTGCTTGGAGTTCCCTCAAGCCAGATCGTCACACCTCTGTTTTCTAAGGCGGACAGTTCCATATAGAGTTTTTCTGTTTTTTTTAACCATAAGATTTTCTCCTGCTTATAGTCCTGACCAAAAGGAAAACGCATAGGTTACATTTGTGATATATTATTATCCTGTTCTGGCAATTCCTCTTGGCTGTCCGGAAGAGATTCCAGCTCAGCTTCGATAGAATTCCCCATTTCCTTCTGGGTAAATAATTGCAGATGGTTCTCTAATACAGAACGTTTTTTCCTGTTCCTTTTTACAGTAAAAAGCGAAACAATATTGGGATCCCATTGCATTAAGGTGAATACCTGAGGGTTTACCGGGTAGGTTGTCACAGCAAGCATTTTCAAAATCTGAGCAGATCTTCCTCGGAAAAGATTTAAAGCTATGCCGCAGACAGAAGTTCCTTCATCCCTCATTTAATAAGGAAAGAACACGTTTGCTGGTTCAAAACAATATAATCTTCGCCGGTAGGAAAAGAAATTCGGATATCAATCAGATTATTGGGTGAACGGATTCCGGTAGCGGATATCTGATAATTCGAGATAGCGGTTACGTTCTAGCCAAGTCTTTCATCCGAATAGAAAAAATCGGTTGTGGCTTTCGTCCTTTTTCAGTGCCGTTTTCGCATATTGACCGATCAGACTTTTGCTGTCAGCATAGAGAATCGATTGATGCGTGTATTTTACCGTGCACGAGGTCAGATCATCCTTGTCAGTGCTTCCCCGGCAGGAAGTGCTGACAGAATACACGTTTGTGTCCACGTAGGCGTTCTGTTCGGCTTCGTAGGCAGACACTGTCTGCTTTAATACCCGGTAGCGCTGGATCGAAACAAAATCGACAAAAGGAATGCCTGCACGCATATGCTGATGAAAAAAGTAATTAAAATTGTTTTTTACGATTGTGTAAAATGTGAATGCACTCTAAAGCAGTTCCTGTAAAAAAGGAACTGTTCTTTTCACCGATATGAAACGGATTCTTGAAAAGGGAATTTGCGCCATGGACAGATGATATTTTACGAAAACCTGCATATCATTTCCTTCTCGAACAATACCTAAATAGTAAAAGTCTTCTCCTGATTTCTGCCCGATGTTGATTGAATAAATTTGTGGTGTTGCTCTTCCACGGTAGCAAGGCTGCCTATTACGATTTTCCGGTCGCATCGTAAGAATTCATTACAGTTTGCCTCTGTCAGCACACCAAAATCATGCCAGATAACAGCCATGATTTAAAACTTGCGGAATTTCCCCAATTGAAACCGCAGGGGTAATAATCAAACATCATAAAATGGTAAACATATTATGAGGGCTTTTTGAAAAAGGTGTGTCTTTGATGTGAATCCAAAATCGATTAATTTTACCTGATTTCCACATACTATAATGTGTGACGGTTTTAAATCCTGATGTAATACCGGAAATGGTTTCTGGCTGTGCAGGAATGAAACGATTCCGCAAAGCTGTATGCCAATCTGTATCATATACTCCTGGGAAACTGACGTATTCCAAAGCAACTTCTCTAACGATTCCCCTTCAACATATTCCTCAATGATATAATAAAAGGCTTCATCTTCCTCTATATCATATACAATTGGAATTCCGGGATGTCGTAACTTAGCGAGAATGTTCGCTTCAGAAAGAATTGAAGACGGCATAGAACGTGTCTTTGAAATACACTTTATTGCACGATATGTCTCCAACTTCAGATGTCTGGCAAGATACACCTTTCCTGCTGCGCCGCTTCCTAACTCCGACAACAGCTCGTATCTGTCAAACAAAATTTGTGTTTCTATATGTTCCGCCCCTTCCTTCTTTCAAAGGAACCGGAACGCATCTCTTGGAATAGTTTATAGCACAAAGCAATTATGCTTTGCAATAGAAAATCTGTTTTTTTAGACTTTTTAGAAAACTTTAATATTTTTTACCGGTTTACAAGTATTTTTGATTCCATTATAATATAGGCGTAAACTTCATACAATTTTCTATAGATAAGGAAGTGATTTTTATGAAAATTGAAAAAGTGAATGACAACCAGATTCGCTGCACACTTACCAGAGCAGACTTAGATGACCGCCATCTGAAGCTGAGTGAGTTAGCATATGGCACGGAAAAAGCAAAGTCCCTGTTTCGTGACATGATGCAGCAGGCGAATTATGAATTTGGATTTGAAGCCGAGGATATGCCTCTTATGATAGAAGCCGTTCCCCTGACACAAGATACAGTATTGCTTATTATTACCAAGGTAGAATACCCGGAAGAGTTAGACACCCGGTTTTCCAAATTTTCAGAGCCGGACGAAAATGAATATCCGGATTTTGCAGATGCAAAGAACACTCCTGCAGCCGGAGCCGATGATATTTTAGGCTTCTTCAAACAGCTTCAGGAGAAGCAGAAGAGCGAACTTGCCAAGTCAGTGAAGGCTGCTGCCCCGGCAGAAGCTCCTGTCAAGAAGGCTGCCTCTCCTGCTCCGAAGCCTGTCGTAGAACCGGTGGTAGATATTACCCGGCTGTTCGTCTTCGACAGCTTAGAGAAAATCAGCAATCTTGCCCGTATTTTAAATGGCTTTTATAACGACCGGAATTTCCTTTACAAGAATCCGAATAAGAGTGCCTTTTATCTGGTACTGCACAAGGGACACCATTCTCCGGAAGATTTCAATAAGGTCTGCAACATCTTATCGGAATACGCTTCCACTGAGAAATACAGCCGTGCTTCGCAGGCTTACTTCGATGAGCATTTCCTGCCTCTGATTAAAGAGCAGGCACTGCAGGTACTGGCGGAAATTTAAAAAAGATAAAAAGACCAGAACACACGATATCTTCAAGCCTTACGGCATTCGATTATCGGACTGTTCTGGTCTTTTATTTGTCTCTATTTCTTACTTGCCGTCTTTTGCAAGGAAATCATTGATTTCATCAACTAAAGACTGTGGCTCGATTCCATGAACCATTGCTGCCTGTTCAATTGTCTCCATCTGAGAGGATGGGCATCCTAAGCAGTGCATTCCAATATTTAAAAGAATCGGTGCAATGTTCTCGTCAATCTGAAGTAATTCACGAACAATTTCCATCAATGGTTCTTCTGTGGATATTGATGCAAATGACACAATGGCAGAAGTTTATGAGAAAATCCGTGCAAGAAGCAGAGGTTGGTGAGGCAGAGATGAAGACGGACGATGGTACGTTTACCGGTCTTCAGGCAAGCAGATATGGTTCTTCGGCATCGTTAGTTATAACGTTTTCTGGAAAAGAAGGTGAGTACAACGAAAGATTTTGCAGCAGCGTTAGGTTATACCGCAGATCTTACAACAGATGCGAAAACAGGAACAATGACTTATGATGCGGCAAAAGCCGGAAATTCTGGAACGGATGCAGAAGTGGAACTTAGTGTTGGAAAGGTGATTGGGGAACAACAGATACATCCATTTTCTCAAGCACTGCAACCGTTGCAACTGATGGAAACAGAGTGACGATCACGGACAGAGATGGATTTTCCATGAGTTTTCTGGCAAAGAGGGAACAACAGGAAAGACAGTCTTTGATGTGACTGATATCGGTAATATGACACTTCATATCGGAGCTAACGAGCACCAGAATATGGATGTCCGCATTCAGGAAATTTCCTGTGAGACCCTTTATATCGACGATCTGGATGTCACAACTGTGACAGGAGCTGACCGTGCGATCAGTGCATTGGACGATGCAATTGCAATGGTATCTGATGCACGTTCCAAGATCGGTGCGTATGAAAACCGTCTGGAGTATGCAACTTCCAGTCTCGATACATTTGAGGAGAATATGACGGATGCAATGTCAAGACTGACAGATGTGGATATGGCAGAGGAAATGACCAATTATACACAGTACAATGTACTTCAGCAGGCAGGCGTGTCAGTTTTAAGTCAGGCAAATGATCTTCCACAGAATGTTTTATCATTGTTACAGTAGTATTTTTGCAGGGATGGTGTAAAACGTGGAAAAAAAGAGCAGATTTGGATTTTACCAGAAGAATCAGCCAGAGCAACCGGAGCGGGCTTACGGTGATCAATTATGAGATCATCTTTGCTTATCTGGATGATGCAAAAAAAAGCATATCAGGAAGAAAAATGGGGAAGAGTTTAAGGTGGCTCTGCGGAAAGCACAGAATTCCATTGGTGAGTTAATGCAGACACTGGATTTTTCTTATGACATCTCCAGAAATCTTTACCGGATTTATGTTTTCTGCAAGGATTCCCTTGCGGCAGCAATGTATAAACGGAGTCTGACGGAGATTGAAATGCAGAAAAAATGCTTCGGAAATTATATCAGAGTTTTTGCAAGGTGGCAGAGACAGATTCCTCTGCGCCAATGATGAAAAATACCCAGCAGGTGTATGCCGGGTACACATACGGAAAAGGTGATCTGGTGGAAAACTGCCAGGAACTGGATAAATCAAGAGGCTTCTTTGCATAGAAGCCTCTTCTTTTCGATTAAAGTGCCGGAAATTACTGGGAAAGTTCCATTTTTTTTATGCTTGCGAGCAAAAATTTATAACGCATCTGCACGGAGTTTAACTCGTAAATGTAGCAGTCGATCAGATCCGGATCGACAACATTTTCCAGGTTATTATAAGCATCCTGCAGTGCACGTGCGGTCTGGTGGAGGTCATCCTTAAGAAGCGTATAGTGTTTATCCTTTGCATATTCCTCTTGTAAAATACGTATGGTAATCCCCTCCGATCAATAAAATTCTGTCCTCATGGGAACAGTCACTGAAATCTTATTAATAGTATAGTCACGGAATGGAAAAACTATACAATATCTCAAATAATTTTCATAAATTCCAGAAAACAATCATAAATTAAAACAAAAACGTGGTGGTTATGGATCAAAAAATGGGAATGGTGGTACTTGCCATCATTTGTGGAATCATTCTTCTGGTACTTTTATTGCGAAAAAGGGCACAGATTATTTTAAATTTTTAGTTCGGACAGTCCTTGGAGCCATCATGATTCTTCTGGTCAATGACATTTTGCAAAAGCAAGGCTTCGATATATATGTCGGTTTAAATCCGGTTACCCTTTTTGACATCCGGAACCCTTGGATTCCCTGGGGTTGCGCTCCCTTTATGGAATTGAGGTGACAAAGTTTTTTGTAGGAAACTGCCAAAGTTCGATTTTTTTCACAATTGCTATAGACAAGCGAAAATGCGGTTGCTATAATGCGACTTATAACAAAGCGAGGTGATGAATTGGGGCGATTACAAATCTGACACTGCTGACATTTTTATCGATTGCAGTGGTAACAGATGTGCAATGCATGAAGATCAGTAACCGGCTGATCGTGTGTGGATTAATATGGGGACTGGTACTCAAAATTTGGGGAAATGGGTACGTTGGTATTCTGTATTTTATTCTTAATATTACAATTCCGGTGGTTCTTTTATTTCTTTTATTTCAGATGCATGCTCTTGGAGCAGGCGACATCAAATTATTTTCCTTAGTAGGTGTTTTTTGACAACAAAGCAGTTATTTCTGGTAATGTTTTGATTCCTTTCTTTTTGCAGCAGTGCTTGGCATGGGAAAAGTAGTGCAGCTTTATCTTTCACAGGGAGGGAAAAAGGAAAGATTCACAAAATTCATTTTTCCATCGAAATCCTGCTGGCAGTTGTGTATGTAACAGGGAGGTGTGTAGTTGCAAAAATTAAAATTGCCCTTTGTGATAAGGACAAGTTTTATTGTGAGCGCTTTGCGGCTTATATGATGAATCATAAAGCGCAGGAAATTGAGTTGAATATTTATTCCACAATCGAGCAGTTTACCGGAGATGAGAAAATGGGAAACTTTGATCTGGTGATTGCAGGGAGTGGATTTGAGGAGTTTTCTTCGGACGTAAATATCATGTATCTGTCTGATCTGTGTGGAAATCAGGCGGCGGAGGAGGCAATGTGGGAAAAAGATACGATACCGCAGAAGAAAATTGTTACGAAATATCAGCCGATGGAACAGTTCTTTGCATGAAATTTATGTGCAGGCAGGGATGACCAAAAGGGAACCTGTGGGAGTGCAGGTTGCGACACATGGGAAGGTGATCGGGGTAGTTTCTCCGGAATGTCATGAGATGCAGGAACTGTTTTCGGTGATGCATGCGGTAAATCTTGGCAGAGAGCAGAAAGTACTGTATTTCAATTTCCTTGAGTTTTCGGGCTTTCGGAATTATTCGGACAAACAGGGAATTTTGATTTTACAGACGTAGTTTTAAAACTCCGCAGTGGGGAACTGACGACAGAGTATTTTTGGAACTGTGTCTATGAAATGTCCGGAATATCTGTGATTTTGCCTTTTGAAAATCCGGAAAATATCAGGCAGATTGGCAGACAGGAGTGGGAACAATTTATTGATTTTATGGAACAAAATACGGACTTTGAGGTGCTTGTCGTAGATTTTGGCGTGAGTATGCCGGAACTGGCAGATTGCATGAGCCGCTGTGATGAACTGCTTCTGATTGGCAGGGAAGGTTATTTTTACGAGTGCAGGGACAAGCATTTTTATGAGTGGCTGGAAAAGACAGGACATCAGGCAGTGGCAGAAAAAATTCACAAAGTCAATGTGCCATATACGGCTAAAAATATTCATGGCGGTGGAAATGTCATCGAGCAGTTACAGTGGAGTGAATTTGGTGATTTTGTCAGAAGATGGAAGGAGATCATGGATGAGTAGCAAATGTTTGGAGTGCGTATTGTGAGGAAAAGGAGAGTTTGGGAGGAATTATGCAGACATCGGATGAAGAAATTCAAAAGCTGAGGGAACATATTCTCGCGGAAATTGACCTCACCAGAGAGATGAGTGATACCGAAATCCGGGCAATTGTCTCAGAAAAATGCAGTATTTACGGAAAACAAAAATTTTTAAAACTGTCAGAGCAGGAAGCGTTAGAACAGTATCTGTTCCATTCGCTCCGCAAGCTGGATGTGTTGCAGGAATTACTGGATGATCCGGAAATCACAGAGATTATGGTAAATGGGGCAGAGCATATTTTTTACGAAAAAAGAGGGCAGCTGTTTGAGTCAGATAAGCATTTTACCTCCAAAGAGAAATTAAATGATGTCATTCAGCAGATGGCAGGAAGTAATAACCGTATGGTGAATGAGGCATCGCCGATCGTGGATACGCGCCTTGCAAATGGTTCAAGGGTAAATATTGTGTTACAGCCGATCGCAATTGACGGTTCGGCTATCTCAATCCGTAAATTTCCGGAGCAGCCGTTTGTGATGGAAGATCTGATCCGATTTGGAGCAATCACAGAGGAGGCAGCAGAGTTTTTAAAAGTGCTTGTGCTTTCCGGGTATAACATTTTTGTTTCCGGTGGGACAGGTTCCGGAAAAACAACATTTTTAAATGCATTGTCACAGTTTATCCCAAGGGAGGAACGAATTATCACAATTGAGGATTCGGCAGAACTGCAATTGATCGACAAACCCAATTTGGTGCGGTTGGAAACAAGGAATGCCAATACCGAAGGGGTTCTGCCGATCACGATACGCGACCTGATCAAAACGGCACTTCGCATGAGACCAAACCGGGTGATTGTGGGAGAGTGTCGTGGAGCGGAGGCACTGGATGTTGCAGGCGATGAATACAGGGCACGATGGAAGTTTGTCCACCGGACATGCCAATTCCTGCAAAGATATGTTGAGCCGATTGGAAACGATGGTTTTAATGGGGATGGAACTGCCGCTTCCGGCAATCCGAAGCCAGATTGCGTCCGGCATTGATTTTCTGATTCATCTTGGACGTATGCGTGATAAGAGCAGAAAGGTGCTTTCAATTACAGAAATTGCAGGATACGAGGAAAATCAGATCATTTTGAATGATATATACCGCTTTAAAGAAGAGAAAGCGGAAGAAAATACAGTGCATGGAGCAATGGAAAAGGTCGGTGAACTGATACACACAGAGAAAATGATAAGGGCAGGGTATTGTCTGGATGGATTATAGTACATATTTTTGAGCAAAAAAGAAATGATGGTTTGCATTGGAAAGGGGCTTCTGGCGGGAATGCTTGCAGCGTGGATTTTATATCAGTCTGTATATGGCATGGTCACTGCTTTTATTTTCATTCCACTGTGTATTCAAAGAGAGAAAAGGAAACGGCAGGAACAGCAAAAGAGACACTTCTCTTGCAGTTCCGCGATGCAATGCAGAGTGTTGCAGCAGCACTTCAGGCGGGATATTCCATGGAGAATGCATGGCGGGAGAGCGAGAAGGAGATGACGGAACTATATGGACAGGATGGGATATTTGTCGGAGAACTGCATCAGATCAATCAGGCGGTTGGAATGAACCAACCAATTGAAAAACTGTTATATGAATTTGCGCTTCGCAGCGATTGTGAAGATATTCAGAATTTTTCCGATGTTTTTTGTTCGCGAAACGCAGTGGCGGTGATTTTCACAAAATTATAGCAACAACCATTGAACATATCAGCGATAAGATCGAGGTGGAAAGAGAGGTTCAGACAGTAATTTCTGCAAAGAAGATGGAACAGAAGATTATGAATGTAATTCCTGTTTTCATTATTTTATATCTGAATCTGACATCAGGAGAATTTTTGGCACCATTGTATGGAAATATTTTTGGAATTAGTGTTATGACAGGCGCGTTGGGTGCGTATCTTCTTTGCAATAAAATTTCCGCAAAAATGACAGCTATTAAGGTCTGACAGATATGTGGGTGGAGTGTTAAGTGTATTCTGAAGAGTTGAGTGAAATCTGGGAAGGAATATATGAAGAATAGAAAAGTGAAAAAGCAGGGACAGAGCCTTTATCGAAAAATGGGGATGGTTTTTGCGCTGTTTGTAGTGTTGGCGGGGGCAGAGCTGATACAGAAATCTATGGATCCGGTGTTAAAGCAGGGAAATGTATTGGAGCGAAATGTTTACGGGGATGGAAGCTATGATGCAGAACTTATCTGGGAAATTCCAGAGAAGGAACTGGAACAGGAACTGTCAGTGCACGTGGCAGAGCAGGGGCTGACGAAGGAAGAACAGCAGGCATTGCTTGCGGCGGCAGAGCAGGAGATCGCAGAGACTTTTCCGGGAGAAAATGAATCTGTAGATGAAATCCGAAAGGATGTCTGCATCCAGTCACAGTATCAGGACGGACAGGTGACGGCAGATTGGAGTTTTGATTCTTATCAGTATGTCAATCTGGAAGGGCATGTAATGAATGACAGTTTAGAGGAAGAGGAAATATTGGTGAAGGCTGTCGTGGAATTAGGCTGTGACAGTCAGACGTTGAGTATCAGTTTTTCTTTCAAATTTGTCCAAAGATATATTCAGAGAAAGAAAAATCAACAATAAATTAAAACAGGAATTAATAAAAAAGAACGAAAAAACCAATGATTCTACGCTGATTTTGCCGGAATCCATAGATGACCAGACAATCATATGGAAGGAAAAAGTGAGAGAATGCCTTTAAAATTGCTGCTTCTTGGGATGATTGCAGCGGGCTGTGTTCCATTGGTCGAGAAATCCAGAAAGCAGGAAGAGGAAAAACGGCGAAAAGAAAAATTGCAGTCTGAGTATCCGGAGCTGGTGAGCAAGTTGACAATCCTTCTTAGGGCTGGAATGACATTATTTAGCGCATGGAACAAAATTGCAACGAGTTACAGCAATAAGCGGAAAAATAATACGATACCGATTCATCCGTTATATGAGGAGATGCTTATCACATGTCATGAGATTGAGAGCGGAGTTGGAGAGGCACGGGCTTATGAACGCTTTGGAGAGCGATGTGGATTGCATCGTTACCGGAAATTTTGCAGTTTGCTTGTCCAGAATCTTCGAAAAGGAACGAGGGGACTGGTGCAGCTATTAGAACAGGAAGTTTCAGATGCCTTTGAAGAACGCAAAAAATCTGGCAAAGAAAAGCGGGGAGGAGGCAGGGACAAAAATGCTGTTTCCAATGATGATGATGTTTGGAATTATCATTGTCATTATTATGGTTCCTGCGTTTCTTTCGTTACAGTAAGTAATTGTTTCTCAAAATGATTATCAGAGAATTGTTGGATCTGTAAAATGCAGGGCGGACAATGAAAGGTAGATGTAAGCAGTTTTTTAATTTTTAAAAATAGGAAAGCGAGGAAAAAAGAATATGAAAGATCAAATGGTAAGAGTGGCAAAAGAATTTGCAGCAGATGAGAGTGGAGTGGGAGTTGTGGAAATGATATTGATACTTGTCGTTTTAATAGGGCTTGTAATCATCTTTAAAAAGCAACTCACAAATCTGGTGAACAGTATTTTCGAAACCATTAACAGCAAGGCGGGAAGTATCTAGTGAAAAAGGGAAGTATTACGGTATTTTCAGCGCTATGTATGAGTTTTGTGTTTTCAGCCCTTTTTTGTATTACTTGAGGCAGCAAGATTTTATGGGCTGTCTCAATATGCGGACTGGAAGGGAAGGCAGGGTGTGGAATGTGTGGCTGCAGAATATCAGCCTTATTTATGGGAAGAGTTTCATCTGCTCATGCTGGATGGTGGCTATAGTACAGATTTTTTTTGAAATCGGCAATGTGACAGGGAGAATGAAAGAGAAACTGGATGAAAATTTGAATCAGAAGAATTTTGGATGGCAGTTTCCGGATATGAATCTGTTTCAGATGGAGACCAGCCACATTTATGAGCCAAAATATTTGCTTGTCACAGATGCTGATGGCGAAGTGCTTCTCGATATGATCTCTGCATATATGAAGAAAAATCTGCCCAGAGAGGCAAAGCAGAAGAGATTCGTCAGAGATATATTAACCAGAATGACATGAAAAATAATACGACGAATGTCGAAGAAACCATTGATCAGGCGAAAGAGAGCATTGAGAGTGCAAGGGCAGAGAAGGAAAAGACAGAGAAAGCAAAGACAGACAATGGAAAAGCAGAAAATGGCAGGCAGGAAAATGAATCTATTGTGAATAGGACAAATGAAAAAGATACACAGCCTCTGGAAGAAAATCCGTTGGATGTTGTGAATGAAATCAGAAAATCGATGAGTCTTTCTACACTTGGACTGGTTGTGGAAAACGCCGGCGAAATCTCTACGAAACGCATGAATCTTGCAGAGGCGATTGAAAAAGAACCTGCAGTGAAGGAAATATAAATTACGAAGCAGAAAGTGACTGGTATCGGAAAATTCTTGTGCTGGAATATGTGGAATCAAATTTTTCAAACTACTGCAGCCCGAAAGAAAACCATGCATATTCCTATGAGCTGGAATATTTAATTGGAGGACATGAAGAAGAACGAAAGAATTTAGAAGAGGTAGTCAACAGACTGCTATTGTATCGCTGTGCTTCGAATGTCACATATTTACTGTCGGACAGAGAAAAATGTTACAGTCCGAGACAATCGCTGCTGCATTAGCTGGCTTTACCGGAAATCCGGCAATCATTAAGACGGTGCAGATAGCGGTTGTCGGTGCATGGGCATATATCGAAAGTATCCAGGATATCAGGGCATTGCTCATGGGAGGAAAAAAATCGCGCTGGTGAAGTCAAAAGAGCAGTGGACGACAGATTTGTCGCATCTATTACAGTCGTTTCAAAGCCAGACAAGGGCAAAAGAATGCAAAGCAATGGTCTAAAATATCAGGATTATTTAAAGCAGATTTTATTTTTTTGCAAAGGATGGAACATTATCCTGCCGCATGCTCAATGTAATGGAGCAGGACTTGATTCAGAATGAGGAATATAAAGATTGCAGAATGGATCATATGATCGTTTGTTTCAGGTGTGAAGTGGAATTTGCGGCAGAACCTCTTTTTTTCCAGGTTGTCTTTTATAAATAGCGAAAAAATTAAAACAATATTCCTTCCGAAGAGAAAATCAGATCAATTACATTCCATAAGAAAGGCAGGTGTGTCCGGGTGTCTCTTATCTTCTCCAAAACTATAAAAATGAACAAAAATCTCTCCCTGAAAGATGTTCTTTTAGGAAAGGTCCGGCTTGGACCAATGCACCCAAAGAGACACCCGGATGCACCTGTCCGTCCGGTTCTATGACATTGGAGGCAGCAGTTGTGGTGCCGATACTTGCCTGTCTGTTTACATTTGTGTTGTTTTTCTTTCGTGTTATGCAGGTGCAGCTCTGCGTGCAGGATGCATTAGAAGATACGGGACGCACGCTGTCTGTCTATGCAGCCGTAAAGGACAGTCAGGAAGAAGAGTATGCGGTACTTGCAAAAAGTATGTTTATTGCAAAGGCGCGCGAAGATGATAATATCCGAAAATTTGTGACGGGAAATGTTTTCGGAATTACATTTTCAGAATCGTCTTTTGAGGGAAATGATATTTGTCTCAGAGTCCATTATCAGATGAAATTTCCAGTTAGTCTGCTTGGAAAAAAGTCATTCTGGCTCTCGCAGCAGACAATTTATCGAAAGTGGACAGGATGGAAAGACGAACTTGGTATCCAGGATGGTGACAGATGGGTATATATTGCAGAACACGGAACCGTGTATCATAAGACTTCGGGCTGTACGTATCTGAATTTGTCAATTCAGTCGGTAGAAGATGTGCAAATAGCGGAATATCGGAATGAAAGCGGAGAGAAATACCATAAATGCGAGCTTTGCGCGGATAAAATTAACAAATTTGAAAGGGTATATATCACAAATTACGGAAATAAATATCACACAGATTTAAACTGCAGCGGTATTAAAAGAACCATTGAGATGGTACGCTTATCTGATGTGGAGGGAAAGGGGGCGTGTTCAAAATGCTGGAAGGAATAAGGATGATTGTTTTATTGGTCAGTTTGTTTTTATGTGCATGGATCGATTGGAAAACAGAGCGGGTGAGTGTGCCGCTCCTTCTGCTGGGAGGAATGGCAGCCGTATTATTGCATTTGTTTGCACAGGAAGAATCCGTTTTTTATTTAATGACGGGAATGTCTGTTGGTATCGCATTATTACTTTACAGTCTGGTTACACATGAAAGTATCGGATATGGAGATGGATGTTTATTTGTGATGACAGGTTTATTTCTGGGAATTTGGGAGAACCTTGTGCTGCTTTTTGCTGGCATCTGTTTTAGCGGGAATCGGCTCGGCAGTGTTGCTTTTTTTTTGAAAAAAGAAGAAAAAGGAAAGAATACCGTTTGTACCATTTGTATTTACGGCGTATGTTTTATTGTTACTTTGATGGAAGGAGCGGGTTATGCGGGGAAGTTTTTCAATAGAGGCATCATTGATCGTGCCACTTGTGCTTGCGGTCATGGTACTTGCGCTGAGAACCGGAATCGATTGCTATGAAGAGACAAAGGCGCAAGTGGCAAAACTGGGAACAAGAGTATCATTTGATATTGTGGATACAATGTATCTGCTGGATGAGATCACAGATATTGGAGATTTATTTCATGGAGATTGAATATAAAGGGAACTGACAAAAAGTTATATGTGTGTCAAGACGGATCAGGATTTTCTTCCTTTTGAAAAAGAAATATTAACAAGAAGCAAGCATATTAGGGATAGTGCCAGTCAATACGACTTTTGCGGATGCTGCTACAGTCTGCTGGTACGATATTACAGGAATGCAGGCATTTGATCATGCGTTGGAAATGGAAATGATGGACAGTCAGATGCTGACACAGTTTCTCGTAAGCTTATGTGGAACGCTTGAACGGTTAGAAAGTTTTCTGTTAGATCCCAGGCATCTCTGGTTTTCCCGGGAAAGTATTTTTAAAAACAACCGGGATGGAAGTTTCTGGTTCTGCTATTGCCCGGAAGGGAAGGAGAATATTACAGAGGGATTCCAAAAACTCATGGAATATCTTCTCACAAAAATCGATCATAAAGATCAGCGGGCGGTAAAAATGGCATACCATATTTATGATCAGGTTATAAAGGAAGGCTATAGTCTGATCGCAATCCGGGAAAGTCTTACTTATGATCGTGTGGATATAGAACCTGTGCCGGACAGAACACTGGAAAACAGCAGAGTAGAGCTTGAGCAGACTTCAGATCAGACGGAAAAAGAAAAAAAACGTTCACAAAGCAGATAAAGCAGATGGTAAAGCAAAAGTGATTTTTCAAAAGGCAATCGAACATTTTTTTCCCGGATGTTGCGAAATTCAAAGAATATAGGAAGCAGACTGGCAAAGAAAAAAGAGAAAAAGAATGAAATCCAGCCCATTGTTTTTGAACCGGAAGAAGAGGAGGTAAGAATGGGACGTCCCACAGTTCTTTTGGCAGATCAGAAAAAAACAATTCAGGGAATTCTGAGATATGAAGGAAACAATCAGCTGTCAGACTTAAAATTGATACATTTCCATATGTGATCGGAAGTGCTGCTGACTGCCCCGGTTATGTCAATTGCGCTACGATCAGCCGTCATCATGCAAAAATCACGAAAGTGGAAAATGTATACTTTATTGAAGATATGAATTCTGCCAATGGAACAAAGGCAGGAGGGACGCTCTTGGATTACAAGATGAAAGTGAGTTTACAGGCAAACGAGATCCTTGAGTTTGCAGATGAAAAGTTTAGATTTATTTAAGAAAAACATCGGAGAAATATCATTGCTTCTACATCTGGAAATCTCTATAATATCCATGAAAGGCTATGAAATGGAGTGGACAGCGAATGAGAAACGAATGGATGGAGATATTTTCTCAGGAAGGATATCGTTTTTGTAAAGTAAAACCGGAAGAGACCGGTGTTTTCTATAAATATTATGAGGAAGGGTTTCATCTTGTAATGTTCATTGATGGTACGAATGGATATCTGCCGACGATGGGACAACTGCAAGTGATGCAGGAGCGGGTGCAGGAACTTTTTATCATCCGGTGGGAAGGTTACAGGACTTCCCGGAAGGATTTCCGGTGTACCATGTGGAACTGCTGACCATTCTGCTCACGAATCAGTCTGAGAATGCAAAACAACTTTGCTCTGAAGGAAAAAATATCTGGATATATGATCAGGACAGAAAACAGCTGATCATATATGAGAATCAGCCGGGAGATTTCTGGGGATTAAAGAATCGAATTGAGCAGATGGATGTACAGCAGAACAGACAGACAAGTGCACCAGCAGCCGCAAAGCGTTCCATCATGCAGCTGCCGTTTGTCACAGGGCTGATCGCAATTGCCAACATTCTTGTATACATTATTTTATCCTTTGGAGGAGCAACAGAAGATGCGTTCTATATGGCATCAAGAGGTGCCATGTATCCGGAAGTTCCTTACAATAAACCATCAGTGGTGGCGTTTATTGACAGCAATGTTTTTACATTTTGGAGTGGCACATCTGATGAACAATATGGTAATTTTCTGTTGTGTCGGATCAAGACTGGAGAAATACATAGGTCATTGGAAAATGGCAGTGGTTTATTTTGCTGCAGGAATTGGTGGAGGACTGCTCTCTTATATCATGATGCTATTGTCGGGAAATTATGCCGTATCCGGTGGTGCTTCCGGCGCAGTATTTGGTGTGATCGGTGGACTTTTGTGGGTTGTGATATACCATAGAGGAAAGCTGGAGGAATGACGACAAAGGGAATCCTGATCATGATCGTATTAAGTCTTTACTTTGGCTTTACAAGCATAGGCGTGGATAACTGGTGCCATGTGGGAGGCATGCTCTGCGGATTTTTGGCAACATTGATTTTATATCACGGAAAACGCCAAAAATATTGATTTTGTCTGCAAAACTTAATATACTTAAAAAGATGTTGCGGATGAATCCATGAATATAAATCCGCAAATACAGAATAATCTGCTTCGCAGATAGAAAGGGCAGATCAATGAAGATAAATATTTATTATGGCGGCAGAGGGTTGTTAGACGATCCAACTCTTTATGTTTTAAATAAAATGGAGGAAGTTTTAAAAGAACTTCGTGTGACTGTAGAGCGCATCAATATCTATGAGCATAAAAATGAGATTGCAACACTTCCACAGACTATGAAAGACGCGGATGGAATTATTCTGGCGACGACAGTGGAATGGCTAGGAATTGGCGGATACATGCAGCAGTTTTTGGATGCGTGCTGGCTTTATGGAGACAAGGAAAAGATTAAGGTAACTTATATGCAGCCAATCGTTATGTCAACCACTTACGGAGAACGTGAGAGGAGAGATGACGCTTGCCAATGCATGGGAGATTCTTGGCGGACTGCCATGTGCAGGACTTTGCGGTTACGTGGAGGATCTCGTCACGTTTGAAATGAATGAGGATTACACCGTCATCATTGAGAAAAAGGCCGAGAATCTTTATCGTACGATTTCCCAGAAGATCAAAAATCTTCCGACAAGCAATCAGGCAGTAAAGCGGAGCATTTCGCGTACACCACAGTTAGAACTGACTCCACAGGAGAGTGAGCAGTTATCCAAATATGTTTCCGATGACTCTTATGTGAAGAAGCAAAAAAGAGGATATCGAGGAACTGGCATCCATGTTTAAGGATATGCTTGGAAAGAATCCACAACCACAGGATGCATTTATGAAAGATTTCCAGAGGCATTTTACACCACAGCATGATTTTGCTGCCCGCTATTTATTTATGATTGATGGGATGAAAGAACCACTGTTTATTGCTGTAAAGGATGACAAATTAGAGATCAGTTACGGAAAGCAGGAGAATATCGATGTGATCGCAAAGCTTTCAGATCAGGTTCTTGAGAGTATCGTGGAAGGCAGAATGACATTCCAGAGAGCTTTCATGACAGGTGAGATGACAGCAAAAGGTAATTTTAAAATACTTCGTATGTTAGATACCATGTTTAATTTTGCGTAAGAGGTAAAGTGAGTGTAAAAGGTACAGCCGTCACCAGGTCTGGAATCACAGTGAATCGTTCCGTGATGGGATTCCACAATCTGCTTGGTGATGACAAGACCTAAACCGCTGCCACCGTTTTTGGAAGTGATAAAGGTTCAAAAATACTGTCTGCAAAGGCAGGATCTAACCCTCCGCCATAGTCGGTTACAGCGATAAGGACAACGTCATTTTCGGATGAAACGCGGATGGTTACGGTTCCTGATTTATCCATGGCTTCATAAGCATTTTTCAGTAAATTAATGAGAGCCTGTTTGAGTAGTTGGGGATCAATATCGATTTCGGGAAGATTTTCTTCCGTTATGATGTTGCAGTGAAAATCAAGAGCTGTGAAGGCGGAGATGGAATCATGGATATCTTCCATATAATCATATAAATCAACATGGCGAAGGTTTAAATGATTGCAGAGCCTTGCAGAGGATAACTCTGTGACCATGTTCCGTAATGAGGTGATTTCGGACATAGTTTCTGCCCAATACGCAAAATCAGACACTTCAGGATGTTTCTTTTCAACTAATTGTAAAGAACTGCTGATCAATGTAATAGAATTTTTGATTTCATGGAAAATATTTAGGTAGTCCTCGCTATTTAACAAAATTTCACCCCGGTCTCATTCAGATTTTTACATTAGACAGTCACAGTTTAGCACCAATACAGGGAAACTGCAATCATTAACGAATTACAAAATTCGACAACATAATTTAATATAAGAAAGAAGGATAAAAAAATGAGAGATGAAAATTGTATTTTCTGTAAAATTATTGCAGGAGAAATTCCATCCAACACAATCTATGAGGATGATGAGTTCAAGGTAGTTTTAGATGTCAGCCCGGCGAGCAAGGGACATGCGCTGATTCTGCCAAAGAATCATTATGCAGATCTGTATGAAATCGACGAAAATGTAGCCGCAGATGCCATGAAGCTTGCCAAAAAGCTCGCAATCCATATGACAGATGTATTAAAATGTGACGGATTCAATCTGGTTCAGAACAATCACGAAGTGGCAGGACAGACAGTATTCCATTTCCATATGCACCTGATCCCAAGATACCTCAATGCAAAGAACAATGATATCTTAAACTGGTCTCATGAAACTTTTTCGCCAGAAGAGATGGCAGAGATCCGTGATTCTTTAAAAATGGAATCATAAGCCAAAAAAGGCTGTTGCATGATACAAAAATCGTAGTTTCACGCAACAGCCTTACTACTTTATTAAAAATAGATCATTCTAGTTCTTTTTAGCGGCGTCATCGATCAGAGAGACAATGGCAGCAATTGAATTCTTACCATTACTTTTTTCCATGGCTTCTACATAACGTTCTTTGTGTGAGAAAACATGGTCAATGGCCTCTAACAGAGCGGTGTTTGTCACTGCTTCTTCCTCAAGCACATAGCTGTAACCGGAAGAACGAAATGAAGTTGCATTTAAAATCTGATCTCCACGGCTGGCAGCAGCGGACAGCGGAATTAAAATGTTAGGTTTGTGCAGTGCAAGCAGCTCACAGATGGCATTGGCTCCGGCACGGGAGATGACTAAAGATGCAAGTGCGAACATATCTGCAAGTTCTTTGTTTGCGTATTCGAACTGTGCATAGCCATCGGTATCTTTTAAAGTTTCGTCAAGGTTTCCCTTTCCACATAAATGGATAATGTTATAGCGTTTCAGTAACTCTGGAAGAAGATCACGGATTGCGGTGTTGATCGCACGTGAGCCGGTACTTCCACCAATAATTAAAATAACAGGTTTCTCCATATTTTCAAAGCGGCAGAGTTTAATCGCATTCGAAGGATTTCCATTTAATAATTCCTGACGGATCGGAGAACCAGTGAGAACTGCTTTTCCCTCAGGAAGATACTTCATTGTCTCAGGAAAATTGCAAAGCATACTTTTGTAGCACTTGGAATGGCAAGTTTGTTTGCAAGACCGGGTGTAATGTCGGATTCATGGATAATTGCAGGGATTTTACAGTGTTTTGCTGCCAGAACAACAGGAACAGATACAAAGCCCCCCTTGGAAAATACAACGTCCGGTTTTATTTTTTTAACAGGCGGATTGACTGATAATAGCCTTTGATCACCTTAAATGGATCAGAAAAATTCTTTACATCAAAATATCTTCTCAGTTTTCCGGAAGAGATTCCGTAATAAGGAACTTTTTGTGCTTCAATCAACCCCTTTTCAATTCCCTCATAGGAACCGATATAAGAGATTTCATATCCCTCGCTGCGAAGCGCAGGCATCAGGGCAATATTCGGTGTGACATGTCCTGCAGTGCCGCCCCCGGTCATTACGATTTTTTTCATAAGAAGTCCTTTCTGTGCAAAAAAGCATGGATTCTGCACTTCAATTCTTCCATATTTATAATACCCATATGCAAAAAAGTCAAGAAAATGACTTGTGGTTTTCTTGTCGGAACTTGCGATTAATTTTGCAGGCAAGTCCCTTTTCAAAAATAAAAACATTTTTATAATGTAAATATGAAGTAATAGCAATCATGAAGGACAGTAATTATGTAGCTGCCGAAGAATGGCGGGGATTGAATAATTACGAGAAAGAGGTAATGTACGATGGAAGTGGTGATGCAGATGATGTATTCCTATTCACTTGAGCTTCTTGCAGCAAGCAGTTGGGCTGATGCTTTTGCTTGAGCTTGTCACATTACGAAAGATAAATAAATGGAAAAAGAAAGAAAAAGAACAATTTTCTGAACTGGAAGAAAAACTGAGCCGTATATCCGAAAAGCAGAACGAGACGGCACGGGAGATCACGCAAAGCAGGCGCAGGATGATAAAATGGCGCAAAAAGTCCAGTGAGAATCCGGAAAAAGAGGCCCGGAGAAGCTGATCGATGCTGTGCTCACTGAGGTGTTTTCCTGAAAACTTGACAATTTTATATCCGTTTGCTATAATCGCTCCTGTAATAAATCCGTAACAATTGTAACAATTATGAATAAAACACAACAAAGGTGTAATATTATTTAGTAATGAACACTGATGGAGGTTTCTATGAATTTAAAGAAAAAGAGCGGCAGGAGCCATTGCAGTTGCCATGTCAGTGGTAGTGATGACCTCGGTCGCACAGGCTGCACCAGCGGATTATAAAACAGGTGTGGCATCACAGGCAACAACGACGGACTTAGCTACAAATGGAATTGCAGGAATCGCAGTATCTATGAGTCAGTATGAGAGCGATGCCTACGAATATATCGGGCTGGCAGATGCGAATGTGCAGCAGATGAATGTTGCACGTGTTACATCCGGTGATGCGGCAGAGCAGGATGCAGACGCTGCAGAGGAAGGTCTGACTGAAATGACTGCAGATGTGGCAGATGCGGATACTGCCGTACAGGCAGAGAATGCGGCATCTGGTACAGAGACGGATGTTTCGACAGAAACAGCAGACAGTGAGCAGACAGAGGAAGAAGAACTCTGGCAGAACCGCCTTATGGCAGACGTCAATGACTATTTATATGTCAGAGCTTCCGCAGATGCTGATGCAGAGATCGTAGGAAAATTATACAAAGGTGATGTCGCAGAGATCCAGGAGGAAGGAAGTGGCTGGACACATGTTGCGTCGGGAAATGTGGACGGATATGTGAACAATGATTACTGCGTGACCGGAACAGAGGCACTTGCCTACGCACAGCAGAATTTTGATACAGAGGCAGAGGTTCTCACCAATGGACTTCGTATCAGAAGCGAAGCGGATGAGAATGCTTCCGTTATCACAGCAGTTTCCGAGGGAACTACCTTGAAAGTTGATTCCGGTGTGGAGACAGATGATAAATGGATAGCTGTTGTATATGGCGGAACAACCCGTTATGTCAGCGCAGATTATGTCACAACATCCTTAGCTTTGGGCGAGGGTATTACGATTGAAGAAGAACAGGCAGAGCTGGCAAGGATCGCTGAGGAAGAGGCGGCAAAAAAAGCAGACAGGTTACGGAAGTGACAACGGTACAGAATGCAAGGCAGTTGAGGCAACTGTGGATGATGTGACACTGCTTGCAGCAATTATTCAGTGTGAGGCTGGAAATGAAGTATATGAGGGACAGCTTGCAGTCGGTGCAGTTGTTATGAACCGTGTCAGATCAGGCGGTTATCCAGGTACCGTGCATGATGTTATTTACCAGAAGAGTCAGTTTCCACCGGCTGGAGCAGGATCAGTTGCAAATGTAGCGGCAAAAGGACCAAAGCAGTCCTGCTTACAGGCACAGGAAGCATTGAACGGAACTGACAATACAGGCGGTGCAACCTGTTTCAGACGTGCAAGTTCAGGTCATGCAGGTGTTGTGATCGGAAATCATGTATTTTATTAAGATAAGTTGAACGGGTTACCGGAACAGGGTACGGGTGAACAGCAGCGTTGAGGGTGTCTTTGGAAGGCATCCTCAATTTTTATTTGTATTCTGATAACAAATATAGTAATATGGAACGTAACAGAGACAGATCGTGATCAGAAATGTATGGATGGATTACGAATAGCAGGGGCTCTGAAGTCAAAAACTAAAACAAAACAAGATAACGGAGGGAATGTTATGGGTTTACTTATCGCACTTATTGTGCTCATTCTGGTTGCACTTGCAATCGCAGTTTCATGTATTAAGATCGTGCCACAGGCTAATGCAATTGTTGTAGAACGTCTGGGCGGATATCTTACCACCTGGTCGGTAGGACTTCATTTCAAAGCACCATTTATCGACCGCGTAGCGAAAAAGGTTTTGTTAAAAGAGCAGGTGGTGGATTTCCCACCACAGCCGGTTATTACCAAAGATAACGTAACCATGCAGATTGACACTGTTGTATACTTCCAGATTACAGACCCGAAATTATATACTTACGGTGTAGAGAATCCGATTATGGCAATCGAAAATCTGACAGCCACCACACTTCGTAATATCATCGGTGATCTGGAATTAGATGAGACCCTTACTTCAAGAGAGACCATCAATACCAAGATGAGAGCTACACTGGATGTGGCTACTGACCCTTGGGGAATCAAAGTCAATCGTGTAGAGCTGAAGAATATTATCCCGCCGGCAGCTATTCAGGATGCAATGGAGAAACAGATGAAAGCTGAGCGTGAAAGACGTGAAGCAATTCTCCGCGCAGAAGGTGAGAAAAAAGTCAACCGTCCTTGTTGCAGAAGGAAAGAAAGAATCAGCAATTCTCGATGCGGAGGCTGAAAAGCAGGCAGCGATCCTTCGCGCAGAGGCGAACAAAGAGGCAACTATCCGCGAGGCAGAAGGTCAGGCAGAAGCAATCCTCAAGATCCAGCAGGCAAATGCAGATGGTCTTCGTATGATAAAAGAAGCAGCACCGGATGCAGGCGTTCTTCAGTTAAAGAGCTTAGAGGCATTTGCAAAGGCAGCCGACGGAAAAGCTACCAAGATTATTATCCCATCCGAGATTCAGGGAATCGCAGGTCTTGCAAAATCTGTTGTTGAGGTCGGAAAAGAGAATTAAGCATGAAAACGAGGCTGCCGCAGGAAAATATTCCGTGAGCAGCCTGTTCTATCTTAGAAGAAAATGCAGCCGGTAAACTTTTATTCGTGGAAAAAGGGATGCATTTCAAAATTCAAGCAGAAAAGGACGGTAGAATGATGAACTTAAAAGGACGCAATTTTTAAAACTCATGGATTACACACCGGAAGAGATCTTATATCTGATCGATCTTGCGGCTGAAAGCAAAAAAAAAAAAAGAAAAAAGAAGGCATCTTTTACATGACAGAACACCTGATCGGAAAAAACATTGCATTGATCTTTGAAAAAACAAGCACCCGTACCCGCTGTTCTTTAAGTTGCAGCGCATGACCTTGGAATGCATGTGACATATCTTGATCCGAGCGGTTCGCAGATTGGAAAAAAGGAAAGCATTCCGGATACCGCGCGCGTTCTGGGACGCATGTTTGATGGTATCGAATATCGCGGATACGGACAGGACATCGTGGAGGAGCTGGCAAAATATGCAGGGGTTCCAGTGTGGAACGGTCTGACGAATGAGTTCCATCCGACGCAGATGCTTGCAGATATGCTGACTATCCGTGAACATCTTGGAACGTTAAAAGGAATTAAATTTGTATACATGGGCGACGCACGTTATAATATGGGTAATTCCCTGATGGTGACCTGTGCAAAACTCGGTATGGATTTTGTTGCATGTACCAATAAAAAATATTTTCCAAATGACGAATTAGTAGCATACTGCAAAAAACGTTGCAAAGAGACCGGGGCAACCATCACACTGACAGAGGATGTTGCGGAAGCTGCAAAAGATGCAGATGTTATCTACACGGATGTCTGGGTATCCATGGGTGAACCGGATGAAGTCTGGGAAGAGCGTCTGAATGACCTGATGCCATATCAGGTAAATAAAGAAGCTATGGATCATGCAAAAGAGGGTGCGATTTTCATGCACTGTCTGCCGGCATTCCATGACCTTAAGACAAAAATCGGAAAAGAAATTTATGAAAAATTCGGTATCAGTGAAATGGAAGTAACGGATGAAGTATTTGAAAGTCCACAGTCCGTAGTATTTGACGAGGCGGAAAACCGTATGCATACGATCAAGGCAGTCATGCTCGCAACGCTGACTGATTAAAAAGCAGCGCAATCAGGATCATACAGATTTAATTACAAATGTAAAATAATTGCGGTAGAAACGTGGAGTAATACATGAAAACAGAACAAGGGCTATCGGCTTGTCTCACCGGATATTTTGCCTGAGAGCAGAACTGCAGAGCATCCGGAAAACCAGATGGATTGGGGAAAAAATTATTTTTTGATGTGGTGGATTCTACTAACACCAGAGCAAAACAGCTTGCAGAAGAGGGAGCACCGAATGGAACCTATGTCATTGCCGAAAGACAGGATGCAGGAAAAGGACGCCGTGGCAGAGGGTTTGACTCCCCGGCAGGGCAGGGAATCTGGATGACGCTGGTGTTAAAGCCGGAAATCGATCGAACCATGCTTCCATGATCACATTAGTGCGCTCTGCAGTATCTAAGGCGATCACGGATATGACAGGCAGACCGGCCGGTATCAAATGGCCGAATGACATCATCATGAGTGGAAAAAAAGTGTGTGGCATTCTGACAGAAATGAGTGCACAGTTTGATTATGTAAATCATATTGTAGTAGGAATTGGAATCAATGTGCAGAATAAAAAAGTTTTCCGAAAGACATTGAATCTATCGCAACCTCACTTTTTATAGAGACAAAGGAACACTATCACAGGGCAGAATTAGTCGAGCGGATATGGGAAGCCTTTTGAACACTACTACGAGATTTTTTGCAGACAGAGGATCTTTCCGGTCTTGTAAACGAATACAATTCACATCTTGTGAACATGCATCAGCAGGTAAAAGTGCTTGATCCTAAGGAACCGTTTGAGGGGTAAAGCCATGGGAATCACGCCAAAAGGAGAACTGATCGTGGATACCTGGGAGAGTAGAAAGCTTGTCTCCACAGGCGAAGTATCCGTAAGAGGAATCTATGGATACGTGTAAATACCAATATTTATAAAACAGGAAAAGAAATATGAGTGAAAATAAGAAAACAAATCAAATACAGCCACCAGAGGAAATTGTGCTCTGTGGTGCGAGTGCGTACAATCAGAAATTCTATATCAATGAGAATTTCAAAAATCTTCCGGATGAGATCAAAAATCAGTTGAAAGTCATGTGTGTGCTTTTTGTGCAGATATCGGAGGAATCCTTCAGCTTGTTTTTGACGAGGAAGGAAATCTGGAGTTCCGCACCGCGTGCAATGAGGACGATCTTTTATACGATGATATCGGAAGCGGACTGAAGATCAAAGAACTCCGCCAGAAAAATGAAGATCTGCTCCGTGGACTGGAATTATATTACAAGGTAATTTTTGATAAATTGGAGGAATAACATGATTATTACAATTGATGTAGGAAACACAAACATAACAGTAGGTGTATTCAATGGAGATGAAATTGTAGCAAGTTTTCGTATGACGACCAAAATGCCGCGTACATCAGATGAGTACGGAATGCTTCTGACAAATCTTTTTGGAGCAGAACCGCATTCACTGCGATGAGATTCAGGATGCGATCATTGCATCGGTAGTTCCGAATGTCATGCATTCTTAGAGGGCGCGGTGATCAAAACTTAAACATCCGTCCAATCGTGATTGAGCCGGGAACAAAAACGGAATCCGTATCGTCACAGAGAATCCACGTCAGATCGGTGCAGACCGTATCGTGGACGCTGCGGCAGCTTATGAGATTTATGGCGGTCCGGTGCTTGTACTTGATTACGGAACAGCCACCACTTATGACCTTGTAGATGCAACCGGAGCGTTCGTATCCGGTGTCACAGCTCCTGGTATCCGTATTTCTGCAAAGGCACTGTGGGAGGATGCAGCAAAACTTCCGGAGATCGAGATCAAGAAACCGGACAGCATCCTTGCAAAAGAAACCATCACGAGTATGCAGGCTGGGCTGGTGTATGGACAGATCGGACAGACAGAATATATTGTCCGCCATATGAAAGAGGAAGCAAATTTAGGTGAGATCAAAGTGGTTGCCACCGGTGGACTTGGACGTATTATTGCGAGTGAGACTTCCATAATCGATGTGTACGATCCAAACCTGACATTAAAAGGCATGAACCTGATCTATAAAAAACAGAACCGTAAATCAGGCAGGATCAAACAGTCATAACGACAGCAGAAAATGACAAAAAATCAGTCATAAACACAGCGGGAGCTGTAAATCATCAGGACAGATAAGGAAAAACAATGGATTCAATTCGAAAGCTGCAGATCGGAAATGTAACTTTAGAGAACAATTTAATTTTAGCACCAATGGCAGGGGTAACCGACCTGCCATTTCGCTTGTTGTGCAAAGAGCAGGGGGCAGGGCTTTTATGCATGGAAATGGTAAGTGCCAAAGCAATCCTTTACAAAAATAAAAATACAGAGGAGCTTCTGACCATAGATCCAAGAGAAAAACCGGTATCTCTCCAGCTCTTTGGTTCAGACCCGGATATCATGAGTGAGATCGCAAAACAGATCGAGGAGAGACCATTTGACATTTTAGATATCAACATGGGCTGCCCGGTGCCGAAAGTGGTCAACAACGGCGACGGCTCTGCTTTGATGAAAATCCGCTTCTGGCAGGAAAAATCATTGAGAAAACGGCAAAAGCGATCAAAAAACCTGTTACGGTAAAAATCCGCAAAGGCTTTGATGACGAGCATGTCAATGCGGTGGAGATGGCAAAGATCGCGGAAGCTTCCGGTGCTGCAGCAGTTGCAGTGCATGGACGGACCAGAGAGCAGTTTTATTCCGGAAAAGCGGACTGGGATATCATACGGCAGGTGAAAAAAACCGTCTCCATTCCGGTCATTGGAAATGGGGACATCTTAACGGCGGATGATGTGATCCGTATGCAGGATGAGACAAACTGTGATGGTTTTATGATCGCAAGAGGCGCGGAGGGAAATCCGTGGATCTTCAAACAGATCCTGCACTACTTTGAGACAGGTGAAAAACTGGAAAAACCATCATTTGCAGAGGTCACGGACATGATCCTGCGCCATGCACAGATGCAGATCGGATTTAAGGGGGAGTACACCGGAATCCGTGAGATGCGCAAACATGTGGCATGGTACACGGCAGGTTATAAAAATTCCTCCCGACTCCGTGCAAAAATCTGTGAAGTGGAAAATTATGAGCAGCTTCAGGCATTATTTGAAGAGGTATTGGCATATAATAATTAAAAATCTGTGGAGGGACAACATGTCTTATCCCAATGCATATCTTAGGGATTTCGTCCCTGTGCTTGGACAGATTTTAAAAGAGAAACAGATAGCACCGGAAAAACTGCATCTGGAAATTATCGACGAGGAATCGAAGAAAAAGTATGTTTGAGCCGGTGGGCGTGGATGAAGTGCTTGACCAGCTTGCGGATGAACTGAACCATCTTACGGTTTACACGGATCGTCCGGCGCATTTTCAGGCATTTGCAGAACAAATCTACGAGGAAAACGGTCTGATGCCGCTCATTTTCACGAAAAACAGTTGAAAAGCCGTTCGTTTTCCGGTGCGCAGGGCGTGGCGGACAGAGCAGACATGCGGCCCGGGGTTGGGAGATACACTCGTTTTGGATTTCGAGTGGGAGGGACAGTGCTATTTCAACCTTCTGGCTCAGGGAAAGAATTACATTCCAATCCACAAGAAACCTTGGAAAATAGCGGAAAATCTTGACATCATAGTGCCTATCGGTTATAATACTGTGATTGTCAAGAGCAGACAAAAATAAGAAAAAAAAGCCCGTAAGAGACAGATTTGAAGAGGCATTTTACTCAGACTGAGCAGAGAGACAACTCGGGCACAAGCGTGCGAGACACCCGCACATACAAAATCCGGCGGCGCCGGAAAGGGAATAAGAAAGTAATTACAAAGAAGGGTAAATGCAATGGACAAGAAAAACATTCTGACTTATGAAGGACTCAAGAAACTGGAAGACGAATTAGAGAACTTAAAAGTTGTAAGAAGAAAAGAAGTTTCACAGAAGATCAAAGAGGCGCGTGAGCAGGGAGACTTATCAGAGAACGCTGAGTACGATGCAGCTAGAGATGAGCAGCGTGATATCGAAGCCCGCATCGAAGACATTGAAAAAATCTTAAAAAATGCAGAAGTAGTTGTAGAGGAAGAAGTTGACCTCGACAAGATCAGCATTGGATGTAACGTTAAAATCTTAGATATTGAATTTGACGAGGAATTAGAATATAAGATTGTTGGTTCTACCGAGGCAAACAGCTTAAAAGGAAAGATTTCCAATGAGTCTCCGGTCGGCAAAGCATTACTTGGAAAACAGGTAGGAGATATTGTAAAAGTTGAAACACCGGGTGGAGAGTTTGAATACAAAGTACTTTCCATTCACAGAGCAAACTAAGACAGACTTTGCGTATCCAGTTCCACAGTATTACAGGTGGGAGACAGGATGTGCGAAGAGGCAGTCGGATGGAGGATGAAAATGGCTGAACAGAACAACCAGCAGAAAAAAGGCGGACAGCAGCAGGATGCAAACCAGCTTATCCAGGTTCGTTATGACAAATTACATGAATTACAGGCAAACGGAAAAAATCCATTTGAGATCACAAAATATGATGTGACACATCACACCACAGACATCAAAGACAACTTCGAGAGTCTGGAAGGCCAGGAAGTGACTGTTGCAGGACGTATGATGTTCAAACGTGTTATGGGAAAAGCTTCCTTCTGTAACGTTCAGGATTTAAAAGGACGTATCCAGGCATATGTGGCACGCGATGAGATCGGGGAAGAATCTTATGCAGATTTCAAGAAATATGACGTGGGTGATATTTTAGGAATCAAAGGTAAAGTTTTCAAAACACAGACAGGTGAGATTTCCATCCATGCACAGGAAGTCACACTTTTATCCAAGAGTTTACAGATCTTACCGGAGAAATATCACGGATTGACAGATACAGATGCAAGATATCGTCAGAGATATGTTGACCTTATTATGAACGAGGATGTAAAAGATACTTTTGTAAAACGTTCCAAGGTTATCAGCAGCATCCGTCGTTATTTAGATGGACAGGGATTCATGGAAGTAGAGACACCTATGCTTGTATCCAATGCAGGTGGTGCATCTGCAAGACCATTTGAAACTCATTTCAATGCATTAAATGAGGATGTAAAACTACGTATTTCCCTAGAGTTATACTTAAAGAGACTGATCGTAGGTGGTCTGGAGAGAGTATACGAAATCGGCCGTGTATTCCGTAACGAAGGTCTTGATACAAGACACAATCCGGAATTCACCCTGATGGAGTTATATCAGGCTTACACAGATTATCACGGAATGATGGATCTGACAGAGAATTTATATCGCTATATCGCAAAAGAGGTAACAGGTTCTGAAATCCTCACATACGGCGAGCATACCATGGATCTCTCCAAACCATTTGAGCGGATCACAATGGTAGACGCAGTCAAAAAATATGCAAATATCGACTTCAACGAAGTTCCAGATACAGCAGCTGCAAAGAAACTTGCAGAAGAGCATCATATTGAATACGAAGAGAGACACGAAAAAGGTGATATCTTAAACTTATTCTTCGAAGAGTATGTAGAGGAGCACCTGATCCAGCCTACTTTCGTTATGGATCATCCAATCGAGATCTCTCCACTTACAAGATGAAACCGGAAGACCCGGATTACGTAGAGCGTTTTGAGTTCTTCATGAACGGATGGGAGATGGCAAATGCCTACTCCGAATTAAATGATCCGAGGATCAGAGAAACGTTTCGAAGCGCAGGAGAAAGCGCTTGCAGCAGGTGATGAGGAAGCAAATCATTTAGACGAGGACTTCTTAAACGCACTTGCGATCGGTATGCCTCCGACAGGTGGTATCGGATTCGGTATCGATAGAATGGTTATGCTGCTCACAGATTCCGCAGCAATCAGAGATGTATTATTATTCCCGACGATGAAGAGTCTTGACTCTGACAAAAAAGCAGGAAAATCCGGAGCAGTAGAAGAAGCAACTGCAAACGACAACAACGGATTCTTCAAAGACAACGCGAAGATTGACTTCTCCAACGTAAAGGTTGAGCCTTTATTTGAAGAAGAGGTTGATTTCGATACATTCAGCAAATCGGATTTCCGTGCTGTTAAAGTAAAAGAGTGTGTAGCAGTACCAAAGAGCAAAAAACTCCTTCAGTTCACACTGGATGACGGAACAGGTACAGACCGCACGATCTTAAGCGGAATCCACGCTTACTATGAGCCGGAAGAATTAGTTGGTAAGACACTGATCGCAATTACCAACCTTCCACCAAGAAAGATGATGGGAATTGAGTCTTGCGGTATGTTACTTTCAGCAGTAAACAATCTTAAGGATTCAGAGGATGAAGAACTTCATCTTCTTATGGTTGATAACCACATTCCGGCAGGTGCAAAGCTTTATTAAGATGATGTAAAGATGTACCGTTTCACCAAATAGACGGGACGTACTTCATTTGATAAAAACTAAAAAACAGCGATTTACATCAATTGATGCAGAAATCGGTGCAAAAAGAAAATCGCATAATTTTCAAAACATATGGGCAGTTCCGGTGCGGAATTGCCCATTTTTTTAAATTGTAAATTACGATTGATAGGTTCTTATTTTACTGATGTTAATATGCGTTGCTTGTAGCAACGGACACTTTACTTACGGGACTGATGAAGTACAGAAACAAGAGCTTTTGGGAAGGTCATAAGACGATTATCCTTGATACACTGACGGACAGACACCAGTATGAAGTGATTGCAGTCTTTAAGACGGTTATTTATACAAACCGCTAAGAAGATATCTGAGTAATGCAGGTAAAATTAACATTAAAAAATACTTTTCTGATAAGTTTGTATGGTGGAAAGTGTACTTTCTCGGACGTATAATATTAGTAGACGAGGAGGTGAAACAAGTGTTGGCAGATAACCTGATATTTCTTCGTAATATCAAAGGACTGACGCAAGAACAGGTCGCAGAAGTGATAGGAATTTCCAGACAGTCCTATTCTAAATGGGAACAGGGAGAAACTTATCCTGATATTGATAAGTGTGACAAGCTGGCAAAATACTATGGCGTTACGATAGATTCACTTGTTCATCAGGACAATAAAGTCGATGATATAAAGATTGCTCCTGCCCCGATAGGTAAGCATTTATGGGGACAGTTACTATCGGTAGCAAAGGTCAGATTGTAATACCGAAAGCGGCAAGGGAAACATTTGAACATGAGAAACAGAAGCAGGAAGATTTAGGACTTCATTGCGAGGTCACGATTGACGGATATACAGATTTTATTTTCATCAATCGTTTTGGTCAGGCACAGCACCAAGCCACACTCAACAAAGCAATCGAAGAATTATCCGTGATTGCAATGATGAGCAGTTTTGCACAGTGATGAACCTGATGTGTTACTTCCTCATTTTAGCTGCCACTCGCTTAGACATACATTTACAACAAGAATGTGTGAAGCTGGAGTAAATATAAAGGTCATTCAAGACGCACTCGGACATTCAGATATTTCAACTACACTGAACAC
>VOFB01001308.1_pt1 | contig 37408 bp, 60 predicted proteins | sample 5384141 | NCBI WGS metagenome assembly VOFB01 (sample SAMN12384721, study PRJNA508395) | human gut metagenome | isolation source: healthy gut A | host: Homo sapiens
TACAACGGAGGCCACGTGTTTCCATGCGCACTGAACCATCGGAACTACATGGCAGCAAAGAAAACGTGATTTGACAGAAAGCTTGCTTTACTGCGAACTTTGAAAACCCAGGTAGAATCTTTCTCTCGATGAATTCCTGATGGGAAAAAGAAGGCAAACTGGACCGCATATCCGAAGGGGAATGATGTGGGCATTTGCCAGAAGGGCTTCCCGGTAGAGCAGGGCTTCGATATCGTGCTCTACGGAAACATTCCGAATGGCTCCGGCCTTTCCTCTTCCGCATCCGTTGAGACCGTAACCGGCGTAATGCTGCGTGACATGTTCGGCTACGACACCATCTCCATGATCGACATCGCTCTGTACGGCCAGTTTTCCGAGAACAACTACAACGGCGTCAACTGCCGGTATCATGGATCAGTTCGCCATCGCCATGGGCAAGCGACTGTGCGATCTTTCTTGACACCAGCGATCTGAAAATAAGCGAGCAAACTGGAAGGCCAACGATCCGACCATCTGCGCGATCTGCGGCGCACCGCTCACCGACACCACGTCATCCATCTGCCCCGACTGCCAGGAACTCGAAAGGACTGGTAAGCATGCACACCACATGGGCCAACGACCCCCGTCAACTCACCAAACCACTACACACGCTCGCACCTGGGCATGGGGCATCGAACTGACCGCAGACACCAGCTTCTGCCTCGGCAACGCCATCAAATACCTCTGGCGATACCACGGCAAGGGCCGACCCGTCGAAGACCTCGAAAAGCCCGATGGTACCTCTGCCACGTCATCGACCACGACGAGAAGATCGCATGGACACGCCAACAACACGTCATCCCTCGACACCCTCGCCAACGATCCCGCCATCCCCGACGCCGAAGCGCACACATGGGCGAAACTCCGGCAAGGCTTCCCCCGACTCGGCCCTCGCCTGCCTCGACCGCCTCATCGAACACGAAAGGAACCAACAATGACCAACCCCAACACCTACAACACGGCCTGCATGACCGGTGTCATCGACAACGTGGACTTCACGCTACGCGACGACTCCACCAGCGTGACCATGCTCATCCCACCCGACACACCCGTAGGCACCAGAACCATCATCATCCCCAAGGCTTCACCCTCGCCGAACACCGGATCATCCGCGAAGCCATCGCCGACGCGCTCGCCGACCACGGGGAGGAACTATGAGCCCCGAAAACCAGACGCTTTGCTGTGGATGGACGTGGAAACCACCGGATTGGATGCGAACATGTGTTCGATACTGGAGATTGGGTTGCGCTGCACCACATTGGACGCGATGCGAGAGCACGCGCGCTCCTCGAAGCGGTCGTCCACATCAGCCGGGAGACCATGCTCTCCGCGCAACTGCCCGCCCTGGACCTGCATCTGAACAACGGTCTGCTCGCCCAATGCGAGACCAGCGACCCCGTCCACTGCTCGCCCGAGGCAATCGCACGGAAGACCGTGAGATTCATCAAGGGACATGAGCGGCATGTACACGCTGCACCCCGCAGGCACGAACATCCAACGCTTCGACCTGCCCCATAATCCTCAGATTCTGCGCAACCGCGGAACGCATCGACGACCTACTCTCCTACCGGGCACTCGACCTGACCGGCACTGCGCCTCACAGCCAAGACGCTCGGCCGAGACCCCTACACGCACAGGGCCAAGCCCACGCACCGCGTCCACGACTGCCTGGACAGGGACATCACGGAATACCGGCACTACCTCACCCTCATGGACCCCAAAGGAGACCAGACCATGCTGAAGCCACGCTGCATCCTGTGCCGCAAACCAGTGCCCGACAACCACACCCGCTGCGTCAAACACTGGCTCAACAACCAGAACCAGTGGATGAAGACGACCAACCTGTCCACCAGCACTGCACACCCAGAAGGAGACCACTATGAGCCACACGGCAAGAATCTTCACACAGGAACAGCTCACCGACGCACTGGCGGCGCGCCTGCGTGCTGGAGGGCGTGAGCATCCTGCACCCCCAGCAAGCGGATAAGGACTGCCGCAACCCTCAAGGCAGTGGCCAAAACCATGTAATGATTCAGCGGAGAACCCACCATCGTGGAGGACGACGATGGTACCTCACCCAACAGGCATTGACGGCGCTCGACGACGCGGGACTGGGCAACGAGTCACCGCCGAAGCGTTCGTCGTCGGCTACCAGGCCGGCTGGGACAAGGCGCTCAACCTGGCCATCAGCATCGAAAACAGAACTCAACTCGGGACGAGCCCACGGACGAGGAGATCGGAGTTCCGCGCTCGAGTGGTTCTTTTTCGAGGACACACCCGGCCCCACCAACTGGGACACCGTCAGCGAAGTCTCCAAACAGGCATGGCTGCACGCGGCCAAAAAAGGCGCTCGCAGCTGTCAACGCCATGAAAACGAAGGAACAACAATGAACGAGAACACAACCCTCACCGACATCATCGACGCGCGGCGCTCGCCGCCGGATGCCAGATCAGCGTGACCATCACTCCCAAAGACTTCTACAACGAATCACAGGAGCCGGAGGAATGAACGTGAGCGAAAGCATCGACTGGCGGCATTCCACGCCGGGAGAGCTTGACCTGCACCGGTTCATCGGACTCACGAGGAGAGGCCAAACACTGGACGGCTATCTCTCCTGCTTCATGCAGAACGGCTGGTGGACACTCACCGACGCCGACAATCTCGCCACCGTCATGAAACCCCACACTCAAACCGAACTCTTCCGCTCCATCAACGTACTCAAAGGAAATACGACCATGAAAAAACTACATTAGTCCACCACAGAACTACATTAATCACCACCGGTTTTTATAGCGCGCTCGCCGGAGGCACCCGATGAGGCGCGAAAGCTGGTCGGTGGAATCCACCCATCGGACTCCTGTTCACCATCATCATCGCGATACTGGCACTCGCCATCGTATCCGCCATCGGCCTGGCCGCGTACGCCCGCGATGGACACCGGCCCCAGCCAGCGCATCGTGCAGGTGGAGACCACGGGCGACGTTCGCCGCCTGTGCATCGAGGCTCGAACCGGCGAGCGCGTCGATGCCATGTCATGCGACTTGATTATCCGCATACGGAGGTGTTGCGAAGTGACGAGTCAGGCGATACGCGACAAGGTGCTCGCATGGCACGGGCGCGGCTACGGCGCGACGGATACGGCCCGTCAATTGGGTCTGCCGTTGGAGGAGGTGCGCGCGATCATCCCGAGGGCGACGGTCGGCCGAACCGCCATGCAGGTCGAGTTCATCGAACCGCCGCTGTTCGAGGAATGAACTGAAATACCAGATAAAACGAAACCCTCCACGAGGCGGAGGGCATGTCAGCAAACAACCAGTTTAGCCGATGTGGAGGGTTTCGTGAACTGCCAGAACTGCAACACCATAATCGAAAACGGTACGCGCTGTGCACGGCGTGCGAGCTGCGCTTCGCCGGCATCGCTCCTGCGACTCGCGCGCGACGTCACGCCGTTGCACGACTCGCTGGACGCGACCCTGCATCCGGGCGGGCACGCGCCCGTCAGGATCCAGACGGCCACTCCCCGACTCCTATCAGGCTTGACGTGCTCGACCTGCTGGACATGCTCGATGCGACGGCGCGCGAACTGTGGCGTTGCTTGGATGTCATCGATGCCTTGGATTGGCACAAGGATCCACGCATGGAGGACCTCGAGGCCACGCTTATCGACTGTGCGGGCCATCCCAGGCTCGCCACGTTCGCGGATGCCGGCTTCTACATGGCGACCATCAACGGCATCGCCCGGAAAATCGACCTCACGTTGGATCCGCCAGAGCAGCGACGCGAGATCGGCACGTGCGAGCTGTGCGCCACGATGCTCACCGCAGGCGCGGCAGACCAGTGGGTTACCTGTCCCGTGTGCGGACGGGAACAGCGAGGCGCAGACGGTCAAACTGCGTAGGCTCAAGACGTTGTGTTGGGATGATTCCAGGCGAGGGTCGGCGGCTGAGATAGCCAAGGCGTTCACGGATGCAGGGATACCGGTGCGTAGGGGTACGCTCAACGTGGGTCAACCGAGGCAAGCTGCCCTCCAGCCCTCAGGGCCTCGCCTATTGCGACGTGTACCGACTCGTGATCGGCGGAGCGGCTTGACAAAATTGTCACTGTAACCGATGATTGCAGTGGCAGAAGTGTCGAAAACCCAGCTCACGTGGCTGGGTTTTTCGCGTATCTGACCGCATTGCATGGGGCGAGAGTACTCCCGCCGGCACGTCCAAAGCGCCGGTGATGTTCGCCCCGCCACTCTTTTCATTTGATTGTGAGGCGATGACGCCATGACAATGCCGGGCATGCCGACCATCAGCCTGCGGATCACGTGCAAGGGGAACACCCTCGGCGACATCGACGCCCTGCCCGTGCCCGTGAGCGTCACCCCGTCCGGCCATCTCGTGGTCGACCCCTCGAACCGGTCATGCGCCGGGCCGTGCAGGCGTTCGTGGACGCCTGGCAGCGGTCGTGCGACAAGGCCGGGTTATGAGCGGCCGCCGGGGCAACACCCGTCATGCCAATGGCTGGCGACGCCAGCAGGTCGTGGCCCGGGTGCTGGCGGCCTACGACACGTGCCACCTGTGCGGCAGGCCCGTGGACAAATCATTGCCGCCGGGATTGCCGGGCTCGCCCGAGGTGGACGAGATCATACCCGTCAGCAAGGGCGGCTCGCCCTACCTGTTCAGCAACTGCCGGCTCGCGCACCGCTGGTGCAACCGCGTCCGCTCCAACCACAGCGTCGCGTGGGCGCGCGAACACATCAAACAAACATTCGAACAGGGGCACACGGCCGACCTGAGAGCCACCTCGATGCCGTTGACCACGAGCGGCGACTGGTGACGTGGGGAGGAGACCCGTCCGCCCCGGTCGAAGCCCCTCGGGCGCAGGGCCGATATCTCCCCGGCATGTCAAAACGTAACGCCTTGGACGGCCGTTACGTTATCCCGTTACGTTTTTTTGGAGGTGAGCGCGGTGATCTGCGAGGAATGCGGCCAGCCGTTCACCCCGTCCGGCCGTGGAAAGAAAGCGAAATACTGTTCGGCCAAATGCAAGCAGCGCGCCTACCGCAAGGCCAAGCGCATGAGCCGCGTCACCACCCCTCCCGCCCCGGCCGGTGACGCGGAACATGAGCCAGAGGCGATGGACGCCCTCACCGCCGCCGATTTCGAGGCGATGATGAACGACGGGCCCGAGGACTACGTGAGCGTGCTCAAACGCACGCAGGCCCGGCTCAAGGAAGCCATGTTCAGCGCCGGCACCCGCCGGGCAGCCTGACCGGCATCAGCAAGCAGCTGCTCGCCCTGACCCGCGAAATCGAACGGCTCGAAGGCAACCCCGCACAAGGCATGACGACGCAAGAAGATCCGGAGGACGACGACGATGACGGAGAATTCGACCCGAAGCTATCTGAGGTCGCACGCCACATCGTCATGCCCTCCGGCATCGTCACCAGCATGTTCCCCAAGGTCAACAAGCGCGCCAAAGCATGCGGCATCCGCTACGACCGCTGGCAGCAGGGACTGCTGACGCTCATCCTCGGCCGAAGAGCAGACGGCACGTTCGCCGCCTCCGTCGGCGGCGTGGTGTTGAGCATCTGCCGCCAGACCGGCAAGACCTTCACCGTCTCCAGCCTCGTGGTCATCCTGTGCACGCTCATCCCCGACTTGACCGTCATCTGGACCGCGCACCACAACCGCACCAACAGCAACACAGTTCGACCACGTGCGCACCCTGGTACGCAACCCCGCGCTCATCGGATACCTCGACCACCCGGCCGCACCGACGGCGTGCGCGGCGGCAACGGCATGCAGGAAATCACCTTCGCCAACGGCAGCAAGATACTGTTCGGCGCACGAGCCCAGGGCTTCGCCCGAGGCAACGACGCCGTAGACATCATCGTGTTCGACGAAGCACAGATCCTGACCGAACAGGCCATCAGCGACATGGTGCCCGCCACCAACACCAGCCCCAACGCGCTCGTCCTCTACATCGGCACCCCACCGCGCCCCGCCGACCCCGGCGAAGCGTTCACGGAACGCCGCCGCCAGGCGCTCGCCGGCGAGGACGACATGCTCTACGTGGAATTCTCCGCCGACCGCGACGCCGACAGCGACGACCGCGCCCAATGGAGGAAAGCCAACCCGAGCTTCCCGCGCCGCACAGCGAAACCAGCATGCTGCGCATGCAACGCCAGCTCGGCAAGGACAGCTTCCGCCGCGAGGCACTGGGCATCTGGGACGAGACCACCACCAGCCAGGCCATCAACCCCTGAACAATGGACGAAAGCCGCCACCGGCACACCCAACATCAAAGGACTGATCGGATACGCGCTCGACATGAAACCCGACCGCAGCTCGCTGGCCATCGGCGGAGCCGTCAACCAGGGACGGCACCGCGCACATCGAACTGCGCCGCTTCGAGTCCACCCAATCAAAGGCACCCAATGGGCGGTCGACTACATCGCCGACCACTGGCCGCGCACAGCAAGCGTGGTCATCGACTCGCAATCACCCGCCATGAGCCTGCTGGCCGACCTCAAAGCCCGGCACGTGAAAGTCATCGTCACCAACTACAGCGACATGGGCCGCGCCTGCGGCAAATTCCTCGACATGCTCAGAGACGGCAACTCACCCACCCTGCCGGACGACAAAGCACCGGCGCTCGCCACGGCCGTGGCCAACGCCACCCACACGCAGCATCGGCAAATCCGGCGCCGTCGGATGGAACCCGATGGGCAGCGACATCGACATAAAGCCCGCTCGTGGCATGCACGCTCGCCCTCTACGGCACCACCATAACCAAACGAGACCCGGACCGAGTACAGGAGGTCATGATCGGATGAGCGAACAATCCATCAGCTTCGGCAACCCCTACCTGTCCACAGGCTCCTCGTCCGTGACACACATCGCCAACGTCCCGACAACGACATGGCCGACATCACCCGCCTACTGGAACTCTGGCGCAACAAATACCCACGCAACCTGCTACGCTCCGCGTTCTACGACGCCAAACAACGATTCAACAACCTCGGCATCAGCATCCCGAACATCGTCGCCCAGAAAGCCGGCGTCGTGGTCGGCTGGCCAGAAAAGCGTGCGCGCGCTCGCCGACAAGAGCGTGTTCGAGGGATTCGAGACCGCCGCCGGGGCCGACAACCACGGCATCGACGAGATCATGCGCATGAACGAGCTCGAAACCGACATGAGCGAGGCCGTCATCAGCTGCTACAAGCACTCCTGCAGCTTCCTGACCATCGACTACGACCCGGACGACAACGAGCGCATCCTCATCACCCCGCGCTCGGCCGACTGGTCCGCCGCACTATGGGACAACGAACGCCGACGCATCAAAGCCGCGCTGACCATCACCGACAGCGACAAATGGGGCAACATCACCGCATTCAACGCATGGCTGCCCGGCCGCAACTACGCCTGCATGAAAAACCGGATACGGGTGGGAAGCGGAACCCCAATACAACCGGCTCGACCGCGCGTGGCCGTGGTGCCCATCGTCTACGACAAGCAGATGGACCGCCCCTTCGGCCGCTCACGCATCAACCGCGCCCTCATGAACCTGACCGACATGGCCATGCGCACCATGGTCCGCATGGAAGCGTCCGCCGAATTCTACTCGGTCCCAAAAATATGGTTCCTCGGCCTGAGCCGCGAATCCTTCCAACAGGACACGTGGGCGCGCTCGTCAGCAGCATCAACGCGATCAGCCGCGACATCAACGGCGACATCCCGAACTCAAACAGGTCTCCCAGGCATCGATGCAACCCACGGCGACATGCTCGAAACCATAGCCATGCTCGCCTCGGCCGAAACCGACATCCCACCCGAACAACTCGGCATACGACTGGCCAACCCCACCAGCGCCGAAGCGCTCGCCGCCGCCGAGAACCAGCTGACGCGCACCGCGAACCGGCAGAACCGCATGTTCTCCCGCCAGCTCCTCAACGCCATGGGGCATGGCCGTGCAATTGCGCGACAACAGCCCGCAGCCGCCAGACCTGACCGGCATCCGCCCCTGTGGGCGCCGACCCGCGAAGTAAGCGACGCGGCGCGCGCCGACTACTACACGAAGGTCGCCGGCGTGAACGGCAACTGGGCGGATTCCGACGTGGGACTGGCCAAGCTCGGACTCACGGCCGGCGAGCTCCAATCGTTCCGCGCCTACCAGCAGCGGATGAAGGCGCAACGGAACATCGACCAGCTCAGACGGCAGCGGATGAACCCGCAGGACACGGAGGCGGCTGATGGCAGCGAATCCGAAGGCCCCGCCGGAACTGCAGCCGCTGTTGGACAGGGCGTACAGGGACTACCAGACCGACCTTGACAACCTCAGGGAGAGCGCGGCCGACGTCATCGAGAACATGGTCGACCGCGACCCTTTGAACGTCAAGGACGCGATCCGCGACTTCTCCCGAGACGCCTCCCAGCTGGCGAACGAATACTACGACACCGTGCGCGGCCTGTGGAGCGAATACGCGGGCGTCCGGCTCGACGACTTCGACCACACAGCTCATCGACCCCGACCGCGCCCTCTGGCAGATGCAGGGCGGCTTCAACAACACCGACTACAACGGCCTGACCTACACGCAGGTCAAGAACGGGCAGTCGCGCGCGGGACTCACGATCGACGACCTGTGGCCCGATCTGGGCACCGGATGACGCGATGCAGTTCGTCGCCGACATGGTCAACGCCGCCGCACGCCTGACCACCCAACGCAACATGCGCATCGACCCGTCGAAACCACGATGGGCCAGAGTGCCGCGTGGAGCAAGGACATGCGCGTTCTGCACCATGCTCGCATCACGGGGCTTCACCTACCTGAGCGAAGACTCGGCAGGCTTGGAGATGCAATACCACCGGGACTGCGACTGCCAGATCGTCCCCAGCTGGGGCCGCCAGACACTCGCCGGATACAACCCCGAACGGCTCACCGCCATGTGGCAGGAAGCCAGCAAGGGAGGTGGCGACTACCGGGAGAAGCTCAAGCGCATGCGCCGGGACAATCCCATGGCGTTCACGGACGGCGTCTACCCGACGCCGACCATGCCGTGGGAGCAGTCCGTCAGACTCCTGTCAATGAAGGGAGAGCCAAAAGGCACTGCGGAATCCTGGTACCGGCGCCAGCTCGCCGTCGGCGTCGACCCGAGCAGGGAAATCCTCGAACGGCACGAGATCGTGTTCCTCGAGAAGTTCCAGAAGCTGGGAGAGGAATACGAGTGGATACCGAAAAGCCATGATGGCAAGCCCAGCAACGACTTCCACTGGCTGAGCCACGAATGCGACGCCGAACTGAAATCACCGGCAAGCCTGAAATACAGGAACGTGGCCCAACGCATCAACGACGCCGTCGTCGGCGGCGTCGAACAGGGCGTTGTCAAGGACGTGTTTGTACTGGACTTGGAAGCACGAAACTGCCCGACAAATTCGTCAACCAACTGTCGCTGTACAACAACGCCCGTCATGAATCCACATCAAAATCGGCTGTGGGTAAATGAAAGTGCAACACCCGTTAGATTGGAAATTGCCTAGAAAACCAGTCCGAAGGGATGTCGCACCTATGGGAGAAGTATATTCGCACCTGTCGGAAGAGGAACGCCAGGTCATCCAGATCGAGGTAGGCAACGGCGCCAGCATACGCGGGATCGGCGCGATGCTGGGCCGCAGCCCGTCCAGCATCAGCCGGGAGATCAAGCGCAACACATGGTTCCCGTCCAACGAGAACGAGTCGTACCGCCCGTACCGGCCGAAAAGACTGAAGGCGGGGCCATGGACCGGCCGCTACTACATCGCCGGGCCCGCGCAGCGCAAGGCCGACCGCAGGAGATCCAAGCCACGAAAGCCCTACCGGCTGTCGCACGACCGCCTGTGGGCGCAGGTGGCCGAATGGCTGGGCCGCGGCTGGTCGCCGCTGCTCATCAGCGGCAGGCTGCGCGTCCTGTGGCCGGACGATGCGCTCATGCGCGTGTGCCCGGAGACCATCTACCGATGGGTCTACTCCAGCAGGCCGCTTCGGGAACGCTGGGCGCGGTGCCTGCCGCGAGGGCACAGGCGGCGCCGCAGGCACGGCGGCAGGAGGACGTCGCGCTTCCCGATCCCCGGCCGAGTGCCCATCTCGAACGCCCGCCGGAGGCCGACGGCAGGAGCGCGTTCGGCCATTGGGAGGCCGACAGCGTCATCGGAGTGGGATGCAACCTGCACACCGAGGTGGAGAGGAGGACCAGGTTCCTCATGGCCCGCATCGTTCCGGACAAGACCGCCGGCGAGAGCGTCGGGGCGCAGCTGGACATGTTCTCGCCGCTGCCGGCCGGCGCGCGCGTCAGCGTCACGCACGACAACGGCACCGAGTTCGCCCACCACGAAAGGCTGCGCGACGGGCTGGGCATGGCCACGTACTTCGCCGACCCGTACTCCAGCTGGCAGCGGGAAGCAACGAGAACCGCAACGGCATGATCCGCCGGTATCTGCCCAAACGCTGCGAGATCCGGATGGACATGGCAAAGGAGGTCAGGGAGATCGTCGACGAGATCAACAACCGCCCCATGCGCGTGCTCGGCTATCGCACGCCCGCCGAGGCGTTCGCCGACGAACTGTTAGAATTACAGGACCAACAAGGGTGTTGCACTTCTAAATAGACAACGCGCATGGGCCGACGACCTGTTCTCCAACCTCTAAACGCAATCATCCCCAGAAAGGAACAACATCATGGCAATGGACACCAGCAAACTCCACCTGCCCAAGACCGTCGCCACGGCCGTCGTCAACAAGGTCAAGGAGACATCGACCATCGCGGCCCTGTCCCCGAGCAGCCCGCAGATCTTCACCGACAAGGAATACATGATCTTCAACGGCGCCGCCGAGGCCTGACGTGACCGCCGAAGGCCAGACCAAGAGCTCCTACGAGCAAGACCTGAACTACGTGAGCGGCAAGACGTTCAAGGTGCAGACCACCACCCGCGTCACCAGCGAGCTCAAATGGGCCGACGAGGACAACCGCTTCCAGATCATCCAGTCCATCCAGGCCGACCAGGCCGAGGCCATCGGCCGCGCCCTCGACTACGTCGTCTACCACGCCATCAACCCCAAGACCGGCGAACCCCTCACCGGATTCGACGCGCTCACGGCCCGCGCCATGCAGGTCACCGCCGGAGACGACGACATCACCAACGTCGACAACCTGGCCGACCAGCTCAACGAGACCTACGACATCAACGGCATCGCCATCAGCCGCACGTGGGGCCTCCCGCCTGCGCAAGATCCGCGTACCCGCCACCGGCATGCGCTACTACCCGAGATCCCGCTCAACCTGCAGGTCGGCACCCTCGACGGCATCAAGGCCGCCACCAGCGCCACCGTCAACGGGGCCAAGGCCAAGACACCCACCCACGTGCTCGCCATCATGGGCGATTTCAGCCTCATCAAATGGGGCATGGTGCGCGACATCACGTCCGAGATCATCCACGGCGACCCCGACCAGACCGGCGTCGACCTCAAAGCCCACAACCAGATCGCCTACCGCACCGAGGGCCATGTTCTCCTACGCGGTCGTCGACCCCAAAAGGCGTTCGCCGTGCTCAAGACCTCCACGGAAGAAGGTGCCTGATGAGCGCGTTCACCCAGGACTTCATCATCCAGAAGACGAACAGGAAGAAGCACAAGCCGGCCGCCATGGACGTGCCGGCACGCCTGTGGAACCCGGATGGCACCCCGTTCGCTGGCGGCTCATCAACGCCTGCGGACGGCAGTGTGACGAACGCGATGCTGGCGGGCGGCATCACGGCCGACAAGCTCGCCGCGGGCGTGATCCCGACCGTCCCGAAGGCCGCGTATGTGGCCGACCCGGCCGGCGATACGCCGACGAAGGCCGAATACGTGGCCTTGCGCGACGCCTCGTCACGGCGGGGCTCATGCGCCCCAAAAGCGTGACCACCGTCGACGGGGACATCACGCCCGTGCTCACCAGAATCGGATAAAGGAGGACCATATGGACCCGTCCGTTTCGTTCGCCACGCATTCCAACCTGGAAGACCGGTGGCACAAGCTGCTTCCGGAGGAGCGGCGCAGGCGGACATCCTGCTCGCGGACGCGAGCGAGATCATCCGCAACCGCGTCCGCCCCTACCCCGGAGACACATGACCCGGCGTGGTGGCTCGGCGCATGAGCGCGGGCTCGAGCTCGTGCTGCCAGATGGTGCGCACGGCCATGGAGGCGCAGGTGTCCGTGGAGACCGGCGTCACCCAATCCACGGAGACGACCGGCCCGTTCTCCAGCACCTACTGTGGCTGAGCCCCCGACGGTATCTGAGGTTCACGGACGACATGCTGCGCAACCTCGGATTGTCCGGCCAACGCATGTGGTCGATAGACATGGCGGAAGGATCGCATCATGGAGCGTGTTGACGTGTGGGGCGCGGCCGGAGGTGGATGCAGATGGAACCCGGTGCAGGGAGAGATGCGGCATGTGGCCTCGCTGATGGGGTTTCGCGGAGCCGGTGGAGACTTCGCAGTCCCCGGGCGCGGACTCGCAGGGCGTGGCCCGCCGCTACACCCTGTACTTCCGTGGTCCCGAGCCCACGGGCATCCTTGATACGGATTGCCTCGTGGTGCGCGGCAAGCCGTTGATGGTTGACGGGCCGCCGCTCGAATGGTGGAGGCACGGGCGTCATATCGGCGACGTGGTCAACGCGTTCGTCAGGGAAGGATGAATCATGGCCAAGAAAGTCAGGGTCGTATTGAACCGGAAGGCTTTCGGCACGGAGGCGCTGCACAAGGCCGTCAAGCCGGTCATGGATGACGTGCAGGAGCAGGTGGAGGGCATGGCGGCGGTGGATCCGGCGATCAGGTGTACCGCAACGAGGACACTGACCGCACCAACGTGGTCGCCACCGCCCGGCCGCGTTCCGAACAGGCCCACGGAGTGCTGAGCCAGATGCTGGGCATGGTGGTCGTATGAGCGTCATCCGGCCACCGTCCGTCCCCGGCGCGTGGAACCCGTGCTGCTCGGAACGTCTGCGCGACCGGTTCCATGACGTTGAGTTCGGCACCGTCCGCAACCGGGGCAATCCGTCCAGGGAATGCGTGCTGGTCGCCGTGCCGGGCCAGAAGGCAACCCCCTGTCAGCCAGCAGGCGCGTTTGCGCATCTCCGTGTGGGTGCGCCGCGACGACGGGACCGGCGACATCGACGCCGCGCAGAACCTCGCCGCCGACATCGAACTGTACCTGACCGGCCTGTATCCGCCAAGGCCGGTCGTCACCATCGACCACGAGTCGGGGCCGATCCGCATGAGCGACGAGAACGGCTGCCCTCATGGCGTACCTCACGCTCCCTGCTCACCGTCGAAACCAACCAAGCATAATCATCGAAAGGCGTATGGCAAATGGCCACAGACACTTCGTACATCACCAGCGGCAACCGCGCCGACCTGGTCAAACTCATCAAGCGACTACGCGCTCTTCCTGTGGAAGCTCGACGATCCAAACATCCCCGAGATGCCGGACTCCGAGAAATGGACGCCGCCGGAGGGCAAGAAGCCTGTCGGCTACTAACAGCGAGGACGGCGCGGTACTGCACGAGCCGGGCGACGAGACCGAGATCAAGCGGGGCCACAACGGCGACATCGTGGTCTCCGAACAGGAGCCGGCCATGGACCCTGCAGATACCTGGCATCGAATGCCGTCAGGACATCGCGAAGCCTACTTCGGCGGCCGACACCGACGGCAACTTCCATGTCAGGGACGCGGCCACGAACATCGAATACATGGCCGTTCTCGCATGCCTCGACCAACGGCAACCCGATCGTGCTGCCCATCGGCAAATGCAAGGTCTCCGACCGCGACGACATGACCTCGTCATCCCGGAGGTCTGACCTTCAACGTCGTTCAAGATGTTCAAGGCCTCAGGACGGCTACATGTTCCACGTCTATGGTCTGCTCGCGGCCGAGAAGGCCGGACTGGCCACCAAGGTCGACTCGCTGGCCGCCACTCCCGAACACGCTGACCGTCGCCGCCGGCCGCACCGCGACGTTCGACGTGACCGTCTCCCCGGCGAACGCCCTCCGTCACCGCAACAAGCGGCGACACCCGAAGGCCACCGCCGTCAACGGCAACACCGTCACCGTGACGGCAAAACCGCCACCGAACCCGGCAAACCCGTCACCATCACCGCCACCGGCGGCAAGAACGTGACCGTGCCCGTCACCGTCACCGCCTGACCCTGACATTCTTCCCCGTCCGCACCGATGGCGGTCCCTGCGGACGGGGAACCCCACCCACCAGACCGCCGCACACACTTTTTTTTTCAGGAGACCGCCATGAGCGCAGAAAACAAGACCATCGAAATCGAACCCGACATCAACACCGACGCCGAACAGCAGCCCGACGTATGCCTCAGCCTCAGGGACTCGACACCGAAGTCACACTCCCCAACCTCAACTCCGCCGACCTGCCCATCGAACTGGTCAACGTCGTGCTCATCGTCAAAAGCAAGGTCGTCCTGAGCGAGGAGGAGACGTTCCACGCCACCGCCGTGTTCCTCGCCTACCTGCAGGAAATGCAGCCGACCCTGTGGAACAAGCTGCGGAAGGCCGGCAACCCGCTGGCTGGATCAGCGCCATCGTCAAAGGCTGGGCCGAAGGATCCGGGCCTTGACCCAAAATCGTTTACCTCCCTCATCCTCCACCAACAGCATCACTCGGCGCTGACCGCCGACTGGCTGACCCGCTACCGGCGCGTCTGGAAGCCATGCCACCTCAACGCATGGCTCGACGCGCCAGCCGGCCGCAAACCATCCGGCAACCTCGACTACGAGAGCGCATGGGCGCTCACCCGCGAAATCCTGCGCGACCACACCTCCAACAGCTTCGCCGCGCTCGCCGGATGGTCATACACGCCCACCGGCGCGGAAATCGCGCTCTGGGACCAGATGGAACTCGAAGGCCGACTCAAACGCAAAGGCTACCGGCCCATGGGCCGACCGGAGAACCGACCCGTTCCGCCGGGCGAACACGGAAACCCACGCCGATCATGAGGCGCGCATGGCCCGCCGCAAACGCCTCAACGACCACTACCACATCGAATGACCCCGACCGCCATCGGGGCCTCCCTAACCACAGGAGAAGCCCCGATGGCAGAAAGCAGCATCGGCGTCGTTACATCGAAGTCGCCCCCAGCGGCAAGGACTTCGGCAAGAAACTCGAAGGCGACATCACCCAAGCCGCCGACAACGCCGCCAAAACCGGCGGCACCAGCATCCTCGGCAAATTCGGCGGCGCATTCGGCAAAATCGGCAAAATCGGACTCGGCACCATCGGCACCATCGCCGGAGGCATCACCGCACTGCCGCCAAAGGCGGCTTCCAACGCGCCTCAACATCGAAAACGCGCAAGCCAAACTCAAAGGCCTCGGCCACGACTCCAAAAGCACCGCCGAAATCATGAACAACGCGCTCGCCAGCGTCAAAGGCACCGCGTTCGGCCTGGGCGACGCGGCCACCGTGGCCGCGACCCTGAGCGCCGCCGGCATCAAATCCGGCGACCAGATGACCAACGTCCCTCAAAACCGTCGCCGACACCGCACAGATATCAGGCCGCAGCCTCACCGACATCGGCACCATCTTCAGCAGCGTCGCCGCCCGAGGCAAACTGCAGGGCGACGACATGCTCCAACTCATGAGCTCCGGCGTACCCGTCCTCCAACTGCTCGCCAAACACCTCGGCAAAACCTCGGAAGAGGTCTCCGACATGGTGTCCAAAGGCCAGATCGACTTCAAACATTCGCCGACTCCATGCAGGCCGGATTGGGCGGAGCCGCATTGGCCGCCGGCGACACCTTCCAGGGCGCGCTCGCCCAACGTGGGAAGGCCGCGCTCGGCCGACTGGGCGAAGGCCCCGGCAAGCTCGCGCTCGAATCGTTGCGCAAGGCGTTCAACGCCGCCATCCCCGCCATCGACGCGTTGAGCGGCCAGCTCACCCCGTTCCTCGACAAGCTCAACGGCCAGCTCGCCCCTACATCGACAAGGCGATAGGCCTGATCGAACGGTTCGCGAACGGACTGCAGGAAGCATCACCATCCAGGACATCGTCGGACAAGTCGGCCAACTCGCCGGCGCGCTCGCCGTATTCGCCGGCGTCGGCGGCAACGCCGACAAGATCACCGGCGTGTTCGACACGCTCGGCAAACTCGGCGACGGCGGATTCGACAAACTCACCGCGGGCGTGAAGCAACTGCCCTGCCAGCTGCAATCAGGACTGTCCGGCCTGCAACAGCTCAAATCGTATTTCAACAAGGCCCTGCGCGACGCGTCGCCGTGGACGGCGACCCGTTCGCGTCGGCCGTCAACCGCATCCGGCAGGGTGCGGACAAGCTCACGGGCCCGCTTAAACTGCTCGGCGAAGATCGCGGGCTCCGATGTGGGCCAGCCGGTCGCCGGAATGGCGGACAGGCTGGGTGTCGGATTCGGCAAGCTCACCAGCGCATTCGATTCCGAACATCAAGGTGCTGGGCGTCAGGGTCGGCAACGGCTTCTCCGGTGTGTTCTCCAAGATCACGGACAGCAAGCTCGTATCCGGACTGGGTGCGATGGCGGGCAAGGTGCAATCCGCGCTGAGCCCGCTCGCATCGGGATTGGGGGACGTGTTCGGTGGCATCGGCGACATCGTGGGTCCGAAACTGCAGGCCGGATTGGGTAAAGATCGGCTCCCTGTTCGGCTCGTTCTTCAGCCCCGGCAATTTCATGAAGTACATGGGCATAGCCGGCATCATCGCCGCGTTGGTCGCTGGTCTCGGCATGCTGGACCAGAGCATGCAGGGGCAATTGTTCGCGATGATAGGCCAGCTGTCCGCACAACTGCCGACACTGCTGCAGCAGCTGAACATGCAGATCACCGCCAGCCTGCCGGCCATGCTCGCCCAGGGCGCGGCCATCCTCACCGCTGATGAACGCGATCAGCACGCTGATGACCACCGCCGCTCATCATCACCACGCTCGTCAACGGCTGGCATCCAACTGCCCACGCTGCTGCCGGCGCTCGAAATCATGGCGCTCGTCAACGGATTGGCATCCAACGCAGGCCAACTGCTCAACAGCGGCATGCAATTGCTTTGCTCGGTCTCGTGGAGGGGGTGATGAACGCGCTGCCACAGCTCATCGCACAGGCACCCACCATCATCGGCAACCTCGTGCAGTCAATAGCCGCGAACCTGCCACAGATCCTGCAGACGGGCGTGAAGATTCTCGTGACCCTCGCCAACGGCCTGGCCAGCGCCATACCGCAACTCATCGCCCAGATACCCGCCATCGTGCGCTCCATCTGGAACGGTTTCACAGCGTGAACTGGGGGCGAGGTCGGCATGAACATCATCACCGGCATCGCCTCGGGCGTCGCAAGCGCTGCGGCAAGCTCGTCGACGCGGGCCGTCAACGCCGCCAAGGACGCGCTGAACTGGGTCAAGGACAAGCTCGGCATCCATTCACCGTCCCGCGTGTTCCGCGACCAGGTCGGCGTGATGATCGGCCGTGGGGCATGGCCGAGGGCATCGACCAGAGCCAGCAGGTCGTCAACCGCAGCCTCGACAGGATAGCCGCCGGGCTCACGCTCGACGGCCACTGTTCGGCTCGCCGCTCATCGACGGCGTCACCGGCGGCACGGGAATGCTGCGCGACGACAGGGAGCAGACGGCCACACAGACCGCCCTGCTGGAACAGCTGCTCGCCGCACTGGTCGCCCTGCACGCGGACATCCCGACCATGCTGCAGGCATTGGGCATCGAACTCGACGGACGAGAAGTGGGGAAGGCTGGTACGCAAGTATGCAAACGCTTAAATACGTGTGCGGCTCCACCGGCGACGAGATCTCGTTCGAAGGCCCTATCTACGGGGGAGACGATGCCATCGTTGAGAGACGCGCGTGGACGTACACGCTCGGCGCGCGCGCACCCTTACCGGGGTGGCATGGCAGGCCCGTGAACTCACGCTTACGGTGAAGGCCGTGGACGGCGAAACCCATTGGACCGGCTGCGCATGCTCGCCGACCATGACGTGCTCGCGCACTCCAGGGACTCCACGATATCGGGCCTGCTGCGCGTGGACGACGTGGGAGTGCAGGGCGCTCATCACCAAAAGCGAACCGCAATCCATCACGCCGCGCATCATCGAAACCCAATTGACCGTGACCCAATTGGGCATGTGGCGACGCAGCCTGCCGACCGTCACCTATGCGCCCAGCGACCCCGACGCCTACCAGTATCTCGATCACCCGTATGACATGGACTACGATTACGGGCCGCCATCCGCCCCGCCGGTGATAGCCGTGGACGGGTTGGACCCGATGCCGTTCCGCATGACCATATACGGGCCCTGCTCGAATCCGACCGTCACGATCGGCGGCAACCAGTACCGGATCACCGGTGACATCCCCGGCGGCGCTCGCGTCGAGGTGGATGCGGTGGAGGGCGAGCGTTCGGTGGCGTTCGTCAACGCGGCCGGCGACCGGGTCAACTGGTTCGCGAACGCGGAACGCGGTGCCGGCCTTGATTCCGGCAGCTACATCTTCCAGCCGTTGCCGGCGGGCCGCGCCGAAGTGAGCTGGCCGGGAGGCTACACGTTCGAGCTCACGCCCGTCGAGGAGAGGAGCGAACCACCGTGGTCAGCCTCTCATAGTCACCGACGCGAAGCACAAGCCGTTGCGCGCGGTGGACGACTACACGCTCGATCTCGCCTACGGCAGCGATGAGAATTCGTTCAAACTCACCTGCCTGCCGCAGCCGGAGGCCGGCGCGCTCGTCATGATCGACGGCACCGAATACGGCGGGTTGGTGACCGTGCGCAACACGGACGGCAGCGTGGAGGGCCCCACCTGGCATGGCCTGCTCACGCCGAATCCCTCCAACCCGATACGGGTCGGGATTACCTCACCGTATCCGGCGCTGCCGGCGATGTGCTCAACATGTTGTTCAAACGCATCGGATTGATGCGCTGTTCACCGCGTCCGCACGGCACGCGGTCACCATCGGCTCTATTCGTTCGACCGGTATACGGACGCGTACACGGGCATCCGGAAGATGCTCGCCGCCAACAATGCGAAACTCCGTCTCATCTGGGCGGACGGGCGTGTGAACGCGTATGCGCTGCCCGTCGAACACTACGGCGACAGTATCGACAGTGATCTGCTCGAATTCAAGGCCTCGCTCGATAGCCAGCCGGTGAACCATCTCATCGGATTGGGCACCGGGAACTCAAAGACCGTGCGGTCGTCCACTGGTACGCGGATGTCAACGGCGACGTGAGCCAAACCCAATCATTGACCGGATTGGCGGAACGTCAGGCCGTCTACGACTATTCCAACGCGAAACCCGACGAGCTGAACACCGAGACCAGGAAGAAGCTCATCGAACTGCAATCACAGGGCGGCGTCGAGGTCACCATAACGGACAACACGTTGAGCATGGACGTTGGCGACACGGTCACCGGCCGTGACAACCGGCTCGGCATCACGCTCACCGTGCCCGTGGCCAAGAAGATCGTGAAATCATCCGGAGGCATCCTGTCCGTGGACTACGAGTGCGGCACCGCGTCAGGCGATACGACGAGCCTCAGCGGCTCCGCGGAATCCAACGGCTCCACCGGTTCGGGCGGCTCCGGCGCGTACTACGCGGACGGGGTCACCATCACCATGCGCAACAACACGTTCAGCGCGGTCGTCACCCCTTCGCGCGTGGACGACGTGGAGAAAAACAGCCAAGGACGCATACACGCTCGCCTCGAACTATTCGGCCGAAATCGGCAAAGGCACAGCAGGATTCCATCGCCGCCATCGCCGCGGCAGCCATGAACGTGGCTTCGATAACCACGGCCACGCCATTGTCCGCGAGCAGGAACGGCCAGGCCGTGCACATCACGGCAACGGAGGCCACGGCCGGAGGATCCGGGCTCATGAGCGCCGCGGACAAGCGGAAACTCGACGGATTGGAGAACTACGCGCTTCCGGCCGCCACCATTGCCACGTTGGGTGGAGTCAGACCTGACGGCAGCACCATCACCGTCAATGAGGATGGCGTCATCACCGCGCACGCCACATCGACCGGCAACGGAATCCTGTTCCCGGTCGGCTACGTGGTCATGAACACCACTGGCTCGGACCCGGCGAATGATTTCGGCGGCGTCTGGGAGGAACGGCCCCCCTGGGCGCGCACATGTGGGAAAGGACGGGATGACACATGAAGACACTGGGCCGTACATGCCTGCTCGAGGCGAACCTCATCCTCGTGGCCGGCGTCACCAACACCTATCGCCTCAGATGGCTGCGCAGGGTCACCGACAAAACGGGGTCACGGTCGTCAGACCCATGGACCTGACCGGGTGGACGCCCCCATGCAGGTCCGCCGCGACGGGCTCACCGTCATCGACCTCGCCCCTACACGCTCCTGGACACGGACGGGACCATCACCATCCGCGTCCCGGACGAGGCCACGCAAGGCCTGCCCGCGGGGCGCGGGCGCGTGGGACCTGCCCTCGAAGACCCCTCGGGCGACGTGACCCGCCTGGCCGCCGGGCCCGCGCTTGTCGAAACCACCGTGAGCGACACCGAAAGGAGTCCGCATTGATCCGCGCATTGGACGGCTGCTCGTGCGACGAGGGGCCGGTAATCATCCTCGAGGACGCGGTCATCGGCGACGTGAGCATCGTCTACGCCACCGACGCGGACATCGACAACCTGTTCCCAACACCAACCGCAGATAAGGAGGAACACGATGGCTAACACCAGCAAGGTCATCGATCTGGACCGGCTCGCCCGGTTCAAAAGCAAAGCAGGACGCGGCCAACGACGCCAAGTTCGCACTCAAGGGCGAAGGCGGCTGATCGCCACGGCCGACAAGGCGGGCATCGTCAAGCCCGGCGGCGATTTCGACATCACCGAGGACGGCACCATCAGCCTGTACAAGGCGATGGGCGTCAACTCGCTCACCGTTTCCCCATCGCAGGCGGAACGCGGTTCGACGGTCGCGGACGTGACCGTCGCATGGAGCCTGTCCAAGACGCCGAAATCGCTCACCCTGGACGACAAGGCGCAGGACACGGCATCCAAGGGCACGACACTCTCCGGCGTGAACCTCAAAGCGAGCAAGACGTACACGCTCAAGGCCACCGACGCGCGAAACGCCGTCGCCACCCGCACCGCCGACGTCGCTTTCCGCGACAAGCGCCACTGGTGGGTCGCCGTCAGCCTCGACGCGGCGGGAGTGACCGACCAGATCATCAACCAGGCGACCGGCGAACTCGCCGCATGGTACAGCAAAAACGTTCACCCTGAACGCGGCGGCCGGGCAGCACATCTACTACGCGTTCCCCGCGTCGTGGGGCACGCCCCGATTCTTCGTCGGCGGCTTCGAAGGCGGCTTCGCGTTGTTGAAGACGTTCGACCACAAGAACGCGAGCGGCGCGACCATCAGCTACGCGGTCTGGAAATCCACGAACGCGGGTCTCGGCAACACCACCGTCGAAGTGAAGTAAAGGAGAACCCCTGATGGCAATCGAACTGATCGACACGCTCGCGCCGAAGAACAACGGCACGTTCCCCATGGTCAAAGCCAAGGATGTGGACGTGGACGGCAAACGACTCCCCGAGAAACTCAAGGAGCTCGAAACGGCTGCCGGAAACATCGAGACCGCCACCGACGACGACATCAACAACCTGTTCAGCCCCAGCAGCAAGTAACCAACGAAAGGAAACCATCATGGCCACGAAATTCATCAACCTGAACAACCTCGCCACATTCCTCGCCAAACTCAAGACCCTGTTCGTCGCCAAGGAACTCAAGACCGGCAGCCCCAACACCTACAAGGTGCCTCCGACAACAACCTCACCGACGAACTCGTCACCAAGATCAAGAACGCCGGCGACTCCATCGCTCTCCGGCGCATACGCGGACCTGACCGGCAAGCCTTCCATCGGCGGCAAGGAGATCGCCAGCGGTAACCAGACCGCGGCCAGCCTCGGCCTCGCCACCCCCGCGGACGTGACCACCGCCGCCAACAACGCGCGCACCGGCGCCGTCGACGACGTCAAGAAGCTCGGCTACCAGACCGCAGCCAACGTCGAGACCTCCATCAGCACGAAGGGCTACCAGACCGCCGCCCAGGTCGACACCATCGTCACCGGCAAGGGCTACCAGACCGCCGCCAACGTGGACTCCAAGGTCCACGCCGCGAAGACCGAACTGCAGAACTCGCTCGGCTCCGCATTCCGCGCCAAGGGATCCACGGCATTCGCCAGCCTGCCCGCCCCCGCATCCGCCACCAAGGGCGACGTGTGGAACATCACCGACCAGTTCACCACCGACGGCCGGTTCGTCGACGGTTCAGGCAAGACCCTGCCCGCCGGCACCAACGTCGTCGCGCGTGGCCGTCACCACCGGCGACACCACCGTCATGAAATGGGACGCGCTCACAGGCATGATCGACCTGAGCGGCTACATGCGCAAAACCGACCTCACCCCGGCCAGCGACGCCGAAATCGACGCCCTGTTCGCCTAAGGGACCCCGGCCATGGCGGAAACATACGTCACCCTCCACGGCCTCGCACGGGCGGTCACGAACCTGCTGCAACGCACCAACACGCGCACCATGTTCACGGCCGCCCACCCCATCGGCGAGATCATCGAAACCACCCCCAACCTCGACCCCAACACAATCGGCGGCACATGGACACGCCTCCCCGACACCATCGGCCGAGGCCGCCTCTGGAAACGCACCGCATAAACGTCAGGAGAACACATGACAGTCGAACTCATCACCGGCTTCGCCGGCACCCCACACATCGGCAGCGACGACATCGGCGCATTCCAAGCCGGTCTCGTAGGCCCCGGCGACTACGCGCTCACGACCGGTAATCAGCTCAAGGCCACCATGAGCAACGCGAACACCATCGCCGTCCAATCAGGCGACGCCGTATTGAACGGCCGCCATGTGCACCTGACCGGCACCACCACCGCCACCGTGCAATCCGGCACCCAAGGCCAGAAACGCAACGATCTCGCGGTGCTTCGCTACACGAAGAACACCACCACCGGCGTGGAGACCTGCTCAATCGTGGTCCTCTAAGGGCACCCCACCACCGGTACCCCGGCGGATCCGGCCCACAACACCGGCAGTATCCTCGACGGCGTCGCCACCCACGACATGCCCTCTACCGCATCCCGATCAACGGCATCACCGTCGGCACCCTCGTCCCGCCTCTTCAACGTGCTGAAACCAATGAAGGACGTGGATTCGCTAACCCAATCGTCCCTACAATGTTTACTGGCCCCTTTACGCGATGAATGTACTAGCTGCGCATAGGTCGCATCGTTATACGGTCGGCCAACCTTCGCCATCATCAGTTATGCGACCGGAGAATTGAAAGCTATAGAGAAAATCCCGGAAGGATACAGGCCAGCTTCCTACGGGTCGATTCTGTTTGCATCGAACAATGGCGGCGCTGTCGGTAGCTGGTATATAAGCTCTGATGGAACCGGCACACCATCCGCGGCAAAGCGGATAAAGGATATACCAAACCTGTACTGGCTGCTGGCTGACCGCCTAGCTTTCGCTAACCCCCACCGTCCCCCATATGGGAGGGCACCAGCGGCAAAACCGGCACCTCCCGCTCGCCGAATCGATCACGGATTTCCGCGAGCTGATCATCGAGGGTAATGATGATGACCATTACCCGAGGCTGTTCCACACTGCCGCCGAAGCAGGATCGATCGTCCTCTCATTCGTCGGCATGAATTTCGTGAACGGGCTCGCGTCAGGCAAGGCCACTCTCGTCCGGATCGCCGACACGAGCGTGCAGATCATCGGACACCGAAGCCACGTGATGGAAGGCAAAACGTCAGACACGCAGTGCCTGACCATCACGAGGATTTCGGCGCGCGTTAGACGGCGGGGATCACCGCAAACCGACATCCATCGTGATGTTCTGCTGGGTGCCGACCTTCGGATGGCGCGGACGACCTTATGGGGCACGTCGCATGCGACCAGCGGCCGTATTCACGCCTGGTGACGGGCGAAAACAACCATCGCCACGTCAGTGTCAGCTCCGGCCGACCAGGGCACGGTATTCCGCATCGACAGGACGTTAGCGGCATGCCGGTGAACGTCGCGTTTTTTTGCCGGACCGTATAGGGGTTAGCGAATCCCTATCCGGCGCCAGCAGCCAGTACAGGTTGGGATATCCTTTATCCGCTTTGCCGTCGAACATGACATCGATGCGGTTATATACGGGGTACACGCACAGCGCCGCCATTGTTCGTTCGCGTCCCAGTCGACCCGTAGGATGGCGGCCTGACCACTTCCGGGATTTTCCAGTCGCTTCGAATGGGTTTTGGTCGCCGAACGTCCAGATGATGTCGCGTAGCCGCCGCTATAACGACCGGCATCCATTAGTAGACGCCACTGCCAGTGTAGAGATGCACGCGGGGTTAGCGAACCCTATCAACGTATGAGGCGTGCCCCATGTGCCAGCTTCGCGGAGTACTTCACTGTCTGGGCGCAGGTAGTAGCGGGCTGTTGTAGCGATGCTGGAGTGGCCGAGTGCCGACTGACCACCGCCACATCTACGCCGGCGCCTAACGCGGTGGACGCCAGCTATGGCGCAGGTTCCGTCTCGGCACATACGGCAGGTTCTGCGATCTGCACCATGTGGCGTAGCGACGAGCGACCTGGCCGGGATTCAACGAGCGATGAGTCGGCCACCGTCTCGTGGCCTGATTTCACGGAGTCGAAGTACCGCGAATCGCGGCAGCATCGATGGTGCGACGGCTCAACTCGGTTTTTGATCTACGATTACCTCGTGCCCGTCCACCCATTGCAGGCCGCGCTGGACCCCGACTTTGCCGGTGTTGAGGTTCAGATCCTGCCATTCCAACCGAGGGCTTCTTCGGTGCGCAATCCGGAGGCATACGCTGCAGATCAGCCATGCCTCGAGCCTCATGCCCGTGGAAACCTGCAGCAACTGGCGTATCTGGCGGATATCCAAAACCTCCGGTTCATAAACCGCTCGGTTTCGGTGGCGTGACCCGCCGGTCACGTCCGCATCCAGTAATCCGAGCCGCACCGCCGAACGCAGCATTGCCGCAATACGGCCCACGCCTTACGCGCCGCCCGGCCGACGTGATCGAGTCCAGCCACGATTGGATACGCGGCCCTGTCAGGTCAGCCAGGTCCATGTCACCCAATTCGGGTCGTATGTGACGTCGCCATGCACTCGCATATCCGACGCGCGTGCATTCGCGCAGCCTGCCACATGACGGCCAATACGACTCGTCCCAATACTCATTCAGCAACATTTCATACCTCCAAAACCCACACGCAGCATGGCCGTTCCATGCGGATCTGCGTGTGGGTTTACCGTAGGAGCCGTGCATGAACCTGCCCGAGGGATTGCCCGCATGGGCGTACATCGTGGTGAGCGCCCTGGTGCTGCCGCCCAGATCGTCACCGCCATCTGGATCAACCACAGAGGGACGAGAGGGATCGGGCGACGCGCGGCGAGATAACGAACAACCATGAGATGCCGTTGCGCGACGACCTCGACGACAAGGCCCTGCGCACATTGGACGCCATCGAATCATTGCGCGGCGCGGTCGACGGTCTGCGTGACGACATGAACGGCGAGTTCGCGACCGTCAATCGTCGCATCACCACTACCGAGCAGAACTCATCGAACTGCGCCACGAGGTCAACGACCTCCGGCGCGGAGGAAACCACCACCAATAGAAAGGAACCCCAATGGCAAACACCAAAGGCGTGGCCGACCACAAGGCCGCCAACACCACCACGATTCCAGGTCTGACCGTGGAGCGCACGAAATCCATCGTGCTGCTGCTCGTCCAGCTGTTCAGCGTCGTCCAGACCGGCCTGTCCATCGCTGGCATCAGCCAGCTGCCGTTCACCTCGGACCAGGTGAGCACGGCGATCACCGGCGTCATCGCCGTCATCGTCAGCATCTACCGTGGTGGCGCAATAATAACGTGACCGAGGCCGCCGTGCAGGGCCAGCAGGTCGTCAATGCCGTCAAGCTTGCCCAGGACACAGGTAACGCCGTGGATATGCCGGGCGAGGTCGTGCCCATGAGCGAGATGATCTCCGACCCGGATGCCAAGGCCGACTCCACGGAGTGAGCCCATGGTTCAGATCAGGAGGAGATAGTCAACCAGGGGCACGGTTATCTCAGCCCGTCCCTGTTCGCCGTTCACAGCACGGCGAATCCCGGCGCAACGGCCCGCAATCACCGCGACTTATGGTCTCGCGGCTACGACTATGCGGTTCACCTCACCTCCGACTGGAAGGAGGCGATCCACTGCGTGCCCTACGACCGATTGTGCTGGCAGGTCGGCAACGGCAACACCACGTGCGAAGGCATCGAGATCTGCGAGGCCACCAACGCGTCGGACTTCTGGAAAGGCATCGACATCGCCGCCGACGTGATCGCACAACGATTGCGCGCACACGGGTGGGGCGTGGACCGCATGCACCCGCACTCATGGTTCTCTCAGACCTACGGCGGCAGCGACCACCGACCCGATTCCGTATTTCAGCCGCTACGGCTACATCGTGGCCGGCATTCATTCAACTCGTCCAACAGAAGCTATCCGGCAACACCGGAACACAGGAGGTAGATATCATGGCGGCAATGATGATCCGCAACGACCTCCACGGGAGTCATCTGGTACTGCGGAGCCCGGCAAGGACGCACCGCGCTCACACCCCGATCAGGCCAACCTGCTCCAGCAGGCAGGCGTGCCATTGATCCACGGCAACAACGGCGCCCCATGGTGGAGCCGCTTCGACCAGATCGACAGCATGGTGCGCGGCACCATGAAGAAGCTCGGCGTATGAACCGCATCCGCTGACTCTCCGAATACGCGGGCCTGATCGCAGTCGTACTCGCATTCGAACTGTATGCGGCGCTCGCCGGCGACCACGACATGCCCTGAAACCGAACGCCCGCCCGGGCATCGCAGACGGCGGGCAAGGTCGCGACCTACAACTGGACCGACAGGACGGCCAGGGCGGCTGCTATGGCGGCAACTTGTACAACGAGATCAAGGGCATCTGGGAGCGGGCCGACCGCAACGAGAAGGCCCTCGCGCAACTGACCGCCCCTGGTCGCGGCCCAGCAGACCGCCCTGGACACGCTCGCCAAGAGCCTCGGCGCGAACTCCAGCCGACATCGCCGAGATCGTCGCGCAGGGCCGTCACGGCCAAACTCGACAGCATCGACGTCACCTTCACCGCCACATCCAAGTGACGAATCGTCTGGATGGGGGTTTGAAAGAATAATTTAACCCCTGATATTTACGGCCCCGTCCGGCCGCAGACGGCTCTCATAGAGCTTGACTGCGGCCGGACGGGGCCGATTTTTTCACGTTGTAGGCGCGGTCCGAGACGGTGTAAATTTATCCGATTTTTATCCGATGACCTCTGAAAACGACATATATCACCGAACTCAACGAATGAACTACATAGGCGCAAAACGTTGAAATTCCAAACCGTTTTAGGTCTTACAGAATTTGATGGAGAAAGACGAAAACAGGTCGAATACAACAGGATGTCGTGGGTTCAAATCCCGCTAGCCCGACAAACAAAAAAGCCTGGAATCTCAACGATTCTGGGCTTCTTCTTTATCCGACCGCTAAACGATTTATCCGGTTTTATCCGATGACCGTAGAACCTATATGGCCTTGCGGTCTAAGGGACTTTTGTGATGTTGGGACCCCACCTGCTAGTCAGTTCGATTCCATGCGACATCGATCTCCGCTTCCCCAATCTCAAATGACACCAAAATACCTGCAACCGATTGTGCAATCCCGTGGGCGGGAGTGGGTTGCAGGTAAAAGGTGTCGAGTTACAGCCCAGAATCACCCTAACTAGTACCGAAATACCCGCAACCGCAGTAACTAACCCCTTTATACCTGCAATCCGGCAAATATGGTTCAGACAATCCGCACATCCAGACCGCTATCCGAACACACCGTTTATACTGGATCACACATCGAATCAACATCTAGAACCGACCGTCTCCAACGACCCATAGGGAGAGCACATGGACGATATAAGACCACGCTGCGGCTGGTGCAATCTCAGCAATCCCGTCTATGTTGCCTATCACGATGCCGAATGGGCGGTTCCGTCGCATGATGACCACCACCTCTTTGAGATGCTGGTGCTCGAGACCTTCAAGCCGGACTGTCATGGGAGACGATACTGAACAAACGCAAGCGTTTCCGTCAGGCGTTCGATGGGTTCGACATCGAACGGATCCGGCGCTATGACGAGAACAAGATCGCCGAACTCATGAACGATCCGGGCATCATCCGCAACCGTCGCAAAATCGTCGCGACGGTCGGTAATGCCAACGCACTCCGGGATATCCAGACGTCGTACGGCAGTTTCGACGACTATATTTGGCGGTTCACCGGCCGTCACGTCATCTACGAGACAGGCATGACTACATCCCCTCTGTCCGACGCCATCGCAGTGGATCTCAAGACGTACGGCATGCGATTCATCGGCACCACCATCGTCTACGCCTATCTGCAATCCATCGGCGTCATCAATGCACATGAGCCTGGATGCTTCCTGCACAGGGAAAGGTGACCCGCGCAAGGATTTATAAGGTCGCTCGGGCAGAATCTCTCAGAGGAACCCGTGCTTCTAGTTATTTTGCTTATCGAGTTCTTGGTAGCGCTCTTTGACCCCGGTAAGGATTCCGGCAGATTGTTCACGCTACTGCGCGGTGAGCGCTTCGAGCAGTTCGCCGAAAGTCAACCCACCTTCACTACCGGATGACGGATGATGGTTTTGAGATTTTCCGGTTTGGCTCGGCGCGGGTCGGATAGGTAGATCTCGTGATGGCGGCGGGCGTCGGAGAAGTCGAGCCCGTAGCCTTGCGAACGCGCGTAGCCGTCCAGAATCGTCACGGTTGCGGGCTCGTCGTCGTACGGGCCTTTGTGCATGACCTGCGCGACCACGCCTTCATCGAAGTCGAAGAGATATGCACGATTGATGTCGACTTCGGGATGCTTGGAGGCAAACGATGCCTTGGCCCACGCAAAGACCTCATCGGTCACGAATTCCGGCAGACGAATCATCGAAGTCCAATAGAAGTCGGTTTTACGCGTGTAATCGACGCCGGGCACACCCTTCTCCATGCTCCATAAGCCCTCCAGCGGAGGCACGGTGTAGTCGAAGTACCCGTCAATGTGCTCGTCCGGATTATTTGACTTCTTGTTCATTTTGATGGTGAACGAAATGCCGTACAGCAGTTGCATCGCCTTGGCGTAGTCGCCGCCTTCTTCGTTCGGATCTCCTACACCGTCCACCGCGACGAACCGCATCGCCGGCACCGTGACGATGGCGGGCATCCTCTTCGGCTGATACAGGTCCTTATATTCCTTTTTATAGTCGAATGCCATCGCTCATTTCCCCTCCGCCACCGCATCGATCTCATCCTGGCGCCGCCACCGCTTGAGGTTTGGCAACAGCGCCGACATGCAGTCCTCGGCCTGTTCGACGCTGATATGGCAGGATTCCGCCATCATCGGCGCGCATGCGGCGACCAATTCATCGCTATTGGCATAGTCCTGAAGAAAACGCCGTCTTCATAGCAGTAGTTTGCAATAATCTCCGTTTCGCGTTCCATCCGGTTCGGTGCCGTGATCTTCCGGGCAGTAAAACGGCATGGCACAACTTTGGCAAAAACCATTGTCCGGCATTTCCATAAGCCTCGCCATCGGCACCTCAAAACGGGTGCTGATCAGCCGAATCATGTCGATGCTCGGCTCTGCCGTTCCCTTCTCCCAGCGGGAAAGCGCCTGTTGGGTGACGAACAGCTCGTGCGCGAACTGCGACTGCGTAAGACCTCGCTCGCGCACGACTTTGATAACCTGACCGATCGACATGACTACCTCCCGACATCGGAAAACGATTCGCGCGTCTCGCTGTGCGCTTGCTGATTCCAGTCTAAGGGCATGTCCCGTTCGCCAAGCGCGGGTACAACAAACCGTTGTTCGCGCTTGTATCCCGGAGGAAGAAACAGCTCGGTCGAACCTATTTCCTCTCCACCCCCTTCAATTCTCCCGGTTCCTCTGACTCCTTTGCGAGCGCCGCGGATGGGATGAGCACGCTTACGTATGGGGTTGCGCCAGACAGGACGTCGTCGTAGAAGCGCTGTTTGGCGTCGACGAAGTCGATGGAATCCTGGATTTCCGCGAGCTGCTCGACCAGCCGCGCCCGCTTGCCGGCGAGCATCTACTTGCGTTCGGGGATGGTCGGCTCGTGGAGGAGCGTAAGGGGCGCGAGTAGGGGTTCGCGGCTTTGCTGCGGTCTCTCCCTCACCCGGCTACACTGGGGCTCCCTCGTCAGAGGGAGCTTTAAATTCGGTCTGGTTATAGGCCCATGGGCTTCTTGGGCTTTTTGTCGCTCATGAGCATGAGGAAGCTGCGGGACTGGGCGGTGATCATGAAGCCCGCCTCATAGCTCAGTTCCGGCCCATCCGGGTTGTGCGTATCCACGACCAGCTGCCATTTGCGGCCGTATCGCTCATCCGGCAGGGTGAACATAATCGGCTCGTAATGCGCGTTGAAGATCAGGATGAAGTCATTGTCGACCATCCGGTTGCCGTACCAGTCCACCTCCGGAATATCCGAACCGTTCAGATAGATCATCATGGAGAACGCATGCGTGTTCTGCCAGTCGTCCATATCCATGATCGAGCCGGTGTGGTCGAACCATTCGACCTGCGGAATCATGTTCGAATCGTCGCCGGGCTCACGGCCTGTGAAAGAAGCGACGGCGGTGCAACACCGGATGATCCAAACGCAGATGAATGAGTTTGGAAACGAAGGCGAGCAGTTCCTTGCGTCCCTTGTCAAGATGCCAGTTGGTCCAGGAGATCTCGTTGTCCTGACAGTAGGCGTTGTTGTTGCCCTGCTGGGTGCGGGCCACTTCGTCGCCACCGCAAATCATCGGGATACCCTGGCTGAACAGCAACGTGGCGAACATGTTGCGCATCTGACGCTGACGCAAGTCGTTGACGTCCGGAATATTGGTCGGGCCTTCAACGCCGCAATTCCAAGAGCGATTGTTGCTCTCGCCGTCGCGATTGCCCTCGCCATTGGCTTCGTTGTGCTTTTCGTTGTAGCTGACCAGGTCGTTCATCGTGAAACCGTCATGCGCGGTGATGAAGTTCACGGACGCCACCGGTCGGCGGCCGTTGACCTGATACAGATCGGAACTGCCCATCAGGCGCGAGGCGAATTCGGGCAGCGTGGAGGGCTGCGAGCGCCAGAAGTCGCGCACGGTGTCGCGGTAGCGGCCATTCCATTCGGACCAGCTGGACGGGAAGCCGCCCACCTGATAGCCGCCGGAGCCCAGATCCCACGGTTCGGCAATCAGCTTCACGCGCGAGATGATCGGGTCCTGCTCCACGATGTCGAAGAACGCGGACAGCTTGTCGACCTCCTGGAACTGGCGTGCCAGCGTGGCGGCCAGATCGAAGCGGAAGCCGTCGACGTGCATTTCGGTAACCCAGTAGCGCAGCGAATCGGTAATCAACTGCAGCGCGTGCGGCGAGCGCATGAGCAGCGAGTTACCGGTACCGGTGGTGTCGAAGTAGTGCTGCTGGTCGCCTTCCACCAGTCGGTAGTAGGAGGCGTTGTCGATGCCCCTTGAAGCTCAGGGTGGGGCCCATATGGTTGCCTTCGGCGGTGTGGTTGTACACCACGTCGAGGATGACCTCCATGCCGGCGCGATGGTAGGCCTTGACCATGGACTTGAATTCGTTGACCTGCTCGCCGCGTTCCCCGGAGGAGGAGTAGGCGTTGTGCGGTGCGAAGTAGCCGATGGTGTTGTAGCCCCAGTAGTTCGACAGCCCCTTCTCCTGCAGGTGGGAGTCGTTGACGAACTGGTGGACCGGCATGAGTTCGATGGCGGTGATGCCGAGCTTCTTCAGGTATTCGATGACGCTCGGATAGGCCAGGCCGGCGTAGGTGCCGCGGATGTCCGGCGGCACGTCCATGTTGAGGTTGGTCATGCCGCGCACGTGCGCCTCGTAGATCACCGAATCGTGGTACGAGATGTAGGGGTGCTGGTCGTTGCCCCAATCGAAGTAGGGGTTGATGACGGCCGACTTCATGGTGTGGGCGGCCGAGTCAAGGTCGTTCATCGCCGAGTTGTCGTCCGGGCTCTTGAACCAGTATGAGAACAGGCTTTCGTCGCCGTCGATATTACCTTCAATGGCCTTGGCATACGGGTCAAGCAGCAGTTTGTTGGGGTTGCATCTGAGGCCGTGCACCGGGTCATAGGGACCGTAGACGCGGTAGCCGTAACGCTGGCCAGGATGGAGGCCGGGAATGTAGTTATGCCATACGTACGAGTTCCGTTCGGTCATTTCGATGCGTGTTTTCCACATCGTGCTCGTCGAACAGGCATAGCTCGACTTTCTGCGCAACCTGTGAGTACAGCGCGAAGTTCACACCGGCGCCGTCATAGCTGGCGCCCAACGGATACATTGATCCAGGTCTGATCTGCATAGTTTTCAGTATCCCACTTTTTTGTGTCAGTGATGTGCCGGGGAGTTGAACGTCAGGAGAACAGCGACGGCTTATCCTTGTCGGAGTTCCTGGCGATGAGTCTGCGTAACGCCTCATGCTGGATGGCGATCATCGAATTGGATGAGGTGATGCGCGTGGCGGCAAGGTCGCTCCACGGAATCCACGCGGATTCCACATGCTCGTCCGCATCGAAATGGCGCTGCTCCCGCCTGAACGGGCCCAAATGCAACACCATGATGTGGGCCAGTTCGTCGGTCATGCCTTCGGACGAGTAGAAATCACCTACGAAGTCAACGCCCATGGTGTCACGGTCCGGCACCACGCCGGTTTTCCTCGGCCAGTTCCCTCAGGGCCGCGTCCATGATGTCCTCGCCCTCGTCCATCAGTCCGGCGGGAAGCCCGTAGGCGAACATGTCCGATCCGGCGCGGTATTCGCGTTCGATGAGGTAGCGGTCGGTGGACATGTCGTGCACGAGCATGACCACACAGGGGGCGTGACGCAGCACCTGGCGACCGATCTCGTGTTCCTTGCCCTGCTTGTCGGTCAGAGCGATGCGCATGTCGTCCACGTGGAAGATGCGCCCGGTATAAACGGTTTCGCTACTGATCACTTTGGCGGGCACGTCCATGTCGATGCCGTCCGAGGAGGCGTTCAGCTTATGGTCGAGCCGATGCTCCAGTTGTTCCTGCTTGCTTCCGCCAGACATGTCATCTCCTCGGAAAAACGTTTTGCCACGTTACTATAGCGTCTTAATCTCGATGCGCGGTAATGGACAGCGTCCATGGATCGGTCGTGTCGTGGAACCACTCGACTTCAGGCCTTGCTCCGGTCGCTTGTTCGATGGCGGCTGGCACGTCATCGATCGCGTAGTTGAACCACATGGATTCGATGGCGGCATGAGGGGTGTTGATGAAGCAGGGACGCACATGGCTCTCCCCCGCCATTCCATGGCCGAGCATGATGCCTTGGGACCTCATACGGGCTTCATACCGGGCTTGTTCGATGGCGTCGGTCACCGGGTGGTGACGCAAATCGCTGGTTACGTACACGTCCGCACCGGTGGCACGTACCTCGTTGAACAGGGAGTCCCCAGAGCCAGGCAGAATGGCCACATACTGAACAAAAGTGTCCGAATCGCCGCATACCTGGATGCCGAGCGCGCTGGTCATGCCATGATCGGACACTTCGTCGAATACTCGCTGAGCGAAATCCTTCAGGGCAACAGGCTTCGGCAAACGACCCACACGCCCCAAGCCGACCGGATGAGAGGCGTTTGCATCGTCAATCGGCACGAGTGGTTTCTGGTCGATGAGTCGAAGTAGTCGGCCGCCGCCTGTCCCACGCCGCGATACGCAGCGTCGGCATTAGTGTGCCCTACCCACAGCCCGCAGCCGTGCTGGTAGAGTTCTGCGGACGATGTCGCCCCGGAAACCGAGTCCGCTCGTCTCGTGTACGGAACGGAAGAACAACGGTGATGGGTGATGAGCAGGTCCGCGCCGTAGCGATAGCCTTGTCAATGATGGCGGAGGTCGGGTCGGCGGCGAACACGATGCGGTGCACGTCGTGACTCAGATCGCCGACAATGAGGCCCGGCTCATCCCATTCCTCGGCGTAGCGCAATGGGTACAGGGTCTCGAGAACGTCGATGACTTGCTTGAGATTCGGCATATGTCCCATTGTAGTGGGCTATTGCTGCAAGGGACTCATTCTGTACTCAGGACAAGCCATGCTCGTGCTCTTCATTGCTCGACTATCGGCTCGCCTTCGCCTACAAACAATCCCACTGGACTGTTTGCTCAACGGCTCAGCCCCTCACCCGGAGGGGAGCTAGAAATTGTCAGTGTGCAGCGAGTTGCCAGTCGGAACCGATGCCGCACGATACGTCCAGCGGCTTACGGCAAGGTCGACGGCGTGTTCCATGGCGTTGCGCACCAGTTCGGTGACCTGGTCGCCTTCTCCCGGCGCGATTTCCACTACCAGTTCATCGTGAATCTGCAGAATGATACGGCTCTTGACGTGAGCCTCGGCCGTCTGCTCGGCGCGAATCATCGCAATCTTCATGATGTCGGCGGCGGATTCCCTGAATCGGTGCGTTGAGTGCCGCACGTTCAGCGGCCTCACGCGCAACACGATTGGTCGAATGCAGGGCCGGGAAGTAGCGACGTCGTCCGAAAATGGTTTCCGTATACCCCTTCTCTCGGGCATTGGCCACCAGCGATTCAAGGTAATCGTGCACCTTGCCAAAGGTATCGAAATACCGGTTTTTCAACGCTTCCGCTTCACGTGGCGCGATCTTGAGTTGCTGGGCAAGACCATACGTGCTCAGACCATAGGCCAATCCGTAGCTCATGGCTTTTACGTGGCTGCGCTGGTCGCCGGTGATCTGGTCGACCGGCAGCTTGTAGACCATCGAGGCCACGTATTTGTGGAAGTCGGCTCCGGGCGGAACGCTTCGATCAGCGCCTCATCATCGGACAGATCAGCCATAATGCGCAGCTCGACCTGTGAGTAATCGCAGCTCATCAGGGCCTCGTACCCCTCCCCCGGCACGAACACGCCACGAATCTCACGGCCGGCGGCGTTCCGATTGGGGATGTTCTGCAGGTTCGGGTCCACGGAGCTCAATCGGCCGGTGGCGGCAACGGTTTGCTCGAAAGTGGTGTGGATGCGCTCATCTGATGTGTTGGTGGCATCGATCAGCGTTTGGACGATCTGCTTGAGCTTGTTGATCTCGCGATGGCGCAGCAACGCTCCGAGGAAACCGTTGGCCCGCTCATTGTCCACTGATTTGACATACAGATCCTGCAATGCGGCCGCATTCGTGGTGTATGAGCCGGACTTGGTGCGTTTGGTGGGTTTCAAACCCATATCTTCGAACAGCACCTTCTGCAGCTGCTTGGGGCTTTGCAGGTTGATTTCGGTGCCGGCATACTCCCAAGCCATTTCCTGCGCTTGGCGAGCCTCGGCGGCAAACTGGTCACGCATGGAGACGAGTCGAACGCTATCGACTTTGGCTCCTGTGTGCTCCATGCCGTGCAGCACGCGGGAGACAGGAAGTTCAATCGCGCGCATCAGCCAGCATTGTTCACGCTCGTCGATAATCGGCCCGAGCGTGACGGCGAGAGCTGCGGATAATGGCCAAATCACGCAGACGATGTTCGTTCGGATCTTCTTCGACCTGATCGTCGTCGAAGTCCAACGTGCCTTGCGAAGGCTGTTCGGTTTCGGTGAAGTGGATGTCGAGGAAGTGCTCGGCCGCCTCCTTGAGGGCTATCGGCATGGAAATCCGGTTGGGCCAGATACCCGGCAAGCTTGGTGTCGAACATCGGCAGGTCCATGTCAAGATCGACCGCGCCCAAAAGATGCAGCAATTCTTTATACCCATGCACGATGGTGCGGGAGTGTTCGCTTTTCAGGAACCGCGCAAGCTGTGCTCGCAGGGTATCGGTGATTGGAAGGGGCACTATGGCCGCTGATGTTGCCGTGGCCACGGCAATGGCTTGTGCCGTGGCACGCCCCGGCCTTTCGTCGCCCCATGCGGCCACGGTCCAAGCGTGGCCGACCGCGTCGCCGCAGATGGCATGCCGCTGCGAGCCATCGCCATAGTCGGAAACCGTGAAATCGGCGATTTCACCGGGAACCTTGACTTCGACGCGATGGGCCTTGACCCATTCGTCGAACTGCTCCGGAGCAGTGATGCTCGTGGGTTCCGGCAGGTTCAGATCGAGGCTGCTATCCTGCTCGTTCTGCTCATTATTCGTAGACTCGCCAGCTCCGGATGTGTTGGATGCCTTGGCCCCGGTATTGAAGGTTTTCAGTACACGACTCTTGGTGCGAGGTCCGAATTCAAGCTCCTTGAACAGGGCGTCGATCTGTGCCACGTCCACGGTGCCGAATGTCAGATCCTCGATATCGACGCCTAGATCGACGTCTCGTACCAGTGCGTTGACTTTGCGATTGAGTTTGACCTGGTCGATATTGGCCCGCAGTGATTCGCCTTTTTTGCCGCCGATTTCATCGGCGTGCTCGCAAATGCCGTCGAGGGAACCGAATTGGTTGATCCACTTGGCCGCAAAGCCGTCGCCTACGCCGGGCACACCGGGAATATTGTCGGCGGTTTCGCCTCGGAGTGCCGCCAGATCCGGATATTGTGCGGGAGTGACTTTGTATTTGTCGATGATGGACTGCGGCGTCATATGCTTCAGGTCTTTGAAGTGATGGCCCGGGTACAACACGGTGACGTTGTCATCCACCAGCTGGAAAGCGTCTCGGTCACCGGACAATACCAGTGTGTGGTAACCGGCCTTGTCTCCCATGGTGGCGAGGGTGGCGATCACGTCGTCGCCTTCGAATCCCGGCTTCTCGATGTAGGTGACGCCGAGGGCCGTGAGCATGCGTTGAATCAATGGCAGCTGGGTGAGCAGCTCTTCGGGAGCCGCCTCACGGGTGCCTTTGTATTGCGGAAGCATTCATTGCGGAATGTGCCGCCCTTCACATCGAAGGCGACGCCCAGATGGTCGGGCTTCTCCGCATCGATCACCTGCGCGAGCATGGTGGCAAAACCCCAGACGGCGTTGGTGGCCTGGCCGCTGGAGGTGCTGAAGTTGTCGACCGGCAGTGGGGCGAAAAATGCACGGAAGGCCAGCGAGTGGCCGTCACCACCAGCAATGTTTCATTGGTGGGTACGGTCACGCTGGCCTCTCCCATAGTGTGTTTGTGTTGCTTTACGACTCAGTACGGCGACGCCGATAATCAGCGTTCGCCCGAATCAGAAGGC
>VOFB01004500.1_pt1 | contig 37377 bp, 58 predicted proteins | sample 5384141 | NCBI WGS metagenome assembly VOFB01 (sample SAMN12384721, study PRJNA508395) | human gut metagenome | isolation source: healthy gut A | host: Homo sapiens
CTCCATGACCCAGACCGGAATTCCCCGTTCGTTCAGCAGTTCCATTTTTGCTTTCGCGTCCTGAAAGCTCCAGTCCAGATAATTCAGCTGGAGCTGGCCGAATCCATCACCGTCCTCCGTATGCATCGAGAAAGCGCCGGATAACGCCGCGGCCGCCGTGGGCGGAAAAACCCCAGGATGCCGGATGCGGCCGTTTGTTTCTGCTTCATCAGGTACGCATAGATTCCGTATTTTCATCCAGATACGCGTCGATATTCACTTCGCAGACATTATGAAACAAATAGAAATCAAAATACTCCACGCCGCACCGTTTCAGCTGCTCCTCAAAGATCGCCTCCACCTTATCCATGTTGGAAAGGTCGTAGCCGGGAAATTTGTCGGCAAGGAAATACCGGTCGGGGATAGCGGGAGAGTGCTTTCCTCATCACCGCCTCGGAACGGCCGTCGTGATAGCCATAGGCGGTATCGTAATAATTCACGCCGTGCTCCATGGCATAATCGACCATTTCCGCCGCCGCGGCTCATCGACGGCGGCGTAATCCGCCGACGACCGGCAGACGCATAGCGCCCAGCCCGAGGGCGGAAAAAGCCGTTTATCCTGAAATTGGCGAAACACCATAAGTAATTCTCTTTTCCGTTATTTCTGTAATTGCCGCAGCGTCCGGCGGATCGCGGCCAGCGCCTCCTCCGGCGCGCCGACACTCGAACGGCCTGTTCCATCGGGCACAGGCCGGTTCCGGCGCGGTTGCGGATTTCCGGACTCAGGGTATCGCACCGGAACAGGACGCCGTACCGCGCCAGCGTTTCCGCCGCGCCCTCGCTCATCACCGGAGCGCACCTCCCGCACGCCGAGCAGTACATACAGGAAGGCGGCCGCCTTCCCCACCACCTTATCGGCCGCGAAAGCCCCGGAAGTCCTGCGCCCCGAATCCAGCCAGTCCAGCAGCGGCTTTACGCCGCGTTCCCGGCTGACGAAGAGTTCCCGTCCCGGCAGAGAACGGCGGTGCAGCCGCCGTCCGCCAACTGTTCCAGCGCCCGTTCCGCGTCAGTTTTCATGGCGGCTCCGATTCTCCACCCGGATAAACGACGAGCGGCAGCAGGCCCCACTGGAGAACCAGGCCGGGAAGCCCGGCCGCACTCATCCAGATGGAGGCGACGCGCACGGAACTGCTGCCGAACGCATACACGGCAAGCAGGACGGCGGCGGCGCGGACAAGCCGCCCCGCGGCCTGCGCCCCGATTACCTTGCCGATCGTCGGCAGCTTTACGCCGCGCAGGGAGACCCGCGAAAAGGCCGTAAGCGCACAGCTCGATCATCATGCGAAGGGCAGCACGGCGGCTTTCGGCATGCCGGAGAGCAGAAAGCTGACGAGCAGGCCCAGTAGGCCGGAAACCGCCCCCGCCCACGGCCCGCCAGCAGGCCCACCAGAATAATCGGCAGATGCATGGGCAAAAAGGTTTCGCCCAGCGCGGTTCCCAGCCCCGACCACGGCGCCCATAACGTGAAAAAGCTGCGGCACGGCGACCGCGCCGACGACGGCTGCCGCAGCCGCCAGAGTCTGGATTTTCAGAGACAGGCGGGGGCGCCGCCTGCGCAATGGCTGTGTTCGACATGATAGCATTTCTCCTTTTTGTTCGGTTGTTGTGGTTCTTCCGCCGTTCCGTCAGCCCGCGGAGACGGACGTTTCCCGTTTTCCTGTGCTTTCCCTGTGCCTTTCCGGCCCCGGAGCCGGGCGTCAGACGGTCTTTCCCATTTCATAGGCCCTTTGCAGCGCGGGTGCCCTGAATATCCCCCCACGGCCTCCGCCCCGCCGCCTAGATCCCGCCGCATCCGTTCTCTATCCATCGTTTATTTCCTCCTACGGTCATCGGCTGTTTTTCAGAATAAACCATGGAGTTTCAAGTCAATACCTTTTTGAAAATTTATTTCCGCGATTCCGAAACCCGTAAAAAGCGGCGGCGGGGTATCCACCAAGGGTTCCCCGCCTTTATCCGGGAAAAATCAGCTCAGCCGAAACTGACGGATCATCCCTTCCAGCATATAGTCCGCCATTTCCAGCGCCTCGTTTTCAATAATACTGCCAATTCCGCGATATCTTCGATATTTCGAGAGCCGCAGAACGGCTTCCTTTCGGTCATTTCAAATGATTGTACAGCAGTTTCGTCCATTTTTCGCGGCTCCAGTACGGGTTAATCTTCGCCAGACCTTCCGCGATTCATCCGCGTTCCCATACCACCGTTTCGCGCGAGCTCCACCTTGGCGGTTTCGTGGTTTTTGGCCGCGTTGGACCTCCCCCGCGATCATAAGATGATCGGTAAGCAGCTGCCGCAGCCAGTCCGCCCGCGCCTTCCGTAAAACGGTTCCAGCGCCGCCGCAAAATCGCCGGGATTCCGCAGCAGCCATTTGGTTACATAGGGTAAACCGCCAGCTCCGACGCGGTGCTGATGATGAAAAAGCGCGTGCGGTAAACGTGCTGTGACCACAGCTTTCTCAGCCGGTTATTCAGCCGGAGGGCGCCGCGAAGGCGCCGTATTCCCCTGCTTGTTCCTGTCGCTCATAATCTTTCTTTTCCCTCCCTCAATCCATTTGCAGAAATGTCGTTACCCCAGTATATGGCCGGAAAAGGAAAAGGTGACGCGCGGGCCGGAGAAAGAACGCTGTTTCCCCTGTATTCCTCCCGTCCATTCTTCCGATTGCAACGCGGGCCGGAATATGGTATGCTGTATACGGCGTCGTTTTTGTCAGATCAACACAGGAAAACGACGGCACAGAGGAGAGTTCGGTGGATTTATGAATGCATATGAAGCCCCTTCTTAAGGAATTGGAAAAGAGCAACCTCCGTTTTTCCGTTGCTTTGAAAATGGCGCGTATCTGTATTTTCGAGGTGGATCTGACTCGTCAGCTGTACACATTTTTTGAAAATTCAGAGGCGATTTTCGGCGTGACGGGAGAAAAAATTCTGCGGATGTCCAGCCATACAGCCGGCTGAGCCCGGAAGAATATCAAAAGGCCGTCAGCCTGTATTTTTCCCCATCCCGATGATTCAGAAGTCATCAGCGCCGCCTTTTCTTCCGTTCTCAGCGGCCGTCCCGCCTCCTATATCGCCCGCATGAAAGCGGGTGAGACGCAGTTTATCTGGTGCAAAATCGACGTTACCCCCATTATGGAAAACAACGTACCGGTTGGAATGATCGGTACGGTCACCGATATGAATCAGATAAAATCGCAGATCGACGATCTGCAAAAGCAGGCGCATTACGACAGCCTGACCGGCCTGTACCTGAAAAAAAAATACGCAAAGGATCAGATCCAGACGATTTTTGAGGGAACAGCCGCAGCAGCGGCAACGCGCGCTGCTGCTGATCGATCTGGATAATTTCAAATATATATCAACGATAGCCCTTACGGCCATCTGACGGGCGACCGGGTTTTTGAAAGCCACGGCGATACCTGAAACGCCTGTTTCGAACTCGGACGTTCTCGGCCGGTTCGGCGGCGATGAATTCGTCGTATTTTTGCGAAATATCGACGGCCGAAAGAATTCCTGCTCCAAGGTCGAGTCCTTCCTGCGAAGCGCCGACGACTTTGCGGTTACAAAAGCATTGGTATTTCCAGTCTTTCCGAACGACGGAGCAACCTACCGCGCTGTTTGAAGCGGGCCGACACGGCGCTTTATAAGGCCAAAAAACGCGGAATGCCTACGCCTGTTTTCCACTGAACGTGCCGCAGCCATCCCTTTTTTCGGTTGGATACGGCCCCCCTGAAAGCGTCCGCCGCTCTCAGGGGGCCATTATTTTTGAGCTTTTCCGCTTTTATTCGCGCGCTTCCGCCGTCAGGCGCCCTCATCCGGATTTTCCGCGACGCCCTGTTTCACATCCGCTTCGTCCACACCGTGGGCGATCAGGCCGGAGCCGCCTTCCTTCTTTTCCGGAAGCAGCAGGTTCAGCAGGATGCCGGCGATAATGCCGAGGCCGATACCGCTGATGCTGAAGGCCGAACCGCCGATGACGGCGCCGCCAATCGCCAGCACGAACATCACCGCCGCAATGCAGAGGTTGCGGTTTTGGTAAAGTCCACATGATTTTCCACCAGCGTACGCAGGCCGACCGAGGAAATCATGCCATAAAGCACAATACAGGCACCGCCCAGAACACAATTGGGCACCGTCTCCACCACGCCGATTGCCTTACCGAAAAAAGGCAATGGCCATAGCAACCAGCGCCGCCAGACGAAGCGACGCGGGATTGTAGTTGCCGGTCGCCGCCAGAACCGCGGTATTCTCGGAATAGGTGGTATTGGGCGGGCCGCCGAGGAAGCCGGCCGCCATTGTCGCCAGACCGTCGCCCAGCATCGTGCGGTGCAGGCCGGGGCTCTTGGTAAAGTCGCGCCCCAACAACCGAACCGTTGGCGTACACATCGCCCACGTGCTCCACACAGGTGACGATGGCAATCGGCGCAATCATGCTGATTGCCTTCAGATCAAATTTCGAAGCACGAAATTCGGCAGTTCAAACCATTGATGTTCCCCCGCCACCGCGCCAAAGGTTCATCAGCATATCCGGCGCGAGGCCGGTTTTCACCAGCACCAGCGTCAGAATATAGCCGGAGGCCAGCGCAATCACGATGGAGGACATTTTCACCATGCCTTTTCCGTAGCTGGACAGGATGATCGCGAGCAGACATATACGACAATCGCGATTCCCCAGCTCCAGAAATACGCCGGAGTAAACAACCAATTCCGTTCCCCTGAATATTATTGATGGCGGCGCCGGCGAGATTCAATCCGATGATTGCAATCCCCACGCCGCGCACCACCGGCGGGAAAAGCTTGTCCATAAAACGGCTGCCGAAGAGTTTAATCATCAGCGCCAGAATCAGATAGAAAGCGCCGGCGCAGAGGATGCCGCCAAGCGCGGGAATGCTCTTCCTCCGTCGTGCCGTACATCGGCTTACGCCGCCGGTGCCGAGAACCGCCTGCAGAGACACGATAAAGGCAAACGAGCTGCCAAGGAATGTCGGCATCTTCCCCGTGTGCACAGGTGGAAAATGATCGTGCCGAGTCCCGCGGCAAAAGAGCGCTACCCCGACATCCAGCCCGGTCAGAATCGGTACCAGAATCGTCGCACAGGACATGGCGAATGCGTGCTGCAGACCCAGCAGCAGCATTTTTCCCGCGCCGACCTTTGATACTCCTTCGATCCGGGAAAAAAAAGAACGCGTTGGCCGCAGACAGGCCCCGAGCCAACCTTAGAAAAGAATTTCATCCGCTTTCCCCTCCTCAAAACTATACCGTCTGCGATCCCCGGCCCATGGGCCTGTGAACCAACAGACGGTTATCATTAAAAATTTACCCGCTTTTTTTCGCCCTCTGTCAAGCAAAATTCGACACAATTTTAAATTTTATTCTAAAAGCAGACGCCGCCCGGCCGTATGCCATACCCGCCTTTTTTCGGCGGCATGGCCGTTCGTTTCGCCTTTTCCTTTCCTTTTCCTCTGAAATATGCTATACTGGTTTCCGGTGCGCGGGGAAGGGTCCGTCCCCTCCCTCGCTGAAAGCCGACAGGAAGCAAACCCGAACTACTGGGAGGTTCTCTTATGAATACGACAAACGGTCCCTCGCAGCACAAACAACCCCAACGATCCGGCCGGTTCTCCGCGTATTTTTTCCGACGGCGTGGGAGCCAGGCGGACTCCGGACCAGTCAGGAAATCAAAATACTGGTATGCTATATGCTCCTCGGCGCGGAGAACCGATGCCCCGCCAGGCGATGCTGGATATCATCTCCGGCAACGGGATGGCGAACTTTTTTGAAACCGGAAGCGCCATCGACGAGCTGGTGCGTCTCGGTCATGTTACGGAGGGCGGCGGGGGACACGCTGTCCTGACCGATACCGGCCGTCAGGTCGCTGACACGCTGTCGGGTATGATTCCTTATACCCTGCGGGAACGGTCGGTCCGCTCGGCGCTGCAGCTGCTGACCCGTATCCGGCGGGAACGGGAAAACACCGTGACGATTGAAAAGCTCCCTGCATGGATGCAACGTCACCTGTTCCATTGACGATGATGAACACCCGCTGCTCTCCCCTTCACCCTGCGGGTGGCGGACGACCTCCAGGCGCAGATGATCCGTGAAAATTTCCTGAACGATCCCGTCCTTCTCTTAACCGGAGCCTGCTCGCCATCCTGAGCGGGGATGCCGGCGTGTTGTGAGCGAAACTCGGATCACAATCGATCTGAAATAACTACAGCTGGAGGAATACGCGGTGGAAAAGAACTTCTACGGAGACGGAAAACAGCAGGCGATTGAAGATTTTGAAGCAAAGCAAAAAACAGGCGGTATAAGCGCGGCAAGGCTTCGTCTTCGTTATCGCCGGATAAACATTATTTTGCCATATCATCAGTGATTCTCAACTTTAATTTGATAAAGCTCGGCATTCAGATCGTCTTTATCCATTGCGCTTTGCTGCGGGATTACCTGGGTTAAATATCTATTTGCCATTCGTTCTGCAATCGATGCTTTTTCATCGCTGTTTTGCTCTTGGGCGGAGTTATGGATATATCGTCGTCAAATTCGAAATATGTAGGATATTTCGTTGTTGTTTACTTGGTTTTGGCGCTTTGTTACTCCATTGCATCGACTGTCCTTTTATTTACAAGTAAAGACATTTCCGAGTTTTTATATTCTCAAAAAACGGATAATCCATTGCTCTTTTGGGCGTTCCCTTTCGGATAACTGCGAGCGATTCCGATATCTGCCGTGTTCCTTCCTCCCTGTGGTTGAAGAAGTGCAGGAAAGGTTGAAGAATGCGGTTGGACAACCGCCCGGGAAGATGGTATTATAATCTGCGTCAATCGACGCGGCGAGGTGTCCGAGCGGTTTATGGAGCTGGTCTTGAAAACCAGTGACTCGAAAGAGCCAAGGGTTCGAATCCTTCCTCTCCGCCAACTTCTCTCCTGAAAAAGGATTCGGAAAGACAGGGATTTTGCATATGATCAACGCAGCGGTTGTTGGATTCGGAAACATCGGCAAATCGGTGCTTGACGCGCTGGCCGCCGCTCCGGACTTCACCGTTGCCGGCGTGGTCAGCCGTTCGGCGGCTCCCCGGTTCTCTGGGCGATATTCCGTTGTTCCGGAATTTGCTCAGCTCGGCGGCGTTGATGTGGCGATTCTCTGCTCTCCCAGCCGCGCGGTACCGGATCTTGCCGCCGGGCTGCTGGAAAAGGGCGTCTGTACCGTAGACAGCTTTGACATTCATTCCGGAGGTTGTCTCCGTCCGCCGCCGTCTGGACGCGGTGGCAAAGGCGCACGGCGCGGCTTCGATCATGGCCGCGGATGGGATCCCGGCACGGATTCCATGGTTCGCGCATTGATGGAGGCCATGGCGCCGAAGGGACTCACCTACACCAATTTTGGCCCGGGCATGAGCATGGGCCACACGGTTGCCGTCAAAGCGATTGACGGGGTGAAAAACGCCTTGTCGATGACCATTCCATTGGGTACCGGCATCCATCGCCGGATGGTATATGTGGAGCTGCAGGATAACGCGGATTTTAAGACGGTCGCCGCGGCGATTAAAAAACGACGACTATTTTCCGTCATGATGAAACGTATGTGATTCCCGTAGACAGCGTAGACGCGCTGAAGGATATGGGGCACGGTGTGGATCTGACCCGAAAGGGCGTATCCGGTTCCGTTCAAAATCAGCGGATGGGTTTCACCATGAGCATCAACAATCCGGCGCTTACCAGGCCAGATACTGGACAGCGCCGCCCGCGCCGTCAAGCGTCAGGCTCCCTGGCTGCTATACACTTTTTGATTGAGATCCCTCCCATTCATCTTCTGGCCGGCGAAACTGAAGATCTGGTTCGCCGTCTGGTTTAATCCGGGGCGCGGCCAATCCCTTCACAATTTCATCTGTAAGCCATTTGTTCCCCAACATCTGGCTTTACAATACGGAGAAGTACTCGTTGGTGACGAGGCGCCCCTGCTAAGGGCGTAGGTCGGGTAACCGGCGCGAGGGTTCGAGTCCTCCTTCTCCGCCAAGATAGCGTCATCGTGAAGATGGCGCTATTCTATGTTTATCTGGTTCCCCCTGTATTCATGCGGGTTCGCGGCATTTTTGTAAGTGAACCGTTTTTCAGATTTGCGAACAGATTTTTCGCTGGAATGTTGCATTTTTTCAGAGGAATGCAACACGAAATGCAACACGAAATCGGGGCTTCTACAGAATGTCCCCCGTCTTCCGCCCTTCAAAAATAATTTCAAATTGTTAATTAGCGCTTATAATTTTACCAAATTAGTACTTGACAAAATATATGCGGACAGCATATAATACCAAGGTAGAATGAAAAACTGATGTTTCTTTTGGAAACATTAAGTTTTTAGTGAGCGGGTGCCTGCACCGGCTCTATTTTTGAACAAAAAAGCCGGACGAGGAATAATCCCCTGCCCGGCTCTTCTTTATGCCTTATTCCGCCTTTCGCACCCTGCAGCTTCCCAATGAGGTCGCTCACAAAATTGGCGCCGCGGGAGGCGAACAGCCCGGTCAGCAGGTTGCCGACCCACGGCCACGCGAAACGTAACGCCCAGCGCGGAATAGAAATCCGCCCCTACCGCGAAGCAGAGCAGTACCGAAATCAGAACCGCCGAAAGCTGCGTGATCGCCGTTTTGGCTTCTCCGGCGATGATCGCCTTCCCGATACTCTTTGCCGTATTCCACCAGCGCCTCCACCGTTACCGCCATCATCAGCACCAATACCACCATATTCATCCTCTATTGCTCCTTTCTTCCTGTCGCTTCAATCTTCTACTCGATGGTTGATAACCTTGATCTGTTCCTCGACCACCGGCATCCGGCGGGCAAAATTGTTGTGTTCCCTCACTTCGCGGGTCAACTCATCGATCTTGGTATCAATCACCGCTTGATTGATCCGCATATTGTTTTTCCCGTCCGGCGCTGTCCCGCAAGGTTGGACACCACCGCCCCGATCAGCGTCACGCCCCCGGATATCATCGCAACGACGCTGGTTATCCACTCCGCCTCGCCCGGCCGGACCCACCCCAGTCCGCCGATATGCACGCCGTAGGGGCGGCCCGGCAGATAACGGGTGACCTCGTACTCCCCGGACACGGTTTTGCCCGCGCCGTCTCCGGTTGCCGTAGCGTGTACCCGGACGCCGCTGCACCGCACCTTCGCGCCGACACGGAGGACGGGCTTTGCGGGCTTGACCGGCTCCGCGGGCTTTTCCACGGGCCTTCCGCCGGTGGTGGAGATGTACACCGTATACCCGTCGGCCCGCAGCTTGTCCGCCATGCGGTCAGCGTTGGCCTTGTCGATAAACGCCCCGGTCTGCACCTTGTACAGGCCATCCGCCTGCACGATATAGGTGCTGTAGCCCTTGGCCTTTAACTCTGCGGCCAATCTGTCGGCGTTGGCCTTATCCTTAAACGCCCCGACCTGCGGGCGGTACAGGGTTTCCTCCGGCTCCTCGGGCTTGGCATACGGGTCTACAAACGCCACACCGAGGATGTCGCAGATGGCCCGGACGGTGTACTCCGCCATTTCCCGCATATGTTCGTGCATCCATTTGGCATCCTCCAAGTTGTCGTGGAATACCAGCTCCTCGTACAGACACACGGCCTTGGTCTTTTGACCTCGCCCAGCCCGGAACCGTCCTTCAGCGCCACGGGATATGGGTAGATTTTCTTGCGCCAATCCAGCACCTTTTGGCCCCATTCCCGGGACTTTTCATCCGACCAGTACACATGCAGACGACTTCCCTTGACCGTGCCGTTAAAGGCGTTGGTGTGGGCTACATAGTGGATGTCCGGCGCAAAGGCGTTGCTCTCCGCGATAGTGATGTCGTACCGGTCGCCGGTGTTGGCCTTGTCGCTGCGTTTCCACTCAATTCCGCAGGCATCCAGATACGGGATCATCTGGTCGATGTACAGGTTGCAATGGGTGTTTTCGCTGCATGCGCTGTCATAGGCGCATTTGCGGTCGTGCTCGTGAGCCGCTGGGGATAAATAGATTTTTGCCATGGTTTGCATCCTCCTTTAATTAGTCCTGATATGTTACGCCATCCGGGGTATCCGGCGGCGCGGCATCCTCTTCGGGCGGGGTGGCCTCTGCGGCCTTGTCCGCGTCGATCTGCTCCATGGATGCGGCGATCACCGCCGCGTCGTCCTGCGTCAGCGTACCGTTGGCGACGTATCCCGCCGTCAGGGTGATGACGCGCGGGGCGGAAAAACTCTCCGTTGCCGTACCCCGCGACCAGACCGTCCCGTACCCATTTTGTGTAATCAAACATACTGCATCCTCCTTAATTTGATCCGGCGGCAAGGATCGCCGCCTGTAATGTGTCAAACGCCTTTTGCAAATCCCGGCTGTAGGTCACGTCCACCGGTGCGCCGTCGGCGCTTACGTTGGCCTCCGGGGGCGGCTGGGAGATGTCCGCCCGGGCGTGGTCGGCGGTGACAGGATTAGCAAGTTGGTAAACCAACGTTACCGGATGTGACGCGAGCCACGCCTTAAATTTGCTGATTTTATCCGCGTCGGTGTCTTCGGCGCTCGACCCAATCCGACTGTACAACACGCTAATTTGTGGCCGATTAGAGGTTCCACTGTCGGATGTCGTCCCCTCGTAGCCATCCACCCCATATCTTCCCGCCCGAAACCCAATGGTCGAGATAGCCGGATAAGCAGCGCCTATTGCTGCGTTGGATACAGCCGTGCTAAATGATGCGGATGTTGCATTGGCGCTTCCGCACCGCCCATCCGTCTCCGTTCCGTCCAGCGTAATCACCCCGCATCGCCGCGTCTCCGCGCCGCTTACAAGGTCGATTTCATCCGCCCCTCCCGGCAGGCTGTACATCGGCGTCTTCAGCGTCAGCGGGTAATCCGTCCCTGCATATGGCTCGTAGGGCGTGGCGGAATCTCCGGCTTCAAACTGCACCTGTGATGCGGACACGGTTTTGCCTTCTCCGCCTGCGCGCAGGTCAAGTCCCGGGAATAAGCCTGTTACTCCATCCCAATTAAGCGCCGTTAAATCAATAACGTAGGTTGCAGCACCTTTGCTCCCCACAGGGACGGATACACTCGATACAGGATTAAAGACACTAATAGTACCGTTTTTGTATACCACACTTTCACTCCCGAATCGGCCGCGCCGCTGGTGTTGTCGATATAGGCTGACAAGGTGTATATCTTGGATTTATCCACCATGTGCATCACTCCAGGGCCATTTTTACTGTATACGTCGGTGAACCCAACGTAAGCCGCATTGGAAACCGTTTTATCTGGGATGTTCGCCAGATTCTTCCTACACACCCGCACCGCGCGGGGCTGTACGCCTGCGATAGCTATCGGGGTATCCGGCGACGGTTCGCCGTCCTGTGTTGACCGTCCGATCACCGCCAGCCGGGAGAAGTCGCTTTCCGCCGCCGAATCCGTAAGATATGCACCGCTTCCCCCGACGCTGTCCCATGCAGCGCCGGGGAGTAGCTGCGGCGGGCTTAACGCCGTCTCTGCCTGCTGCGCCCGGGCGGTCTCCGCGTCCACGGCGTTGTCGGTGTACTGTGCGGACGATGTTATCGCCAGATTGGCACGGTTATCCGTATACGCCGTCCCCGCCGCCATCGGAAGAGGAAGCCGCCACGCCGTCCCGTCGTAGGTAAAGGTGTATATCCCGGCGGGCCAGACAGGCGTGTATCCGGTCACGCTCTCCTCTGCCGCGATCGGGGCCGACCATGTAGATACGGCCAAATAAAAGGTCTCATCGAATGCGACCGGCATCTTCACCCGCACACACAGCCCCGCCGTATTCTCCGCAGCCGGTTCCACCGGAGCGGAAATTACCTTTGCGGTTGTCTGCGTACCTTCCGCATAGGGGATTACCCGGTCATAGCCGGTGGCGTCTCCGATCGCCCGCTCCGCATTATCCTGTATCTGATTGATGTCCGCCGCCGTGATCTCGTCCCCGACCTGCGTTACGCCGGTGCGGTCGGCATATACGTCGTAGGTGTTTTCTGCACCATCCACCTTAATCAGCGTCACCCGGTTTTTGTGCCGCCAACTTGATCCTTTAGCACGATTTTATCCAACTCCGGCACCTCCATACTCAACGCCCGTGCCATACTCGTGGCCTGCGCCGTATTCCGCCGATCTCACGTCGGCAATGGCCAGCCCGCATAACTGCTCGATGGCGTTTAATTCCTGCCAGTCAAACCAGCGGGGACATTGACCACCGGCGCCCACGGATCGGCCTCCTCCTGCTCGGCGGTTACCTCCGCTGCCAAGGCAAAATGCCAGCCCCCGCGCCCGGGCAATCCGGATGCATAACAGCAGTATCTCATTGCGGATTAACTGCGTCAGTGGCATCCCGTAACTGTCGGCCGGCGGGACAATGGACACTAAGCTTCCCTCGGCGTCCGGTACGGTAAGCCTGACGCCGTATTCCAGCGCCAGCTCCGATACATTGCTCCGGATGCGCTCGTAGTCCTCCAGATTAAAATAATCCGTTGCCGTCCAATTTGTTTTGGGGGTAATCATAGCAGCCTCCTCGCCTTGGCTGTGCCGCGCATCGCGCCGCCCTTGTAGGTAATGGTGTTTTCGGTTATCAGTACCGGGACGGTTGTCCCGTCGATCTCAGCTTGATCCGGTCGCCCGCGTCCAGATGGGGATATCCCCGGTGGGACAGGCTGTAGACTAGGCCGTACCGCAGTACGCTGTATGCCCGGCCGGCGTAATCCGCCGCCGTGACCACTGCCCCGTCCACCAGCGGGTTGTCCAGTTTAATCGTGCTGCCAACCGGCCCCACCCCAATCGGCACATCGACGTCCACCGTCTCCGCGACCTTAGACAGCACCATCGTCGACGCAGCGGGGGGTGATGCCCACAGATAGGCGGCGTACCCATATTGCCGGTAATTGATACCAGCAGCCGCGTTGACTGATACGGAGGCAAGCAACCCCGGGGCCGTCAGCAGCGTCGGGACAGTGCCTAACGGGATACCCTCTCCGAGCGTCTTTGACGTCGTCTCCCCACCGCGCCTGTGGGTGGTGACGACGATCTCCCGCAGCTTGTCCTCCGCGTCCACGGCGGGGCTGGCATATAGCTCGTGATCGCTGATGGTGTAATCGTATTGGCCGGACGCCATGTCCTCCATGGACAAATCCACAGCGTTGTCCGTCCGGGTAATGCGGATACGGTTGCCGGAGGCGTTGGCCAGCAGCTGCAGGCGGCCGCCTCGGTGACGATGGGGCAGGGGTTGGACACCATGTCCAGATCGTGCGCCATGTACTGCCGGTCGACGCCGATGTCGTACCTCTCCCCGACCGAGCGGATATGCTGTCCCTGTCGGGGTTGGGCCGACCGCAATATCGTCTACACGCTTTGCGCAAACGTCTGCCCGCCGATCGACCAGCAAAAGTCGCCGGTGTTTAGGACGGCCAGCGCATCGATCCAGTTAAAAGTTACGGTGTCCTTGTCCACCGCGTAGGAAGACAAAAACCACCGCCCGGTGGGTATCCACTCCACGCCGCCACGCACCCCGTACCCGATCTGCACCCGCGCCTGCGTATACAGGCTGGTGTACCACGGTCCTCCCGCTCCGCCTCCGGCGTAAGGCCTAGGATGTTGCGGATCGTCACCTGCATGGTCTGTTGCGGGAGGACTGCATCACCGTATCGTTGATGTCCTTGTATGACAGGTCGGTGATCTCGCCGTCGTATACCTCCACATCCCCAGCAGTATCTGGTGGATGCGCGCCCGCCGGCGGGGATACCGCATATGATGTTGGTGATAGTTAGATATATTTGCGCCGGTACCTCAAACCCGGCATATCCGCTGATCTTAATCACGTTGCCCTCGGCCGGGATCATCATGATCGTAATCGGCCGCTTAGGCTCCGCCGCCGTACCGCCGCTCTTGGACCTCCACATCGACATACGCTATGGCGCCATCGGTAACGATCCGGATATCCCGCTCCCCGTCCGTCCATGGGACAGGGCTTCCGCCGGGATTGTTGGCCAGCACCAGCGATGCCGGATACCTGACACCTCGTCTCCCTTATAGGTTGTCGCCGTCGTGTGGATACGTTAGCGGACATATAGCAGGCGGGCGGATCAAAGCTGTACTGCCCGTCCGCCCGCATATAGTCCAGCTCCAGCGTCGCCATTTTACGCGGCTCGTTGGCCCGCACCGACAGCACCATCTCCGGGGATGTCCCCTGGAAGCTGTCGGAGGATTGAGAGACAGTGCCCCTGCACCGCCATGTCGATGTTATACACCGTCATCTCGGCGCACCGGCTCCCGAAACTGCTGTGTGATTGCCTCTTTACAGGCGTCGGTAATCTCGTACATATAAACAACCTCCCCGTCGGAAAAACCCGGTTCCGCATTAGCCGCGCCACCGTTTATGGTGCGGCAGGCTTTCCATTGCAGTTACGCCCCCGTATCGATCAGGTTAAGCTTGCAGTTGCGCGCCCCAGCCCAGCTCATCCCGTCCGCCAAAAATCCGTCCGGCTGCGCGGTCCGGTCGTTGACATACATCTGCTGACCACGACCGTGCCCTTGGACATATCGTAATACTGCACGGACTGGACAAAGCTGGCATCAAACGCCTTGAAGGATATCCGTCACGTCGCTATGTCCATCCGTGTCCACTGCATCTCGACCTTGCCCTGATCCCGACCGATCCGCTGGCCGATAAATACGCCGTATTGGTTACGGCTGCCATCCACTAGCGTGGTTGTGGTCTGCATAGCCGCTCTCGTAATCCGGGTAAGGGACGAGGATCGTCCCGATGCGTACAAATCCCTGTGACGCCGTGACAATCCCCTCCTTACACTCTCACGATGACCGCGCCGGAGCCTTTGCGGCCCCGCTCCGCAGCGTTGTAGATTCTCCCGGTCGCCGACAAACAGCCGTATATTAAGGTCCAGCTGCTCTGCCCCTCAAGCAGCCGTACAAGGCCGGCTGTCGATAGACGACAGGATACGGATCAGATCGCCGTAGGCTCGGCTGTCGGCCTGAGACGATGCGTAACCGCCGCTCCCGGCGGACGGCTGCCGCGACGTCCCCACGTTGGCAAGCTCCGGGGCGGGTAGATCAAAGCTGGAGGGCAGCGCCGACTGCATCGCGCTGTTGACGCGGTCCATCTCGTCCTCAAAGCCTACTCCGATACCGGCCGCCATCTGCTTGCCGATCTTGTCCCGCATCAGGCGGGACGGGGAATGGATGCCAAAAAAGCTCTTAAACCCGTCTACGATATTGGCCCCGGCCTCTTTGACAGAATCCCATATCCCGGTCACGCCCTTGACCAGACCGTTGCCGATGCCGGCGAGGATGTCCTTGCCGACCTGCAGCCAGTCGGTACCCATCAGGGTATCGATAATTGCGGTGATGATCTTGGGGATAGCCCCGATCAGTTTGGGGATGGCCGATGTCAGGCCGGCTATCAGGGTGATGATGATCTCCGGCGCTTTGGCCAGCAGGATCGGCAGGGATGCGACGATTCCCTCCACCAGAGACACAACCAGATCGACGGCCGTATCGATCAGCATCGGGATGCTGTCTACCAGCCCCTGAATCAGGATCAGGATGCAGTCCACCGCCGCCGGGATCAGCGTCGGCAACATCTCGGATATCCCGCTGATCAGGCTAAGCAGGATGGATATGCCTGCCGATATAATCGTGGGCAGGTTATCTGTAATGGATTTGCAGATCGTGTCGACCGCCTCTATTGCCAGCGGGATCAGCGTTGGGATAGTTTCCGCCAGCCCGGTTAGAATGTTGGTCAGCAGCGTGACGCCCATCGACAACAGCTGCGGCACGGCGGTTAAAAACGCCGTGGCCAAAAAAGTGATGACGTTGACCACCAGCGGCCCAATCTCGGGCAGTATGGACGACGCGCCCTCCAACAGCGTCTGCAGGATGGACATCCCGGACGCCATGATGGCGGGTGCGTTGGCGTTTGATGCCGCCGAGCAGCGATCCGATGACCTGCACGCCCGCCGACACAACGGCCGGAGCGGACGCGGCGATTTTGGCGGCGATCTTGGCCATGCCGGGCCCGATCTTGGACGCCAGGCTGGTCAGCATATCCGTGACGCGCTGGCCAAAATCTGGCGGCGTCCTCATATTTGGCCGTGTCCAGCGCCGACAGGTCGGCCTTTCCGGTATCGTCCTTATCCTGGCTGACAACGTTAAGCTCGTCGATCGAGAGGGTGGTAGACGCCTTTTTGGCGGCGTCGGACACCGACCGCATCTGTTTGGTCGCCGCCACCGCCTGGGCGTAGGTCTGCCCAAACATACCGGCCGACGCGGCGGCGATCTGCTGCGATACCGCCGCAAATCCGGACGCCAGCGAGTTAAGGTGCCGGCTGGATCACCTGCATCATCGGCGTAAAGGCCACCAGCAGGTTGGATTTGATCAAGTTAGGCTGTCGGAAAATTCCTTGTTTTGGCCGACCGTATCGCCGATCAGGGCTTTGAATGCCGCGGAATGCGGCGTACAATCCGGCCATCAAAAAAGCGCTTTAAAGGCGCTTTTAACGCTTTTGCAAGCCCTTTGACCTGCTTTGTAACGCCGGATACCGCCTTGCCAGCCTTGGACACTTCACCGGACAAGCTCTTTTTCATCCGGCGGCGACCGATTTGACGGTTTTGCCGAGGGAGGAAAACTTGGGCTTAGCCTTTTTCGGCGGCTCCTCCAGCGATTTTTTTTTTTTCTCCCGTCTGGTTGGCAGACTGCTGGAGGAGATCAGCTTGCCCTTGATGGCGTCAGACTGACCGCATACTTAACAGCCTCGGCGGATCCCTCGCCGCTTTCCTTCACTGCTTTGGCCCACAGCTCGGCGACGGACTGCAGTTTTTCCTGCTGGCTATCGATGTTGGCGTTGATTAAATCCAGCTTTTGCTGCAGTAGGCCGGCGCTGTCCACGCTGACCTTAAATATATCCCGCCCGCGTCAATATCCGGCTTTTTGGGGCGGCGGCGGCGGAGGTTTGTGGGATATCGTGCGTTGCCAGATGATACCTTTTCCCCGCCTTTTTCTGGCGGGAACAATGCGCCGTCGTAATGTTTGACGGCCTCTTTGGCCGCCTGTATGGCCGCGTTGACCGGCTTGGTTATCGCCTCGGCGGCGGCCTCGCCGATTTTGCCGATCGGTTTGGCGGCGTCGGCGGCCGCCTCCTGTGCCCCCTTGACCGCCGCGTCCAGGGGGGCGGTGATCGCTTTGGCGGCCGCGTCTCCTACCACGGAAAACGACGAGCCAGCCTGCTTTTTCGCTCTGGACGCAATCGACGCCAACTGCTGCTGCAGGGTGTCGACGACGGTCAAGCCTAGATTAATTACGCCGACGCTGGTCCCGTTGTCCGCCATACCGACCCTCCTCTTTATCCAAACATTGCGGCGATCATCGCCTGCAGCTGTTGCTGCTGTTGTGCCATGTCCTGTGTGTCCATTGTCCGCCGGGACGCCTGATACGTCCGCCACTCCGACCGGATGCGGAGCTGGTCCGACGTCATCCGCCGGATGACGTCCCGGTCGGTCTCCCGGCGTATCTCCACCGTCCTAAGGAGCGGGGTGTCGTCCATCAGGCCGCCGACCAGCTTGGCCCAGTCGGCATACCGCAGATTTCCCTGCTCGGACGGCAGGACGCCGTACTGCTTGGCAATGCTTTGCTCAATCAGCACCGGTCGTGCTCAACGTCGTACCAGTTACTCGTTTTCGTCTTTTTTTGCGGCTGCGCGAAATCGGTCGTCAAACTCGGCCTCGTCCTCGTCGGTAACAGCCGCCATCACCTTGGACATTAAGGCGGAAAACACCGGAAACCGCATATTATCAATATCCAGTTCTTGGCGGCGGCCTTTCCCAGCGCCAGCTCCAGGATTTGCCTATCTGCGTTATCACCGGTTACGGCCTGGATTTTTTGACGGTCGACATACGGTCGTCTACCGCATAGATTTTATCTCCGATCTGCACCGCGTTTTTTCCACAAGCAGTTTGCCATCCACCGTATACATCTTCGCCATTTTCGATTCATCCTTTCAAATAACGATCCCGCCGGTTTCCCGGGGCTGAATAAACGCTATCCCGCCGACGGCCGCCGTATAGGTGGGCTTGCCGTTGGACATGATCTCCATTTCCAGGCCAGCCACGTTGGTGCTGTCGCCGCCGCCCACAGCGGTCACGGATACGACCGCACTATAGGCCAGCTTTGCGCCGTCGGGAAATTCCCATTCGAACGGCGCCTTCACAAGCTCCGCCCGCTTTTCCACGCGAGCGATGCGGCGTAATCATTTCCTCGTCGCCGATACAGCGCTTGCCGTTGATAGTGATGGTGATGGACTTGGCGGTCAGCAGCCGCTTGCGCCAACCCTCCGTGTCCATCGGTGTCCACTCCTCCACGCCGTTGTCGATGGCGACGGTAAACGTCTCCATTTCCGCGATCGTCTTAAGATGGGTGGGGGGTGGTCGACTCCAGTCCTTTGGTGCCAAGCTTAAATTTGTTTTCCCATACCGGAAAAACGCCAGGTGTACCTGCCATTGCTTATACCCCTTTCTGCCAGATGATACTGGCCTCGATTACATACTCATAAATGCCGTGTTCGTCCACCCCCGACCGGGATGGGGCCCGCTCCGGGGTCGACGGAGACCACCTCCGTATCCCCCATGGTGATGCGGGACTTGCCGTACAGGATGCCGTATACCTCCTGCGCCTTGGCTTCCGCCGCCGTGGGGGATTTGCCCCAATGGATCAGGATGGATACGTCCTTGCGCTGGTACCGGGTGTTGGCCGCCCCGCCGATGCAGATGCGCTGCCCGCCGGACTGCCGCCGGTTGTATACGCCGATGTACCGCTCCTTGTCCTTATTGATCCGCCCGGCGGAGATGCCGTCCCCGACGGAGGTGTTGGCCTTGATCCACTTCCGACGATATCCGACAGCGTCACAGCCCCGCCTCCTTTTTTGTACGCGGCGGCAAAGGCATCCTGGACAAATCCGGACCGATCGCCGGATATCCACGGCTCGTACCACAGTCCGCGGGCATTAGGATTGTTTGCCCGCTGGAAATTGTACTCTGGATGATAATACAGCCGGCGGGCCTGCGGGGCGTCGGTGACCAGCGCGCCGATCACGGTGTCGCCAGTACGGACTACCTCTGTGTGGGTCTGGTTGTTTTGCATGTCGCCCTGGTCAAACGGCATCACTTGGGCGGATATCACGTCGCCGCGCAGGGCGTCTACCGTCAGCTGCACCGCCGGCTCGATTGCTTTTGACAGCCGGCTGACCGCCGCCGGGTCCAGGTTAATCTGTATCTGCATATCACATCAGCTCCAGCAGGGTATAGTTGACCGTGTTGTCCGGGTTGCGGGGACGGGCGGACTTGTAAATCCGCCGCGTCGGCCCGCCCTCCACGACAACCTCTCCGGCGATGTCGAGCAGCTCCGGGGCGATGTCCCCCGGAAAATATGCCTGCGCCTGCAGCAGGACCTTGCGGCCCTGCTCATCCAAAACGACGCGGGACCGCTCGGTGTAGTTGCACAGGCCGTCGTACAGGACGGTGACGACCTCCTCGCCGTCCTCGTTGATCTCTCCGGCGAGCTGTACGCGCACCGGCGTATTGCAGGCCCATCCGGCGACGACGCAGGGATACATCATATCCTCACCGCCCTGTTGGCCAGCCCGCTCTGCAGGAGCAGGGCGTAGACGCCGGCCGACGTATACACGCCGGACCGGCATACAAACTGCCCCTTGTCCCACTGCATGGCCACGCCGCCTACGCTGTACGACGCCAGCGGATTGGACAGCACCTCTCCGTACTCTTGCCCAAAGTCTGCCTGATCCACCACCGCCTGCGTGACGCAGTCCCGCTGATACGGCGTCAGGTTATCCCAGCCGATCGCGCGGATGCGGTTATAGGTCAGGCTGTCGACCTCCCGCTCCGCGCGGTCCAGCGCCCCCCGCAGCTTATCCTGCGGGATTCCGCCGCCGGCCGACCGGTTGGCGTAATCCTCCAGCGTTGCATACATGGGTTATCCCTCCCGCGATCACGACTTGGTCACGATAACCGTGTACACACGGCTGTCGACCCGTTGGTTACCGTAATGGTGACCGTGTTTTCTCCGGCTGCCCAGGTTGCCGCACTGCCGGACGCCACCTCCGTGCCGTCAACATCGATCGCCACCGTCGCCGCGCTGTCCGCGGCGGTAGCGGTGATCGTGTTGGTGGCGTTGGACGTGGCCGCCGTGTAGCTTACAGTGTCGGCGTCAAACTCGGGCGTCAGGGTCAGAGACCCAAGCGACAGAGCGGACAAGCTACAGTCCGCTACGCTTTTTTGATACAGCCACCATGTCGGCGTTGGACACCCGGAATCCGCTGTTGATCTCGTTTTGGGCGTACACGCCGACAAAATCCGTGGCGTCAACCACGCGTGCCACCTCCAGATTGGTCACGCAATGGAAAGCGCGGTGATCGTACATGATCAGGTCGATGTCGGTCAGGTCGACGGTCTGCAGGGTGCCGGCATGATCGTAATACTTGGCGGCAGACGCATCCAGCAGGTCGCCCTCGTACCAGGTCATGCCCATCCACACGCCGACACGGCCGGTGGTCAGGGTGTTTTCATTGGTGGACGGGGTGTACTCCTTGCCCGCCACCTCCAGCATCAGGCTGTACAGATCGACGCTGGCGATCGCCGAGTCAGGCTTGGCATGCTTTTTGCGGAGCTTTTTGCGCAGCTCCAGGACGCCGGTTTTAAGGTTGGCCGCGGTAAACGCCGCCGTCTGCGTAACGGCGGTACCCTCCTTAGCCAGACAGGCCAGTCCGCTGCGCTGCCAGTCCTCCTGATTGTCCTTTACGGCGGTCGCCATGGTCTCCTCGGCCAGTCCGTAGGCAACGCTGTTGGCCGTCACCTGATAGATTTTTTGGACTTGCGGTACGCGTTGTTTAGACGCAGATCGATCAGGGTGTTGGCCGTGTTCTCGTGTTTAAAGTCTCCGGCCGGGGTGCCGGGTGCGGCCGCGCTGTCCCTGGTCACCTTATAGATTTTGACCAGGCCGGCGTTGGCGTCCCCCTGATGCTCGGCGTTAAAGGTCTTGCCGGGCTGCAGGATCGCGTCGCCGTACAGGTTAGGCTCCACGATCTTGGAGTATCGCTCATCCACAAAAGTGTTGTTGTACTGGGTTGCCATTGATTATCATCCTTTCCCGGGCTGTCAGCCCTTATAATATGGGTTGCCTTTGTACTTGCTGTCCAGCAGCGCTTTCTCCGGGCGACTCCTGGGGGTCGGAGCTGGGGACTGCGCCGCCGCGTACCGGCGGGGGAGGCGCGGCGGACGTCCAGGTCTTGTGCCGGTCGATCACCTGCTGCAGGGCCGCGTCGACCGACTCCTCGGTCGGCTCCGTGCCGGACTGCTGCAGGCCGTGCAGGGCAAGGACCACCGCGTCCTCCACCGCGTCCGGGCGGATGCCCTTGCGGTATGCGGCGATCTGCGCCCGCGCCATCATCAGGTCGGCCTTGATCCTGCCGATGTCCTCGGCGGGCGGATCAGCGGGCGGGTCTGCCGGAGGATCTTCTGGAGGATCCTTGGGCGGGTCGGCCGGTGGATCAGCCTCTTTGGGCGGTTCCTTCGGCGGATCGGCCGGGGATCTTCCGGAGGATCTTCCGGCGGGTCCTTGGGCGGATCAGCCGGGGGATCATCCTCCTTTGGCGGTTCCTTCGGCGGGCCCTCCGGTTTCCTTCGGCGGGTCTTTCTTGGGGCTTCCGTCCCTCCCGCTGCGCCGATCAGCGGGAGGACGGGCAGCGCCAGCAATAGGCGCAGCAGCCAGATCGGTGTGGATTGCATAGCTTTTTACCTCCATTTTGGCAAAAATTAAAAGCCCGTTTAAACGGGCTTTCAAACAAGTTTAAAGGGCTTATTTTGCTGGTTTTCCAGCTTTTTGATGGCCGCCTTGAGCGACTGATGCCACTCCGCGTAGTTGTTGTGGTCAGGCGGGTATTTCTCCAGGTTGTAATGCGGATAAGATTTGCCGGTAAGATCATGGTACCTTTTTTGGTCGTCCAGTATCTCGGTGCGGTGGTTATGCACATACTCTTTGTCGCCGTATTTAAGCAGCATCAAACCCCTCCAATCATATTTTGGAACACCTTCATGATTCCCGGGAAAAGCCGCTCGATTTCGGCTTTCCCGCGGCCTGTGCCGGCGGCGGCAAGCATGTCGGCAAATGCCTCGGCCGGAATAGTCCTTGCGGTCCAGTAATCGGCGTCGTGTCCGTACAGCGTGTACAGGCCGCCGCGGCTTAAGGCGCTTAAGATATCCGATACAAACGGGTTTTCCGCGGCGTCAGCCGTCTCCTGCCACCTGCCGATATCCATCGTAATCCTATCCGCCGCATCTGTCAAGGCCGCTGTCCACGCATCGTTGTCCCAGGATTGGACAGCCAGGGCGTCATACCGGTGCGCCAGCTCATGGGGCAGCGCGTCGGGCAGCTCGATCCCATCCATGGACGCCGGGTTGTATCTCACGGTGTCCGTTTTGGGGTCGTACCCGATCGGTACCTTAAGCCCGTCGTCCCGGACAAAATCGGTGGACTCCGCGTAATACCCGTAGATATCCCGGTATGGCTCCTCCATTTTTGCGCATCCGCCCGAAATTTGTCCAGCGCCGCGCCCATATCCTGCGGTCCCGACGGCGGCAGAAGCGATTTTGCTGTCAGATAATTGCATTTCCGGCGCGTCTGCCGGTTTTTTTGCGGTATCGTATGTTTTCTCCCGCCAGGGATCCCGGCGGAGGACGTCGCTGTGGTCGCCGATAAAGCCGCGCAGCTCTGCCTGTGCGCCGCGTACCTTGCGGCGGTACTCCTTGGCCTGCTTGGGTGTCCTGCGACCCCTCTGCCAGCCGCTTATACCGCCGTACCTTGCGCTCCAGCCGCCGCTGCTCCTGCTCCAGCCTGGATATCTCGCGGACCCGGTCCGCGTCCATCGGGGGGAGGCATCCGGCTGACCCCATCAAACCAGGTGGATACCGTGTGGCGGCAGTTAGGATGGAATAACCCGGCGGCTACCGCCATGGACAGCAGGGGATACCACTTGCCGTTGACGCTGCGGCCCATATCTCCGCTGACGTCGCCGTCAAAATCGCCCCATACGTCGTCGATATACACCCGTCCCCTGCCAGGGCAGGCAGGTGTCGGAGCAGGCCCCGTACTGCGATACCAGCACGGTATCGATGTTGTACGCCTTGCGCCGTTCCGCTTCCCCGCGCAGGGTGGCGCGGGTACTGGCGGTGCGCAGGGCCATCTCGGCGTAGCTGGCGATGTTTACCCGGCGTCCGTTACTGTACTCGATGCAGTTGATCCCGGCGGCCAAAAAATCCTTTACCGCCATATCCACCGCCTGCGGTACAGTAACCGATCCGCCGGCAAGCTCCAGCTCCGCGCGGTACAGCGTCCGGCGGTATACGTCGTCCATTGTCCGCAGGGACGCCGACTCAGCGTCGTGCAGGCCGCCGTTAATCTCTTCAATCAGACCGTCGATCTTTTGCCGGTTGACCCCAAAAAAGCGGGGGGATTCTTCCGGCGCATCCACGCCGGCGGCGGCCGCGTCCCGGTCGACCTGCGCCGATCCGGCGGCATACTCCTCCTCCAGCATCTGCTCGGTCTCCCGGTCGATCACATCCGCATACCCGCTGACGATGGACCGGTTATCCTCCCGGTACTTCCGGATGCCGCGCAGTTTTTCCGCCTGCCAGGCAGGCCATTGTATGCCCCGCCGGCGCTCCTCCGCCTTATGGGCGGATAGATTGCGTTTAAGCGACCGGACAAGGCGCAGCTCCATCTGCGCAAACAGGTCGGCGATCTCCCGCGGCGTCACGGCAGGTCATCCTCTCCGGACGGGGATTGCCCGCGTCGTCGATCCCCTGCTCTGCTTTTAGGCGGGCGATCTCGGCGTCGATCCAGTCCTGCTTTTTACTGCCGCCGTACAGCTCCTCAACCTTGGCCTCGACGCTCATCGCGCCGGCGGCGTCCGCCTCGCGGATGGCTTTGACGCGGGTGGCAAAGTCGGGGGCCGCGTACTCACCAAAGGATACGGACGGATGGTACTCCCCGATCGGCCGGCCGGACAGCCAGTCGTACACCTGCAGCAGGGCGGCCGCCAGCTTTGGCAGCGCCGTCTCCAAGACCGCCGTGATGGCGTTGCGGGTAAATCCGGTGGCGTCCTTGCCCCGCTGGATTCGCCGGAGCTGTCGGCGGCGATGTTGATCCCCAGCGTTTGCCGGGGACAGATGCCCTGCAGGCACATATCCACCACCGCTTTGTATGATCCCAAATACGCCTCATACCGGATTTCCGGCTGCGTGATCTGGATCATCGACGCCTTGTCGTCGTCGCCCATGGCCGCGCTAAGCTGGACGTAATCCACGCCAAAATCATCCATCCGCATCAAGACCCGTTGTTGGCGTCCCGCGGAATCATGTTGTTGGGGATGTAGCGGATGACCCTGCCGTGGCGGATGGCGTCCATCCACTGGGATACCACCTCATCCAGCGCGTCAAAGGCGTCGGTTTTGTTGGCGTAGATGGACCGGCCGCGCCCCGGCCAGGGACGAGGCAAAGACCTGCAGCGGCACCGCCGCCATCAGGCCGTCCGGCAGGTCGGCGTCCTTAAGTCCGGACAGCGCCGGCACCGTATCCAGCGGGACGGGATCGCCGTGTCTGTCCCGCAGGACATACCGGATGCTCCCCCGGCTCATACCGCTCCTCCAGCTGATAGGGGTTATTGCCCTCGGTGTGGTCGCTGTAGATGGACAGGCCGCAGGGGATGCCGCTGCGGGCATGGTATACGATCCGGTCCTCCGGGACAAACACCGCGTAGGGATATGCCGATATGGATTTGTCCCAGCAGATTTTCCATGCGCCCCCGCCGACGATCAGCGTCTCCGATATACCGGCGCTGACCGCCGCGGAATACGATATGGCGTCCTGCATCTCGGCCCACGTCTCTTCCGCCGCCTTTTCTTCCGGCGGAAATCCATCCCGTCGTAGTCGCCCATCACGATCCCGGTCAGGGTGTCGACGATCTGCGCCGGCAGGCCGCTGTGCATCTTGCGCACGGACGGACCCGGCGGCACAGCCGACCAAAACCGGCTGCCGGAGCTGTCCGATGATACCTGCCCGTAAAACTGCCGCAGCTCGTCGGCGTCCCCTCGGTACCATATCCGGTCCCGCATGGCGTCGGTCTCGTAAGTGTACTGCTCACGGATGCGCACGTTGTCGATGCTGCGCCAGGCGGGGGTCCACCTTAAGCCACCGCCGGATCACGCCGGCGATCCGATCTCCCAGTCCCATCCTATATCACCCCCCAAAGCCTGCATGGTCTCGACAACGCCGGTCGTGGCGTCCGGCGCGTCGTCGTGCTTGTTGCGTCCCTCTTTTTGGTACCTGGTCATAGCATCAAAATACTCCGGCCATTTGTACCGCCAGTCCTCCGGATACCGGACGTGCTGCATGATCCACGTCGCGTTGGACAGGATGCGGGCCTGCTTGTTTTTCTTGTTGTGGTACCATTTGATTGTCGTCCTGTAGTTGCCCAGGTCCTCCTGCAGGTGCCGCTGGACGGATCGGGCAAAGCCCTTGCCGCCGTTGTTGCTCTCTATCCTCGCCAGATCGGCGTGGTTGGCGTCCAGCTGGCGGGCGACGGCCGGCTCGGTCAGCTCCATATTGTCTTTGGTGTACAGCACGTCCAGGATGTACGCCTCACGCTGGTATATGCCCCACACAATACTGCACAGGTAGTCGCTACCCTCGTCGGCCGTATCGGCATAGGCGTAGATGCCGGCAAACTGATCCGGCAGCTTGGTGTAGGTGGCAAAGTTGGAGTACAGGCAGCCCCTTGAGATCGACCGGTATCTGCTGATAGTTGGCGCTGGCGATCTCCGCCGACATGGACGCCGTCTTGACGTCGTAGCTCTCCCGGGACAGCACGTCCTCGCACAGCATACTGCCGTCGTCCTGCACCGCCCGCATCACCACCTGCCGGCAGGGGACGCCCAGCCCGGCAAAATGCTTGATGGACCGGCCGGCCAGATCGCCGGACGCCCAGCGGGTCATGATGATGATGATTTTCCCGCCCTCCTCCAATCGGGAGAGCATGGTGTCGGTAAACCAACTCCATTGCTTGTCCAGCAAAGGCTCATTAAACGCCTCCTCGGCGTTTTTGATCAGGTCGTCGATGATAATCAAAGACGCGCCGAAGCCGGTCGCGGTGCCGCCGGGGGACGTTGCCAGGTAGGACGCGGTGCTGCTGTCCTCCAGGCTCCACATACTGGCGGATGCCTGTCCGCGCTGGATGCGGGTCCCCGGGAAAATGTCGCTGTATACCAGGACGTCCTTGTCGCCCTTGCGCTCGCTGATCCCGTTGCGGACAGACCGTGCAAAGGTTTTGGACAGCGTCTCGTTGTAACTGCCGGTCATGATCTTTTGCGTCCTGTCCTCGCCAAATACCCATTGGCTAAACAGCTGCGCGGTGTAGCTCTTGCCGGTTGATGATCAGCACAAGTCGTCGCTCTCGAAAAAACCCTGGAACGCCCCGCACAGCTCCACGAGATATTTGCGCCCGGCTTTGTAAAACTTGGGATTCCGCAGCCGGCAGAAGGAAAAAAGTCACAGCGGGCGGCCTGTATCTCGTCCCGCCGTTCGGGATAGGCGTCGTCGATTTGGGCGGGGACAAGCTGCCCGCGCAGCATATCGATTTTGGATCGTCTGGTCAGCATGATTGTCCCCTCTCATTTTGCCGTTTAAATGCCCTTTAAAGGCGTTTTACGGTTTTTGTGTCCGTTTACTCTGGATCCGGCGTAATATGACTTTCAAAGCGCCTCAAACGCCTTTTTAAAGCCGAGAAATAAAAATACGCAGGCACGGACGTCCGGTTCCGGTCCCGGACAGAGTTGTCCGGCCGGATACGGCGCGTGTCTGCGTATGTCGGGCAGGTCCTCCGGCGGGGACGGATCAACCCGCCGGGCTTGCTGCCGTTTGTCCCGCGTCGGCCGCGGCGTCTGCCGCTCCCGATACGGGGATGATGGATAACTCGATGGTGCGCGGGACTCCCAGGATGGTCAGCCGCACCACTGCGCGGCGGCGGTGCCACTGTATCCTCTCGATATTGTCGGCCATGTCCGCCAGTATCCCGTCCACTACCTTTCCGCGCCGTCCGGCAGGCGGATCACAGAGGACGGGCGAAGGACAGACCGGCCGAGGTAGATATGTACGCCGCCTCGTCCGGAGGCAGGGGACAGGGGCCGCCCGTCGGCCTGCAGACCCGCAGTACGCCCGGCACATGGCGGATCACATAATACAGCGCGTCGCTGTAGTCGATCCGGACAAAGACATATCCGGGCATCAGATGGTAGATTTTGCGCCGCCACTCTCCGCCGGTGCGGATCGTGCGTTCCTCCTTTGGCGTAAAGGCGTCGATGCCCTTGCGCTGGATGAGGATACGGCGTCGTCCTCCGACCCGGTGCGCACCTGCAGCACATACCAATGCCTCATTGCTTCGCCTCCGCTTTTTCCGCCGCGATCACGTCCATCAGCTGCTTGTACAGCTCAGGGTGTGCAGTGACTGGTTGGCCTCCAGGGCCTTGACGGTATCAGTCTGCAGTGTGCGGTCCACCTTTGCGCTTGTACCCGGCGGCGCGGATCAGGCTGTTTGCCTCTTTTAACAGTTTTGCCGGGCTGACCTCCTCCCACACCTCGGGCGGGGCGGAGGACAGCGCGTTAAATACGTTGTTGCTGGCGACGCGCAGGATGGCCTCGGTGGTGTCCAGGTCCGGATACCGCTCCATTTCCGTCATCACCATCCGCATATTTTCCTGCGCCATTTTTAACTGCTCGGCGTTGGCTAAAAATTTGCGGGCGTACCGGCAGACGCTCATCTGCGACAGCTGGACCTCGTGCGCCTCCAGGTACTCCACGATCTCACGATAAGAGTCCCCGGCAAGCAGCATCTGATCCACCGTATCCCGCATCTCCGGCTGCAGCTTGTCGATGGTGCCGCTCGCCCGGCGTCCCTTACGGTTAAGCATGATGCCGCCCCTTACGCGTCGACCATGTGGTCGCTGATCTCCCCGCCGAGCAGGCGGATGCCGGTGGCCGTGACCTTGGCCTCCAGGTCGGTATACTCGTCCGCATCCTCCAGATGCGTCTCCTCGCGGCTGACGACGTTGCGCAGCTTGATGTATCCGGCCGAGTCCAAAAAATTGATGCTGTCCAGATACTGATCCTCCGGGATGTCGTCCAGGGCGTACCGCACGTCCTGCAGCCGCTCGTACTTGTGGCGCAGCAGGTTGATGGCCCGCAGTACGCGTCCGTTATTGCGGACAAACTGTCCCTGCCGCATCTTTTTGGCGATAGCGTCATCCTTCACGGCCCGATCCTCCTCTCTTGATATCCATTAACAGGTCGTATACTTTGTCGATCTTGCGCTCGGTCGCGGTCTGCGACCGGTAAAAAGTCCGCCTTGGTCAGGGTGTTTTCCTTAATTTCCTTGACGTCGGCCTTGAGTGCGCCGACGTCGTCCCGGATTTCGGACCGGACGGCGTCCAGCTCCGTCTTGGTGACATAGGTCTGCTTGATTTTGTTGATGTCCCGGTCATGATCGTCCGTCTTGCTGATCGTCCGCTTTAAAAAGTAGGATATGACGGTCACGGCGATCCCGGCCAGCGTAGCCAGAAGCCACCAGGCCCCATCGCTAAACTCCATCTGATTACACCCCCCAGGCAAACAAAAAAGATAAGGTATGATGTACCCTGTGATACGATCATACCTTATCTTTTCTCCCGCGTCCAAAGCGGGACTCCGTTAAATCATCCCGCGTCCTGATCCCAAAGGACGTCTGCCCGTCCAGGGGACGGCGGCGGATTTCCTCGGTTTTGTCCTTGACCAGCGTCCGGACGTACTGCTCCGTCAGGCGGTATTTTTTGTGCCAGCTTGCCGGCGTTGTCCCCGTTGTACTCCTTGAGGATCAGGCGGTTGCGGATGGGCATCGTGATGGTCTCCTCTTTGGGGATGTACACTGGGTCGGACCCGCCGTACTCCCTCACCATCGCCCGGTACGCCCGCATCCCGATCACCTCGACCAGCGACCGCTCCTTGTCCGACAGGTCGTCGACCGTCAGCATCTCCAGCAGATCATCCATCGGCCCGCCTCCTCCTTGATTCGGCGGTGGCAATATACCGCTTGATCGACTCGATCAGCTTGGATGCCTGCGGGTAGGACAGCCAGCGGGCGGGTCTTTGGCCGATGCGTCGATGTGCAGCTCCCGCTTGATGATCCCCGCAAGGCGCTCTCCCAGGCTGGCGGAGGATGGCTGATCGTCGTATTTTTCCAACTCATACATCAGGTACCATACCTTGTTTTTTGGCCGGCCGTACAGCCGGCGGGCGGGGCTTTTTTTGCCGGTGACGCCGCCTTATACGCCCCGCGCATCCGCTCCTTTAGGACGCCGATTATGTCGGACGCCTCGCTGCGCGACAGGTCGGATATGTGTGCCTTGCCGGTGGACGCCGCCACCAGCAGGTGCAGGTTATCGTCCTCCCGGCCCCGGTCAACCAGGCCGAGGGACCCGCCCATGGCGTAGATAGATTTGATTTGCCACTGCTCGATCCGCGCCATCATTACCGCCTCCTTAGTCGGTGGACTCGATCACGTTGGTGTCTACCTCGTACCAAAAATCATCGTCGGTGCGCAGGTATGCGCCGGTCTTGAGGATATCCTCGCTTTTGTACCGCTTGAGGGCGTCCTTGTTGACGCTCTCCTTGACGGTGATACAGTCGTCCATCCCGTACTGGTGCAGCCGGGCAAGGACGTCCGCCGGCTTTGGCACGATCAGCTTGGTGCTAAGCCGGTATCCGGTCTGGCCAAAGTTTAGGCGCTTTGTCTTGCCGTCCAGATCGTCGCGGTGCCGGTCCACATACTCCCGCATTTGCGCTTCCAGCCCGCGGACGCGCTCCCGCATCGGGCGGGTTTTGACGTCCGCCCGGTCTTTGGCCTCCGCGATCTCCCGGTTTAGCGTCACCTCCACCTCGTCGATACAGCCGTTACAGTACAGGATTTCTTTTAGGGCGGCGTCCACGTCCGCCCAGCTTTTCAGGGCGGGTTCCGCCGCCACTTTTTTTCCTTGCCATGTCAATCACTCCTTTTCAAACAGCCATTCCGGCAAAATTATGCTGTGTCTCCGCAGCGCTTCGGCGCGCATATCCGCTTTTCCGCCGAACACCTTTTCGTCGATCAGCAGTTTCGCCGCAAATCTGACGTCGTATTCCGTGACGTCTCCAAACGGGACTGCAAACCTAACGTAATCCGACAAAAATGGATGATGTCGTTCATTGCTTTCAACACATCGTCCTCTTACGGCAAACTCGGCAGCGGCATCCAGTGGGTAACATTGTCCGTAATGTAGTATCCATACTCGAGTCGTAGCCGTACCATCCGGATGATTTGCTGCCATCAAATTGGTATTCCGACACCTTACTTTAGGTTTTTGGCAAAGCATCGGGTATCAACGTAACTTCCCCCGCCTAAACCCTCGCCAAAACTCAATACGCAAAGATACTTGCCGTCAGCTGACGGCTCTTGCTCGGCGCTGATCCACTCGCCCATTGTTATCGGTCCTCCCTTCTTTGGCTGTCCCACTCTGCGTTTTACAGGCTTATGACCGTCCGGGTGTCCCGGGCCGCATAAGATGGGGCGCGCGGCCCCTATTTGATGGATACAAGCTGGATATCCTCTTTTGTCATCGCTTTATCGTCCTCCGTCCTGTAGGATGGCTGTTGACGGCTGGGCTTGGCGCGCTTGTGCATTTGCGCCCGTCCTCGTATCCCTCGTCGTATCCGCGGTCGTAATCCTCGATCCGCGGCGTGTCCCTGCCGACAACATAGCCGGCGAGGATCAGCAATGGGATGGTGATCGGTACGATGATCTCGCCGCCGGGAGATCCTCCGGCCCTCTCAGCCGATACAAGGATTACCTGAGCCAGCGTAAGGCCGGAAAACAGGCCAGCGGACCACCAGGACAGGTATTTCAGGGTCTTTTTCATTTTGCGCTCCTCCGTTTCCTGGATTTTTCTGCCGCTTTGCGGGCTTTTTTTTTCCGCGTACAGGTGCGCGGTGTACTGTCCGTAGGTCATGCCTTTTTTGTCGGCCTCCCGGGCAAACTCGGCCAAGCTCTTTTTGCTCACTGCATATCCCTCCTAGTATGTAATAATCCGCATGGCCTTGGCCATAGCGGCCAGGCCGGTATAGCTGGTGTCGTTGTTGTCCAGGGCGTTGCTGTACAGGTTGACCGCCCCGCGGACCGCCTGCTCCGACTGCGCGACGACGTGCAAAAAATCAACCTCTTTTTTCCCCGGGCAGGCCCGGGAAAAGGAGACGGATGTCGTCCCTGGTCACCTGGGTCGTATGCCTGACCTCCGTCAGCTTGGTGCGGTTGCGTATCTGTGCAAAGGACTCTCTCGTTGACGATCCGCCGTGCGATACCGTCTCGGCGTTGCCGATCATGATAATCCCCAGCCCGGGTTGGCGTCATAAAACGCCCGGATCGCCTCGATCGTTTTGATCGGCAGATGCTGTGCCTCGTCGATGATCAGGGACCTTGCGGCCGCCGTGCAGGTGGCCCTCGATGTCCATCCACATATCATCCTTGCGGCCGGTCGGTATCTTAAGCTGCCTGCACAGCAGCTTGAGAAACGCCGAGATCGTAACCAGACAGGGGTTGACGGTGACGTAGATGGAGCTGCTGGGGTAATCCTCCACATATTTTTTGGCGGCTCTGGTTTTGCCGATACCGGCGTCGCCGCACTCGATTGCCAAGCCGCCCTTGAGGTGGCAGATACGGATCGTATCGTACACGCTCTCGGATATCGACGTCGGCACATAGTCGTCCGGCAAGGATAGCTCCGCCGCATCCTCCTGGTTGCCAAACAGCTCGCGCAGCCGGCTCTCCAGCTTGGATACGTCGCCGCGGTATTTGCCGTTGCGGTACTGGCTGATCGTTGCGTCGCTGTATCCGATGATCGCGGACGCCTTGCGCTGTCCGCCCTCGCCCAGCCCGGCGATATACTCCTCAAGGCGGACCTGCAGTTCCTTATCGTAGGTCTTTTCCATCGCTTATACATCCTTTCCGACCTACCTCATCAGCGCCGGGTGGTCGGTTCCGGCGGACGCCCGAGCGGGCGTTTCGGCTGAAAAACTTTGGGACTTTTGTTCCAAAAGGTGGTAAAGCAAAGCAGAAGGGAGGTGATCGCGTGAAAATTTCTGTTCCGGTGTCCGGATATTGCCCAACCCAAGGGTGCGAGTATACCATCAACGTGGATTACGAGGTATACGGGACTCCCGCCAAGGGGTGCAGGTTGGTGCTGTTTGCGACTACATTACTTACAACCAGTCGCTTTGCCCCAACTTTTTGCAATGCCCCATACGAGCCTCAGCGCCCAAAACATCCACCTTGTAGCAAAACCCATCCTCTTCGTGCAGTCTGATGGTGTACGCATCCGCTGATACCAACCGCCCTCAGACAGATACTCTATGTACGGGGCATCGTCAAAATGGACCTGGCCGGACAGCAGCTCCTGCCGGTCCATTTTGATTATTACCTGCATTTCGTCACCTCCCTCCTTTGGTCTGCCATTATCAGCGCCGGGAGACCATCTCCGGCGGACGCCCGAGCGGGCGTTTCGGCTCAATAGCTGATCGACGTAATATACTCTCCGTCGATCGTGTACACGGCGGCATGCTGCTCTTTTGGCAGTACTTTCACTTTCGCGCCGCACCACATAAGCAGCGCAGGGCTTGTCAGGTATTGCCCGTTAACCTTTATCCCGCGCCTTGACACCGTTGTAACCAATGCCGTGCAGCGTTTGAGGTATTCTTCCAAGGACATGCCGGCAGACTTACCGGCTGCCTCTCTAATTCTTTCTTCCACCTTTGCCATGGATCGCTGTACATCCTCAACGGTGACGCCGTGTCGCGGCTCGCATCTGTTGGACGGCGCATTAGGCTGTGTCGCTGTCTCATACTCCAAAAAATCATCCCGCTGGCTGGCGATCATAATCTCCCCCGACGCAAGGGCGACCATGCCGACTACATACATCTCGTCGTCAGACACCAGCGCCCAGCAGATCACCGGACGGGTTTCGGTGATCTGCTTTTTCATGGTTCCGTCCCTTTTGATTTCGCGGCGGCCGAAGATGGCCTCCATCCCCTGCGCAGGGATAATTTGTACGATGTCCGGTGTTTTTCTCATGTTGTTTCTCCTTCCATTTTCTCCGTCTGCGTCCAAGCGCCATGCCAAGCAGATACGGTGCCAGCCTGCCTAACGGGATGTTCCAGAAGACCCAAAACAACATCCTCCTCACTTTATACCTCCTTTCGCTGGTCTGCCATCATCAGCGCCGGGAGACCATCTCCGGCGAACGCCCGAGCGGGCGTTTCGGCTGTTACCAAGGGGTTTTGGGCCAATGGCCGCCGGTGGAGTAGTCCCACTCGATCAGCCCGTCCGGGTACATCTTGACTCCGTGCGCCCGAAGCGTCCATCGGTCTCCCGTCCTCCGGAACCGCATATCCCCATTTTCAAAGATTTTTCTAGATAATACGTTGACCCGTTGAGGTTTGTGTAGGTGTTGCCTGCCACAAAGTTATCCATTGCTCTTTCCTCCATATCTATTGATATAGTCCACGGCCTCCGCCAGCGATCTGGTCTCTTTTTGGCAGGTATGCTCAGACCGGATATGATCGTAGTCGCCAATGACCTCCGCGCTGTCAAAGCCGTCGGACGGGGGATACAGGAGATGCCCTCCATTGTCCCCGTTGGATCAGCCATCCTTTATACCAGCGGACTAGGTTAAGATAGGGATAGTTGACCCACGCCAAGTCTAGGCGGATCGTCCCGCCCAGGCCGGGGTCTGTTTCCGCCAGCAGCAGGTAAGCCCGTCCCGGCCCGCTCCATCACCGGCGTACCCATGCTGTGCATCCGCTGGACCTTATACAGCTCCCCGGACGCATCCTTGGTAGGTCTTGCCAACCTCAAACGCCATTGTTGTTTTGCTCCCTCCTCTCCAGATTGCGGATCATCCGCGCCCGGTCGATGATCGCCGGCTCATCGCCGCCGACGGCCGCCGGAAGCGCCTTTTTCTTCGTTGGCCCGGACGATCGCGTACACCTTCGGCTCCTCGCCCCCGCCGGAAAGCAGGCCATCCTTGTTTATTCTGGCGGCGCGGACAAAGACGTCCAGCGCGTTGATGTGGCCGTACTGCGATACAACCTTTTCCCGCGCGATGTTGATCTGTTCCTTCGCCAGCCGCCGGAAACGCCGTTTTTCCGCCATCGCCCGGGAGATTTCTTCCTTGCCCGCGCCGTATTCCAGCATCAGCTCGCGCCGCATCGGGACGGTCATCAGGTACTTCTCCTGCTCGTCATACACCCGCACGTCGTCCAGATTCTCCGGATTGTACCGGAGGTATACTTTCTTGCCCTGCATAAACAGCAGCTCGTCGCTGTAGTAGTACACGCGCTCGCCGCTGATGGGGAGATGTACGCCGTTTTGGCCGATCGTCTGCAGGCGGGTGGACCGCATCAGCATCAGCGTCAGGTCCTCCTCGTTAGCTTTGCGGACGCTGTGCAGATGATCCTGATATACCTGCATCTTAGTTTTGCCGCAGTCGGCCTTGACCTTGCCGTTGTAGGTCTGGACGTTAAAATATCCCTCGATCATGTCGTCCACTACCTGCGCCAGCTCCCCGTCCATCGGGATGTGACCGGCCTTCAAATGGTGTTTAAGGCGCTCCGGCCGGTTGGCGGGATTGTTCCGCAGTAACTCTCAAACAAGCGGGAAAGGAACGTAAAGTTCCGGAATTCGCGCTCGATGATCTTGGCTTGTCCATTGCGCGGCAGGGCGTTGGTCATCGTGATGCCGAGGCGCGTCAGGATCGGCGTGGGTAGGGGCGATTGATCCTTTGTCCGCTTCTTTTCCGGTGGCCGAGGCCGCCGATATCGGTGTTGAGGTACTCCCGGCCGTTATCGACGTAGATATTGCGCGGGATGCCGTACCGGAGGATCGCCTTGCGCAGGGCAAGCAGCGTCGCGTCCGACGATGGGTTGTCCGTGACCACCCAGCCCACATAGATGCCCGAGCGGGCGTCGATAAAGGCGGAGAGGGTCAGGCGGTGGCGGCAGTCGCTGCCGTCCTCCGCCTTGCTGATGACGTCGATCGTGTGGCCGTCGGCAATCCAGTAGTCGTTGGACTGCATATCGTCGTACAGGCGATCCACAAATACCCCGCACCGGTCGTTAAACGCCTTATCCCCGTACCGGGCCAGCGTAACGGTCGGCACCGGCAGGGTCTTGGTGTACCGCCAAAACGCGTCGTAGGCCGGGATACTGTCGGCCAGCTCCGGTCGCTCCTGCTGTACGATCAGCTTGGTCATCTCATAGCACTTTTTGACCGACAGGCAGGCGTCGTCGAGGTAGGTGTAGTCAAAGATATCGCGGACCGGATCGGGGATCGTTGTCGTGCCTTTGCGCCGTTTTCCCCGCTTGTCCACCACACCGGCGAGGTTGCCCGCCTTGAGGTCGGTGTATTTGCGGGTGAGGACGTCATACGATATCTGCATATCAGGGTACTGTGCCCTGGCGATTGCGATATACTCGCGGTCGGCCTCGGCTTTGGATTTCCCGGCCGCCGACCGGTAGTTCCGCCAGCCGCCGATGATGTGATACCAGCACTCGATCTGCTCCCGTTCTGCCCGGTAAAGTCGTCGATGGACTGGGGCTCGCGGGCGGCTCCTTAGGCTTCCGCTGGCGGCGGCGCAGCTCCGGCGGTATCTCCTGCTTGTGCTGTTGATACCATTTCCTCTGCAGGGCAGGCTCTAAGGCCGAGAGCGGGATTCGGTATCCGGCTCTCCCATGGTTCTCCGCCGGAATTTCGCGGTTGGATATCTTTTTTGCGGATATACTGATCACTGCAGTTGTACAGCGATGCGGCCTCCTTAACCGTTAATGAGATCACGATATCACCTGCCAGTTCCGTCAAAAAACAGTGTCCAGTCGATTTTTAATACAACCGCTATTTTTGGGCCGTTTTTGGACTAGGATGCCGCTTACCGTTTTCAATGTTCACATAATGCGTTCTGGATATATTTGCCGCTCTTGCTGCAGCTTCTTGGGTTATTCCTAATCTGTGTCTGGAATTTACCAAGGTTTTTTTTTGGACGGGCAATTCATTCTCCTCCTTAAAATGTTTCATAACGACACACTTATTATAGTTTCATATCGAAACGTTGTCAACAATAATTTTTAAAATTGATTCAATAAGAAACAAAACTTGCTATTTGCTTGCGTGTTTCCAAAAGAAACATTATAATTTTGGAAAAGGGTGGGGATAAATATGAACTTCAAAATAGCAAGAAAGGCCGCTGGCTTTACGCAGGAAGAGGTAGCGGAAGCAATTGAAATGTCCCGTTCTGCTTATACCAACATTGAAAATGGGCGTCGAAAAGCCGACTATGATGTCTTAACAAAACTATCTGCTTTGTTTGGCGTATCCATTGATTCTCTTTTGGGTCGAGACACACTAGGCTCGGCACCGCAAAGCGGCACCGAGCTTGGTAAAAACACAATAACTATTATAGGGCGAAACGGAAAGGTGGAAAAAATCGAATGCACAGAAGAACAGATCGAAAAGATTAAAAAATGATCGATATAATAATACCGGACGATCGGGATTTTTAAACTCTCTTTATGTACCCTTTAAACTGCTCGTAAACCTGTTTTCTAGGTCGGAAAGCAGAAGCAGCTCCGTCCCTTGGAGCGGATAAATTTTTCTCCCGGCTATAGAGCTGCCTCATTCTTTCGGCGCGGAAGCTGGCGCTGGTAATACTGATATCGCACAGCCGTGCGATATCAGAGGCTTCTGTTATTCCCAAAGCCCACAGCACGCAGGCGGGAGCGAGGATGCGGGATGCGCACACGTTTGCTTCTCGCTCTTCCGGAGAATCAATTTCCGATGGTTCGCGGTTTATGGTCGTGTAGGATACGCTCCCGTTTTGTATTACGCCATGCCCACAAAGGTAATGGCCAAGCTCATGCGCGATCGTGAATCGGCATCGTTGGCGGCTGCGCGTATCGTCAAAAAAAATCACGGTACGGTCAGCCGCACGCATCATAAATCCGTCGGTTTCAAAGCAACGATCCACAATACCATACGCTGTCAGGATGTCCTTTCCTTTCTCGTAGGATACGCAGGGGATGCCGTAGTTTTTACTATTTCCGTGATTTTGACTGGCAGGGGCGGAGACGTGGTTTTCTATCAGCGCCATCCATGAT
>VOFB01003717.1_pt1 | contig 37373 bp, 46 predicted proteins | sample 5384141 | NCBI WGS metagenome assembly VOFB01 (sample SAMN12384721, study PRJNA508395) | human gut metagenome | isolation source: healthy gut A | host: Homo sapiens
AAACGCTCCGACGGGTCCAACAGGACTTCACCTCTTTGCTCTCTAATCTAATTCATAGTCTGCCAGCATACTGGTAAACTCCACAACAAGTCCCAGCCTTTTGGAATCCAGTTCACTGGTGAGCTGGTCCAGTCTCTGCTGGAGCGCAGTGCGCCTTGCGCTGACCAAGGTTTTTCCCCAGGAGAGTATTGCAGTCGATTTGCAGCGCATCAGAAATTGCCACCAGAGTGGCGAGGCTCAGCTTCGTCCGTCCAGTCTCAATATGGCTGATATGCTGGTCTGATACATTGATGATCTCAGCCAGATCCTTTTGCCGCAGCCCACATATCCGGCGGTATTTTTGAATATTTTGACCAATTTCCAAATAATCCAATTCCATTATAGCATACTCTCCCACAGAATAGAAGTAAGCGGGCGGGACGATCTGTTTAAGATATAGTAGCGTAACGAATTGGATTTTATAATGGTTCAAAAGGCGTTAATGCCTATATAAATATAAAACGTTACTTTTTAACGATATATGCAAAAAGCTCCGCCACCGTTGGTAAAACGGTGGCGGAGCCTCTGATGATATTTATCAGAAAAAAACATTTGCTTCACTTTTGTTCTGCGCTTACATTACTTGTGTCATAAAAGATGTCTATTATCTCTGACGCCTACCCATATCTATCCTGCGACGCCCAAATGAGTAGGGTAAAGCCTGCATCAAAATGCCAGCCCCAGACGTTTTCTGTGTGGGGCTAGCCGGCTTTTTTTATTGATTTTATAGACGAAAATCGTCTTATAACTTCTTGCAAGTGTTTATAGAATCGAGGAAAAAGCATGTATTATCAACGGTTTCACCGTTTCTGCTTGTGTCTTCTCATATCGCCGCATAAGTTGGTTTTGTAAAGTTGGGCACCATTTTAGCACCACAAATAAGGCAAAGAGAATAAGCATAAAGCAGTGTTTCTGCCCTCAAAAGATAGTTTTTGGACAATAGGGATTTTATGCTCTTATGTTACGCATTAGAGGCTTAATAATCCTTGTAGGAAAGGCATTACAGACACGAAAACTGACAGGGTAAGGTGTTTGTAGCACCCCTATATAGATTTTTCCATTACATTCCTCATTTGCACGAAATAGCAGAGCCATCCGCACTCGTCAACGGTCGAGATGAACGGGCTTCGCCCGCCGTTGACAAGTGCGTCCGTCCCTGCTCATGTGGCAACCAAGAGAGCGAAAGCAACGAGTGCTTTCGCTCTCGCATAGTATGTTTTTCTTATATCTGCCCGTATCGTTTTATATAATTACAAGAAATCCGGGCACCATTTGGTCACCAAAGCGTAAAAACCATTGTTCTTGTGTATGTTTCAATGTATAAAAAGTCAGTATTTACAATGGTTTTTACAGCTCAAGACTTTTGATAATACAAAATCAAATACTATTTTTATTATCTTCCGCTTGAAGCGAGGAAATCAGCTATTTCAGACACTCCTGTGCCTCTTTTTTTTCAATGTGTAAAAGTACCTCATCTAGGCCGGGACGGTCCAAATCGTCATAATGGATCCCGCATACCACACAGACACGGCGGCCCGACTGCTTTGCCAGTGTCTCCGCCCACTCCTCCGCAACCGCCTTCTCCCGATGCCCAGGAAAATCCATCGTGCGGAGGAGCCCCCCGGTTCTGCCGCCGCCACACAGCCGATATGGGTCCGGCAGCCGCCGGTGAGGAGGACTGTGATTCCATTATCGAGAGAGGTCAGCTCTGCACGGAGGGGCCATCCCAAAGCCTGCCGCTCTATCGTCATAAATCAAGACCTCCCCATTCTGGGATTGCCCCTGTATCCAGCCCGAACAGCGCCAGCACCTTGGCGGAGATTCTCCCATTGATATCGTCTATGCACTTGGGATGCTGATAGTAGGCCGGTACAGGGGGACAATCACCGCCCCCAGCTCACTGGCCGCAGTCAGGTTGCGCAGGTGCAGGGTGCTCAGCGGGCACTCGCGGGGACCAGGACCAGGCGGCGGCGCTCTTTCAGGACGACATCGGCGGCCCGCAGCAGCAGGGAGTCGGGTATCCGGTGACGATGCCCGCCAGAGTCTTCATGCTGCACGGCACCACCGCCATCCCCAGCGTCCGAAAGCTCCCGCTGGCCACGGCTGCCCCAATGTCTCCGTTGTCATACCAGACATGGCTCAGTCGGCGCAGTTCCTCCAGCTCCATCCCACACTCCTGGCGCAGGGTCAGAGCGCCGCTCCGGGAGCAGATCACGTGGCTCTCCGCATCCGGGATGGTTCGAATCTTTCGCAACAGCTCCACGGCCAGAGGGGCCCCCGAAGCGCCGGTGATCCCCATAATGATCCGTTTTTTCATGGCAGTCACCTGGGGGAAACAGCTCCGGGAGCCAATGGGCATGATCTACCTCCAGAAAACGGCTGCGGCAGGAAGCGCTCCTTCTGGTCAAAGGGAACGGTGCAGTCAAAAATCGTTTTGCATGCGATCCCGTGGTCCCGGATGGAGGGGGGAGACGGCGGGGTCGTTGGAGGGGTCCAGGGGATGGCAGCGGACTCCGGGAATGGTAATGATGCCTGTATCTCCTGAAAACGGGTGTTCATGGCCCAGAGCACATCGCTGATGTCAAAGGGGGCCACGTCCTCATCCACCAGGAAGATATGCTTCAGCTCACTGAATGCAGAGAAGGCCAGCAGGGCGGCCTGACGCTGCCGCCCCTCGTCGGAGGGAACGGATTTTTTTGAACTGGAGGACCGCCATGAATTTTCCCCCTCCGGCGGAGGCGCAATACACGTTCAGCAGCCGGCCGGGCATGGCCCGGTCCACCATGTCCAGGATGCTGGCCTCTGTGGGGATCCCGGCCATGCTGACATGCTCCTCGCTGGGTCCGATGCAGGTCTGCATGATGGGGTTCCTCCGGTGGGTCACAGCCTTGACCTTGATGAGCCAGCACTGACTGCTGGCGGGGCCGGTATAGCCGGGGAATTCAGGCATGGCATATCCGGTATGGCTGTTCTGGTCTTCCTGGACCCGGACCCCGGGCTGGACCTCTCCTTCGATGACATACTCGGCGTGGGCGATGGCCCGCTGGTCCACGGTCAGGCAGGGGCACAGCTCCACCGCCCGGCCCCGCAGAGCTCCGGCGATAGAGAGCTCATCGTATCCCAGCGGCGTCGTAGGGGGCTCAAAGCAGGAGGCAATCTCAATGGCCGGGTCCACGCCGATGCTCACCGAGATGGGCAGGGGGCGGCCTAGCTGTTCTGCCCGCTCTGCCATGGCACCGATGTGCCGGGCCCCGGGGGTAAAGAAGATGGACAGCTCATCCCGGCCCTGAATACACAGACGATGGATGGTGATATCGTTTACCCCGGTGTCAGGATGGGTGGCGTAGCACATTCCCAGCGTGATGTAGGGCCCGGCGTCATCCGGTGTATTGGTGGGGGCAGGGACCAGGGCTCTGAGGTCAAAATCCGGGTCATCTGCCCGGTGGACTACCTGTTGGCAGGGGCTGCCTCCGCGCAAATCACGGGCGGGATGGGGCGGCTGACACAATCGCGCAGGGCATGACCCAGCTCCTCCGGCCTCCGCCCAGCAGGGCGGCCACCCGGCTCCGGCTGGCCAGGACGCCGATGGCGACCCGAGCGCCGGGATGGCCCTTGATCTGATGAAGAGCATGGCCGGCCCTTCCCGGGTGGGCCGCTGGACCGTCCCTCCAGCTCCTACGTGACGGTAGACTCCCGCCAGCTCAGCACTGGGGTCTACCGGAACATCTGTCTCCACCAGCTGTCCCGGTTGTGAACGCAGCAGATTCAGAGCGCTGCGCAGATCATAGACTTGATTGTTTTGATCCATGATAGTTCCTCCGATTTAAAATCTGATCTTCTTTGTTTTGCTTTACAAGTAGTTTGATGTTCGTTACAATAGGATAAAGTACAGCTTTCGCTGCGGTATGGCGGGGCAGGGCCCGACCTTCCGGTTACGCCGGACGGTCATAGAGGAGAAAGAGAGCGGAGCACCGATGGAATTTCTTCAAATGAACGCATTTGTGAGCCTTGCACAGACCCTTCATATGCCGGTCACGGCGCAGGAGCTGAATACAACCCAGTCTCACATCAGCAAGCTGATCGCCTCCCTGGAGGCCGAGCTGGGGGTCAAGTTGTTTGACCGGGTTGGCCGGGGTATCGTGCTCAATGAGCATGGAAAGCTCTTCTATAAGTATGCCGCAGGGGCGCTCAGGCTGATGAACGACGGCCAGACAGCCCTGAAGGGAGTCAAAAATTCTGTGCTTGGCACAGTGAAGATTGGAGCATATGCCTTTACCCCCCATTCTCCATCCCTGTATCCGTACCTTTGCCCAGAAAAACCCCCAGGTAAATTTCTATTTTTCCGAGGTCCAGCAGCAGAACACCAACGTCCTGATGAACCTGACAGATCTGGTGCTCGTGGCGGAGAAGGAGGGCAGCTACACCATGCAGAGCCACTTTCCAGTCTGCCGGGAGTTGCTGGAAGAGGAGTTCTATGTGGCCATTTCTCCCAAACTGTTCCACTATCCCAAGAGTAAGACCTCCGTTACCCTGACAGAGGTCAGTCAGTTCCCCATGATCGAGGTGGCCCCCTCTCCCTATTACCAAAACTGGGTCTTCCGGGAGAAGGACATGGAGCACTTCCGCGACATCCTGGGAGTCACCTTCCGTATCGGCTATACCACCAACGATTTTTTCACCAAGGTATCCATGCTGGATCAGGGGCTGGGCTTCGCCCTTTTTCCAGAAGGTGTGTGTGGCTTCCGCGCTGCGGATCGCCCCGGATCTCCAGATCCTCCCCATTGAGGACTACCCCATCCGGCGACGCATCCTGATCGCCCGGAAGCCCGGGAGCAGATGTCCTCCTCAGCCCGTACGTTCTGGGATTTTCTGCTGGATTATTACGATTTAGAGCCGGACCGGTGACGGCCTGTGACTGAACGGCCCCGCAGGACTTTTGTTCCGCGGGGCCGTTCAGCCTTATGAGAATGAGAAGAGGAGGAAGCAAGACTCAGGGGCAAAGGCTGCGGATCCAAGTGAAAAGCTCGTCCATGTCGTAGTCCCCGGCGTGGGGATCTCCCAGGGCATGAAGTAGTCCACATCGAACCCAGCCTGGCGCAGAACGGCAGCAAAGATAACAGAGACGGCCATTGAGGTGTCTCGATCCAAAGTCCCAAAGCGGATGCGCCAGTGACGGCACACCTGAGAACGGTCCCCTTTGGCGAAGGTGAGCGGGTTCATCAGGGCGACTATGCGAGAGTCGCACAGCTCCCCGCCCGCTGTACTGTGGGCTTTCCCGTATTCCGTGAAGTGCTGGAACTGCTGTTTTGTCGTGCCGAACAACTCATTTTCTGGGGATTTCAGATCCCACTGGTCAAAGGCTGGAAGCTGCTTCATCCGGGTGGCATACCGGGCGTGGGCAGCCAGATCCAGAGCCGTTATTTTGCCGTTCTCCACTGTGATCCAGGGCATCCCGCTCAGGTCAGCACCCTGGTCCAGGGCTCGCTGAGCCGACTGCACGACAAAGGAAGTCACATAGTCCCGGAAGCTTCCGCTTCCATCCGAGGATAGCTCCAGAGGTGTTCCTGCTCCGTCTTCCAGCCCCAGGGAGTTGACATAGTCGGCAAACCGCGCCACCAGGAAATCAGACTGCTCGATCTGTTCCGGCGTCATATCCCCTTCCACAAAGGATTCATGAAGCTCTCCACCGATATTTTTGACGATGTGGAGCTCATAATGATTGACCCCGTGGAACATCCACTCATAGGCCATATCGGCATGCTCCAGATCCATGATGGGCGTGTAGCAGCTGGCGGCAAAGATGTCGTCCCGTTCCTGCGCTGCGCCCAGCGCTTCCAGGTAGGGTTCATACTCCACGCTGTTTCCTGAGGTGCCCAACAGAGCAGAGAGCGCGCCGCCAGCGCTGGTGCCGTTGCTGATGATGTGCTCCGTGTCCCCAAAAATACGGTCTTTGTTGTGGCGGAGATAGCGTACTGCGGCCTTCAGGTCCACGATATGGGCGGGCGCGCAGCCCAGAAAGTCTCCTTTTTCATCTCGGACCGTCCTGCCTCGGGAGCCGGGGGCGGCTACGACGAAGCCGGCGGCCAGGGCGTAAAAGATGCCGTTGGGCTTTCCTCTGCCCCACAGGCGGAAGTTGGGGCAGGACGGTCCGCAGGACCGAGGCATACGCTCCAGAGGCATTGGGGAAAAAGATAGGCACTGTTTTCCCTGTATAGCCATGGATCGTCTTTCCCTCATAGTAGTCCTCGGGGATGTAGAGGTTGAGCTTCTGATGCTCAAGGTCTACGGGATGCCGGACATAGACCAGGTCCTCAAAGGCCCGAAAGCGAATGGTAGTCTCCCCCATGGTCAGAGTACGTACCTCATACTGATTTTCATTCAGATTCAGAGAATATTCCATAGCGGCAGTTTCCTTTCTATTTGTTTACAGCAGCCCGAAGTAGAAGGGGACCCACACCGCGGTGACGATGGCTTGGACCAGAATCAGGGGGGCACCAAATTTGATCATATCCTTGTAGGAGTAGCCGCCCATAGTATATGCCAGCATCCCACCGGGGCCAGACAGAGGCGTCATGATGGAGGCCATGGAGGAAAGGTCCACACAGCAGATGATGGGCAGCGGATTCAGCCCCACACCTCCGCAGGCTGCAATCATGACAGGGGTCATGATGTTGACCAGAGTATTATTGTCAAAGAATTGAGTCACAATGGCGCAGAAGATAAAGATCAAGATGCACAGCAGGATCAGGCTGGTCTGGTCGGTAATGACCCGGCCGGTGAGCTCCGCGATCACGTCGGCGGCGCCAGAGGAAACCAGCGCGGAACTCATGGCGATGCCGAAGGCAACCATGAAGACGATGGACCAGTTCACGCTGGCAAATGCCTCCCGCTGGGGAAGAATGCCCAGGACCAGATAGAGGATCGCGCCCAGGAAGGCAATCTGCCCCCCGGAGATGCCCAGCTGATTGTTGAAGATCATGCCCAGCAGGACCGCAATGAAGATGAGGTAGGAGGCGATTTCCTTCCACCGAGGCAGGTCGGAGGCTTTCAACTGCACCTCATCCGGGATATCACTGCTGCACCGGCCCGGCACATCGGGGAGCAACTTGTAGCCGATCAGAACCACAAACAGCATAGCAACCAGCACGCCGGGCAGACGTGTGCCCATGATATCCCAGAATCCCAGAGTGTAGGGGGAGCCCATGGTCGCCAAGAATTCATTCTTTTGCAAATACAAGGAGGTGCTCATGCCGATGGGAAACAGGCCGATGCCGAACTGGGAGCCCACCAGGGCAGGCAGGATCAGACGGGTGCGGGGGATGTTGTTGGTATCCGCCAAGCCGACCAGCAGAGGGATGGTCGTCATCAGAGAACTGACGCCTCCCATGAACTGGCACAGAACGAAGGGGTGAGCATGGCCACAATATAAAGGGCGCGCTCTCCGCCATTGAGCCGTTTGACCAGATGTGTGATATGGATCAGAATGTTGGTCTTCATCAGGCCAGCGCTGCACATCATCATAAAGATCATGACGATAATGGTATTGCCGGAGAACTGGCCGAATGCGGTAGCAGTATCCAGAATTCCGGTAAACCAGAGGAACCCAAGGGACAGCATCACAACGATGCATGGTTCGATCTTTCCCCAGATCATGAATACGATCATGAACAGGAATGTGCCAAATACCATGGCAATTTGTGGGGTCATGATAGTCTCTCCTTTATCTGTTTGATTCCGTTCCGCGAATCGCTCAATACCGGTATCTCAGCTCGACTCCCATTCTAATCGGGCGGCCTCTGTCTTCAATGGTTCCAATCGCATCGACCGATTCCCGCCTGGAATCGGTCGATGTGTCTTTATCCATTGAAGCGCGCCAATGTGCTGATAAAATAGGAGTATCCTAATACAGAATGTTCCAAATAGGAGGTATCAAATGGAACGAATCAGCCCGCGGTTTTTGAACACCTTCCCGCCCGATAAGATGCTGTGCCACCCTTACTGGATGGCGGAACCGCCCTTTCGAATCTGGGGCAATCTTTACTTCGTGGAAACTCCTGGTGCTCCTCTCATCTGATCGATACCGGGGATGGACTGATCCTGCTGGACACCCCTGTCTGGCCGAGCTGCCCTATCTGTTGGACAGCATCTGGTCTGTCGGGTTTAATCCCCGCGAGATTCGGATGATCCTGATCTCCCATGCCCACCACGACCACTACGGTGCGGCATCGGCACTGCGTCATATCACAGGGGCAAAAATTTGTTTGAGTGCTGTGGATGCTGCGGATATGGCTGCTAGGCCAGAGTGGTTCCACCGCCACAATCGGGAGCGGATCCCCCCGGACGAAAACTTTCGGGCAGACCGCCTCCTGGAGGACGGTGAAACAGTCAAATTGGGAGACACGCAGATCCAGTGCGCCCTCACGCCAGGACACACGCCGGGGACGATGTCCCACTTTTGGACGGCACATGACCGGGAGAGGGGGCCTGCCAGAATCGGCATTTACGGAGGCGCAGGCTTCGGAACGGTTCGCACCGCCTTTCTGGAGGAAGCAGGGCTCCCCCTGTCCCTACAGCAGGCATTTGAAGCATCAATTCAAAAGGTCTGGTACCGCCCTGTGGATTTGATGCTGGGCAATCATCCATGTCACAACGACACATTTTCCAAATGGCGGCGGCTCCAAGCTGGGGAACAAAATCCCTTTTGGGACCCCTCCGAATGGCAGAGATTTCTGGGGAGCTCCGATGCTCCTATCGGGCGTTCATGGCTCTGGCTCCCGCGGACCAGACCGCCCTGTATGAGCGCAGCCGGTTCTGCGACTCTTGCGGTGACCGCGCGGCCCGATGGTTTCAGAGGCAGGGATCATAAAGCGAACCATTGCTGAGCGATGATATTTTTGAGCAGGAGGTATTTTGATATGAAGAAATCCATCCAGGAGATCCGGGCGGAGGCGGAGCTGCCCCTGATCTGTCACAGCTACCCATCCGGGTCACGCTGGATATTCCCTACTGCATAGACGGAAACCCGGCCCACACCCTGGATATCGCCTTGCCAGCACAGGGAGCGGGACCTTTTCCCGCAGTGGTATTCATCCATGGCGGCGGTTTTTATTACGGCTACAAGCATAATGTTCACACCGCACCGGCATGGAATACCATCCCCGCCGCCGGCTTTGCACTGGTCTCTATCGACTACCGTCTGACACCGGAAGCACCCTGGCCCGCACAGATTTATGACTGCAAGGCGGCAATCCGTTTTCTTCGGGAACATGGAAGCGAATACGGGCTGGATCCCCAGCGCATCGGGGTCTGGGGCAACTCGGCGGGTGGACTGCTGGCCGCCGTCCTGGCCTCCACCGGAGACGCCCCCGCCTATGAGGACCAGTCTATGGGCTGTCCCAACCAGTCCAGCGCGGTCCAGGCTGCCTGTGTCTGGTATGGAATCTATGATATCCCAAACCTCCAACATCACTGGTCCCGTATCCTGAAATCGGGGGAGAGCCCGGAGCAGGAGGACTATGATGCTCTGGGCGCACTGATCAACGCCCCAGGTCATGACCGTGCGGCCATGGCCGCTTTTTGCCAGCGCTGCCCTCCATGTGCATAGTGAGATGCCGCCCATGCTGCTGTTCCATGGAACCGCGGACCATGTAGTTCCCTATCTCCAGTCCGTGGAATTTTTTGAGCGTTATCTGCAAAAAAATAACCACAACCAAATCCATCTTTCCCTGTTGGAAGACGCACCGCACGGCGGCCCGGCCTTTACAGAGCCGGAGAATCTAAAATTGGTTTCTGATTTTTTCCGAAAATGGTTGATAGATTCAGGAGAAACAACCGGAGACACAAAATAATCTGACTTGTGTGCTATGTGAAGAATTTTGTTATCAATTTTCCAAAAGTTGTAAAGTCTTCATCTTCTAAATAAAGAAGGACGGCTGACCAGAATCCTGGTCAGCCGTCCTTCTTTATAAGCCTTAAATTCAAAATTAAATCTAAATCTTACCCGACGCTAACACACTGTTTTGTCCGGCTGTGAATACCCACCACAGCTTGATTCTATTCAGGCACCGCAGGCGGAACTGATAAAACTGGTCCCGGCTCCCGGGGTATATGTGAACTCTTTCAAAAGGTCTAAATCTTCGTCGAAAATCTTTCGAGCATAGTCCGGGTCAAAGTCCAGAATTGCGTTTTTTAGGGCAGGTATATTTATTTTCGGCTCCCACGTCTTCTTTGACCTGTAATCCAGCAGTTCATAGAGGGGATGCAGCTGGCCTCATATCTGTAAAACCGGAACCCGCAGGTGTTGTCAATCCCACTTTTGCGGTCACGCTCTGTAAGCTGAGCCAATTCCAGCGTCTCATCGCGCAAATCATCGCCCATGGGGTAGGCTATTGCCAGTACCCACCCGGCGTCTCTTGTTTCGAGCCAATAAAGCCCGTTCCACAGCTTTTCCAATCTGATAGGCTCACCCACGGAGTCTCGTCCGGAATTGGAAATTCTCCAAAATATTCTGGACAGACTTCCATCCCTCGCGCTTCCTCTTCAATCAAGGTCTCACCCTCCGGCAGGGGCAACCCATGATCTGTAAGATATCTGCTGCTCTCATAGTTTACGACGTGTCTGCCTCTGTCAAAATAATCCTCCAGTTGAATTTACATTTTTGAAAAAAATATTCTCCTTTATTGTTGTCTAGGGGCCCACTAGATCAAACATTTAGGAGAAATTTTATGTCCCATACGTGTATTCGATATATGGATGACAACACCGGTCGAGATGTATATATCGTCAAGACCAAGGCATCCAACATTGAGCTTGTGAATCTCACCAGCTCTTCTTACCCCAAGGGCAAGACCATCAAAAACTCTGGATACTATGGAATGAACGCAAGTTGGTATGAAGAAATCAAGGAAGGTAGCGATATTTATTCCTGTATTCTCAATATTGCATATCAGGATGGAAAGCCTTTGGGTGCCCTGTCGCAGTATAAATACGGTCAGAAAAATCGGGTTGGCGATTGTCTGATTTACTATAAGAATGGGTCTGTATATTATGCGGAGGGGGTTAAGGACTCCAGTGACAGCCGTGTGCCGAAGACATCTGGGTCTTGGGCTCAGGGCGGCATGGGCCTTTTCCTGGGTAATTCTAACTGGCTCTCTCTTTTAGAAATCAACCGATGACCACCGAGGATTATTCCAAGGGGACCGCTCCCAGATCTGGCATGGTAGTAAATACGAACACTAAAGACGTATATCTGTTTGCGGTTCCAGTTGCTTCTACAGATTTGATCTCTTTCCGCCAAATCATTATGGACTATTTCGGTTTGAAGGACGGCGCATCTAACTCTTATATAAGAGCCATTCTTCTGGATGGTGGCGCTTCTACTGAACTGTATGGCAATGATTTTTATGCTCATACAACGATTCAGCATAAGATTCCTCAGATGATTTCTGTGGGGCAGGCTTAATACAGCACATGGGGCGGGGCAAATTTAGCCCCGCCCTACAAATATTTTCATCCAAATTTCGAAAAATATTGCAATAAAAATAGATTTCGAAGGATCGGAACGATGGTATTCAGAGACACATCTTCAAGGGGAAAAGTGCTGCATATCCCTGGAATCTTAGGTGCCCCGACCGAGTGACCCAGAGATTGCTGTCTAAAGGTACGGCTTCTCGGTCATCGGCACATGTCACTTTTATCGTTTCGCCCTCGACCTCACATATCCACCGGTCCCCATCCGAAGTCAAGAACCCCTGATAACAAAATTGTGTGACATCTTGTGCCAAGACATCCGGCAATATCGCATTTTGGTATGTCTGTTCCTGCGCGGCCTTAAAAGCATCGAGTACAAGGACCTCCCCACGGGTGGTCAGAAGCAGATATTTCAGTCCTCCCACATAGGAAACGTCCTGAATCTGTGATGCGATGCAGTCGGGGCGATAGAGTGCTCCATCGCTGGGGGCGACCGAAGCCTCGTTTCCCCAAACATAGAGATCATAATTATTATCGATGGCAAATGTCGTATCAAACCAGGAAAATGTTGCACGTACATTTTTCATCAATTTCTGTGGATACGAAGCGCTGTCCTCGATCCTACAATTTCCTACCCCATCTGGCCTCCGCTATTATCTCCCCATACCCAGAGTGTTCCGTCGGTTTTACGACCGAAATATGAGAGGAGCCGACAGCGGCGTTTTCAACGCCATCCATAATTCCTGACTGGACGATCAAAGGGAACACGTCTCTCTTGTAAAAAGGAGACTGAAATATCCGCCCCATCCCCACAAGGTATGAGAATCGTCAAGGGCCAGGGAACAGTGCCTTCGATTGGAATATACCTCGCTTACATGGGATAAAAGTGTTTTACGCGCCCAATAGGTAGACAGGCAAGGCTCCATTCCCCACCAGACCATTCGTATTCCAGCCCCAGGTGATGAGGTCGCCGTTTGGCGCAATCAAACAATAGGAGTCGTAAAAAAGTAGTGATCGCCTGGTTTGCGGCAAAAGAATCAAATTTCGCGGGGAAAAAATTGAGAATCACGAATGTGATGCAGAGCGCCAGGTAGAAGCATCGCCGGATGAGGAAATATTTTTTTCTTTTGCAGAGCATGAATACAGACACCCTCTCTCTATGTGTTTTTATTATATAAAACGCAGAATTAAATCCAAATGCAACAGTACAATATTGATTAATTCATATATTCCCTTTCACTATCAGAAATGGTACCTCGGAAGTTTGAAGCACCACCGATTATGACTGCTATAATGTTTCGATATAAGCACGGGCCCAGAACCTAAGTTCTGGACCCGTGCTTTATCCTGCATTTTTTAGACCCACCCATTTTCCAGGCACTTCACCCCCTTATTCGATCTCCTTGATATGGGTGGCCAGGTACTCCATTTGACTGGACAGTGCTTGGTAGCGGGCCGCCAGTGCCTCATCGCTCTCACTGAACTCTACCCCGCTGGGGGCACGGACAAAGACCGCGAAGTCCTCTGTCTGGAGTGCCCGCCGGCTCGCCCCGGCCATCACTGGCCGGTCGTCCTCCGCCCACACACCGGGATAGCAGTCGATGTAAAACAGGGCCCCGTGGCCCTCCTTCTCCAGCGTCTCCCGGTGATAGATCGTGATGCAGTTCCCTCCATTTTGGTGCGGCAGATCGTACTCCTCCTCCAGCTGGATCAGGGCCAGCCCATTCCACCGGGAACTCGATGGTGAACCCAAGCCGCTGGTTCACATACAAAAGAGCACTTGACTCCACCGGGAGGCGATCCCTGTCACCTGCTGCTGTTCTCCTCCGGCTCCTCTTCGATGATATGGGCGATGCTGATGTCGCTGCTATCCTCGTCGTTCACAGGGGGCAACTCCGTCTGGCCGCATGATACACAAAATGTCAGCGGCAACATGACAGCAGCCAGTATCAGGTATTCCCTCCATGTCCCAGCCGATATTCCGCCCTTCTGCTTCATTCTTTTCACAACCGCCCACCCCTTTAACGAAAAATGATCGAGCCTTTCTATTATTATAGACGGTCAGTTTTCCCAAAGTGCAACATATCCACGATATTTTTCTGTTTTTTTGACCGCATATCGTGCTGCAGCGCTCTCAAAGACTGCCTTTGCCCCAGAGTAGGGACCGGCGTACGATTCGCAGCAGCAAAGCGGGCCTGGATGCCAGTATGTGCATCCAGGCCCATCTCTTTTGTGTTTAGAAGCTTTCAATCGTGGAATACGAGGTAGCGTCTTCAACAAGATCTCCATCGGAATCATAGATATCTGCGGAAATTTTTAGCCGGTAGTCATAGCCGCGGGAAACGAACTGCCCTTTATCAAAAGAAACTCTTCTTCCGCTGTCGCTCCAATCCATGATGGTCGTCCAGGAAGACCCCTTCTTCTGCTGGAGTTCCAATATCACCTCTGCGTCATATTCTGACCGCACCGTACAATCCCCTAGGCAAGAAGCGTAACCGCCGCTGCTGATTGTCAAGTCCGCTGTTAATGACCTTATGGCCGTGTATCTAGCCGATATCACAGTAGTCATTGACAGAAGCACACATAGCACCAACAATACAGTGCAGAATCTTTTTTGTATTTTTTTTTTTTCATTATTTGACACTCCCTTTATTTTTTGAGCTATGTTTACAGTAATAAGGTTTGAAATAGAGTATAACTTTAAATTTATGTTTCCCAATGCACCCCTCAGCCAAGGCAATTATCTCCTCTGTTGTAGGGGCACCATCCGCTGGACCAGTTGCTGTGATCTGGATAATGAATTGATTTTCCTCATCGATCCAAAAACAAGATTTGGCTGTAAAAAAGATCGGGATTTTTTTATATATAATGTCGCTGGAAATCCTGAATTTCCAAACTAATCACGGATGAATCCTCGGAATCGATTTGTCAGGGGAAAACCCCCAGAATATCTGATTACATCCACATCAATGGCATGTCTTGCTCCATCATACAGTGAAAGTCCACGTGTTCCATTTGTTCTGGACCAACCATCATCGCCAACTTCATAGCCTTCCGGAATCCACTCAAAGCCTACTCCATAGTAATAGGTCCAATCTTCGTTCTGTTCCGCCTCTTCGGGGGTCGGATCTCGTGGAGCGACTTCGTCTTCCCCTTTGAACGTGAGTTCGGTGTACCGGTCATAAGTATTGATCACGGCGTTAAGCACACCCAGCCGAAACTGTTCCGATGCCGCCATTGCGGTCGTCAGCAGCACCACCATCAGCATAACGGCAACAGAGACCCGACGCACGATCTTCCATGTCACCTTTCCAAGTTTTTTCGCCCTTTTTCGATTAAATTCCCGGCGAATGGTTGCCTCACAGCGCCGCCGTGCGGACTCCGGCACCTCTGCTGCCGGATCTGCCTTCAACCGCTCATTCAGCTCCAGGGCCTGCTTGCCCTCCTCCTCGGCCACTGAATCCATCAACAGGGCAAACAGAGCATCTTCATACTGCTCCGTCAGCCGCTCGTGGTTAGTCATCCTCTTCGCTCCTCTTCATGATGTCCAACAATTTTCTTCTCGCTCGGGTCAATTTCATCCGAATGCTGTCAGGCTTGCATTTAAAGTCCGCCGCCAATTCCTTGTCACTCTGAGCCAGGATGTATTTCCCCTCAAAAGGGCACGCTCCTGAGGCTCCATGTGCTCCAGTCCCTCTCTCAGTTGCCGAGCCATCTCCTGCCTGATCATCTCCTCCTCTCTGATGGGGATCATATACCGGCGCAGGGCATCTTCCCCCAAGGCATCCAGGCTCAGGATTTTATCTTTCCCCTTTGTTTTCTCCCGGAGGATCGAGATCGCTGTGTTTCTTACCGTAGTTGCAACATACCCGGCCTGAGCAGCCTGGGCAAGCCCAGCTAGTCTCTCCTGCTTTTCAATCAGCTTTTTCAGGCTTTCCTGTACCACGTCCTCCTGCTCTGTCCGGTCGTCGATATACCGCCTTGCCGTGGCAAACATCAGACGTTCATACTCATAGTAAATCCCGGTAATAAATTCCTGTTTTTCCTGGTAGCCGCTCCCATTTCTTTCTTCTCTCTCTATTTCCATTTAGAATAACTCCTGTTTTGTATGAGGTCTTTTCCTTTCAGCATATAAGACCTCTTTTTTCCAATAATGCAACACGGTTTTTTTTGCTTGCAATTAGTTTTCTTAATCAAAATATTGGTTATTCTAAAATTATATCATTAAATATTTCAGTTTCAATTAGATTTCTAAAATAAGGCCCCTCTATATTTTAGAAATTATATAATAAAAACATAATTCATCAAGGAGGGGGCAGTCGATGGCGCATTTGGGTGAACTTCTGGCCGAGCTGCGCCAGGATCGTGGGCTGACACAGGACCAACTTGCAGAAATCATTTCAGTGTCACCTGGTACAATATCCAATTACGAAGACGGTCGACATCTTCCTGATTTGGACAAACTGAAAATGATTGCAGACTATTTCCATGTCACGACTGATTACCTGCTGGGACGCACCTCCTCCAGCATCCCAATCGACCTTCTTCAAAAGAGGCTCGCCGATGGGAAAACAGTCTCTGATCTCATCAGCATCTTTCTCCGGCTCTCTCCAGACCGTCAACATGCGCTGCTGCTCATCCTTTCGGATATGGATCTTCTCCATTCTGTAATCAATCAATGCGGCCGGAGGGATCAATGATGTTTTTATTCCCCAGCCATCCTAGCAATCGAAGATGAAGATGACAGAAGTTTTATGGAAAATCTTTATCGGTCCTACTATCGTCTTATGTATCACGAAATCTTTACAGTCACCAGTGACCCCTGGCTGGCCGAAGATATCCTTCAAAATGTCGTCATTAGTCTCATTCGGAATTTATCTACTATTAAAAAGCTGTCCACAGCAAGGCTAGTAAATTACATTAAAACGGCATCAATCAACACTTCTTATAACTATTTGCGGAAAAATCGCAAACTGGCGGTCTCAACTTTCACAGATCTTAACTATATCGCAGAAATCCTTGACAGTGAAGAAGGGCCCCGAACTGTTCTTTACCTTCAAAAAAGAGGATGCACAAAAAGTTTATGGTGGTCTTTCATGAGTTGGATGCAAAAGATCAGTATCTTTTGACAAGCCGTTTTGTGGAAGGAAAATCTTATTCCAGTATGGCCAGTGATTTGGGGATACAGCCCAACAGCGTGCGCATGGCTGTTACTCGTGCAAAGCGCAGAACCTTTGAATTACTTAAACAGAGATACCCTGATGAAAATGAGTGCTTAACTCCTTCCACTCTCACTTTGAATCCCCCCACCAGATGAGCTATGAGCAGAAATTTGGCTTTTCAGCTTATTGAGGGCTTTTAATTTAATCTGATTGACAGATTGCCGGCTACATCCCCAGCGCCGTGCGATAGCCGCTGCACTTATGCTTTTCTCGAACATTAGAAAAATAACAATACGCTCCTTCTCCGTAAAGTAAATCCAGCTGAAATGTCTGGTCCAATTGCATATCCTGGCTCTGGTCGCTGCCTGTTAAATACGCAGCTTCCTCTTTAACTGTTATTTCTTCCAAGCTAATGATAGTGGCAATTGGATTGTGGTGCTTCTTGTATATCTTAAAGCAACTATAATTCATGGCATTTTTGATATACTGGACCACTTTACCGTCATCTTGACTTCTCAACCTTTCAGGACGGAACCGTTTGATCAGTTCAATGAAAGCAACCACCATCTCCTGTTCTCCATCTTCTATATGAAGCTGACGGCCACACTTTCGAATCAGTGGTCTAAAGCGATAAATCAATGCCTCTAATTCCTTATTATCTCTCTGCGCTAGTGTAATGCTTTCAATCAGCATATCCCCCACTCCCAGAACGAATCTGGAAATGAAAGAGAGAATGCCGCTTAGAAAGTAAACCTCAGTTTAAAAATCTTTTTATGGTGCTGCTTTATCCTTCCCATACTAAAAGACGCTTTTTTAAAATTTGCAACATCGCAGACTTGAAATGGTTATAATTCTGCCCTCCCAACATTTTTTAAGAAGGCTTCCGAAAATCTTTCGGAAGCCTTCTTTATAGATAAACGTCAATTTTTATTAGGTGCAACATAGTTAACTATTTTTTCATTTTTTTTGCTGTTACACCGCAAAATCACGTTGCATTTTCAATTAAATTCCGTCTTATAAGGCAGAGGGAAAATCAAAGAATAACTTGTTATACTTTTTGGGGGTGATTCCCATGACGTAGTACTTTCCATGCCCCGAATAGGCACCCATGCATTCTCATCTATCCCAATAAGTCTAAGCGTATCTAAAGCAGGAAGCTGAATCAATGACAGGCAACAGGCACAGACTTTGACGGCGCAAATTAGAAAGGGGCAAAATTTCCATGAAAAAAAGATCTCGCATCATTCCCGTTTTATGCACACTTTTGGTCGCCACCTTTTTGTTTGGAACTGTATCCGCAACGAACATCAGTATGATTGGCAATACAGTTACTGAACCGCCTCACCCAAGAGGAACTGGAGCATATCAGTGAATGTAACGCGCTGATTGAACAGCAACTTGCCCGCGATAACCTCACCAGGGCGATCTATAATAACTATCTTTCTATGAGCGTGATCACCCAGGAAAATGGGTATTACTGTGGACCAGCGACTGCTTGTATGGTTGCAAAGACCCTGGGCCTGGGCACCTATACCCAGAAAAGAGATGGCTTCCCTGCTTGGGACCACGACCAGCGGAACTAGCGGTGCACAGATCTGCAATACGTTAAACAGCCTGCTCTCTAAAACTTCGGATACACGGCGTTTCCAGCGTGTCACAATTTCCACCGCTGCCCTGGAAACTAGTGTTCGGTCGAGCCTCAGAAATGATTTTCCGCTTACACTCAACGTGAAAGAAATGCCCAACTACACATCTGGCAGCGGGCACTTTATTGCTGTGAAGGGTTATTACTTCAACACATCGACCGATTTTAAGACCATCACAATTTGCGATCCTCATCCCACTTATTCCGGCACTTACACTTATACCCTCGAAGAAATGGAGACCGCAGTCGAATCGAGCAACGGCTATTACAACCGTCTGGATGCCAGCACAGTGTAAATTGCTTTTGGGGAGTAGCAACAGGAATTTCTCCTGTTGCTACTCCCTCTGCCAGATAACTGGTCAACCCCTCACATAGATCTGTAAAAATATTGGAATAGCTTTTTATTTGAGAATTATACCTATTTGTCATTGAAAGGTCTTTGGCATTTAGAGAGGTGACGTTATGATTAAAAGTCCATATTCTTTTATACTCCTTGCGCTCTTGTTGATAATGAGTGGATGCGGGACCAACAGCCAAGCCCCTAACAGCTCCGCCAGCACCTCTGCTCCGACTGAAAGCTCAGGTTCCGCGGGGAGCACGCAGCCGGACCAGGAGGGATTCCTGACAAATCAGAACGAACCTCTGACTCATGCGTCTGCACTGGGTCTGTATGAGAGCTTAGATGTATCAGAGGACCAGAGGGTCGAGATACTGGACATGAACGAGGACTACATATTTCTCAGTGTAAATTATGACGCTTTTGAAATTGAGCTCACCCGCGAGGTCGGATTTACATACATGAGCGAGAAATTAGTTCTCCTGGAATATCCGAATATGACTCTTGTTTCAGAAATCCTACTCCCATCAGCGGTCTACTGTACAAGCGGGGCTCTTTTTGACGATGGCTATTCATACTCCACTATCACAATATCTGATTCCATTGAATCTGATTATTCTATCTATTATCATTCAAATCAATCGGAAGCTCCTGACGCTGATTGATCATGGGAAATGCTATGCAGTTGATTTTAACATTCCTTCTCTGCTTACGATGGACTCGGGCAAAATCGTGTACAGTTATACCAATTTGGAGAACGGCACACTGGGAATCAGCACAATTTTGCCTGGAGGAAAATTGAGATCCAACTTCGAATACGCTTTTACAGATGGCCTTGGATTTCTGGGAAATCTGAAAACCAACGGCAGCCAGTTTATGATATTTCTTGAACTGGATGGGGTCAGAGGTCTTCTGCTCGGTGATACGCAGTCCGATTGCAGCTTCCTTCCCAGTGCTGAGGGCGAACAGATTTTTGACTATTGCCTGCTAGAATCCACCTTTTTGTGTTCTCTGAGACGTACAGATATCAACTCTATCGAGTATTTAGAAGAACGGGATTTTACTGGCAGTACCATAAAATCTATGAAATATCCATCGGTTTACCGAATGGTTTCCGATGGACAGGACTGTGCCCTGGGAATCAACGGAAGTATCAAATCATTGCGATTCGTGTTGAGGACCAAACAGCAGCAATCTATCGAGACACAGAAATGACTCTGCCCGTGCTGTTTTACGAAATCAGCGACGGAGCCTTCGGAGCTCATTTCTATAACGCTGTTTATGGTCCAAGATCTCTGAGCACATTCACCTTCTTCTGAACTGACACTCCATATTTATGAACACATATCTTTAAAAAGCAAAAAAAGGCACGGGACTGGTAATGGATCAGAGTTTCATTACCAGCCCCTATTTTTATAAGCATATCACTTGCCGCGCGGGCCAGATCTCTTATTCGTTCTTTTTCAGACTCATACTCCTTCCGTATGCCTTTATTTTATGGGGTCAACAAAACAACTGACCTATCCTCAAGCCGCCAGTCTTGTTATACGAAAAACTAGGAAAATAAAGGGCGGCATCTCTGAATAGAGAGGTGCCGCCCTCATTTTGCAGTTGTTTACTAAGAATTTATCCGTCTACAGACTGTCTATATAGTGAACACTGCGAAAAAGTTTGTGTTGTCCAGGTATTGTCCTTACCACAACATCCTCCGACTGCGTCAGCTGTTGCTTCCGTACCAGACGATGTGGCCGAAGGCACTGCTGTATCCTTTCAAATCATACTTTCCATTCTTGACAATACTGTCGTAGATAGTATCTCCGCTCATATTCCCTTCAACAGTAATAATCTGATCATCCGTGATTTCGGAGATGATCCCAATGTGTGTGATATTATCATTTCCTTTCGGATCAATAAAAGCCAAATCCCCTCCTTTGGGAAGTTGCTCCCAACAAACGCAAAGTTTCCGTTGAGGCCCCAAAGTTTAGAGGCAGTATTGGAGCTACCAAAATTCATATCAGCCTTGGCTCCACACTGGCGCACAAACCATGCACACCAATCTACACCGGGATCGCTCGTGTCAAAATGCTTGACACATTCTTTCAGATTCATGCCCCACATTCTTCTGCAACACTAATGAGAGTATCAATGGATGCCATATTAGTTCCTCCTTACAAAATTTGTGAGCCGGATCACTAAATTGGACGTAACGAGACAACGCGGTGTCCAAACACGTTGTCCCGAATAATCCGGTTACAAATATAAAAGACCATTTGAACAGAAAGAAAGTAAACCTTTTTCCAGGTGCTTTGCAGAATATAATAAAACGTGAGGGGATAATGACCTATAAAAAGGGTGACCACATATGTGATCACCCTTCGGAATGACTGCTCTCTAATTTTAGTATGCTTAATCCACACTCCACTCATGACTAGAGGCACCAACGCCATAGGAGGCAACAATGTGCTGCCAGTCAAAGGAACAAGTGTCATTTGGCGCAAGTGTAATCTCACACCACCGCCAGGTCTTTAAGCCATCAAGTAAATTAGCTGCCTGTACATTCCCGCCAAGATTCATTACCTGACAAGTACCAGCAGATCCTACATACCCGTGGATGGTATATGTCTTACTGGTATTATTTTTGAATGTGATCGTATTATAGTTGTGCGCACACCAGTTCCCCAGATTGTTTAAATCGTCATTGGAGGAATTGGGGTCAGCCGTTAACCCACCCTGAATCATCTTGATAGGAATCATCTCATTGCTGTTTCCATATCCACCCTGAGCATTAGAGGTATAGATATACGGCCGAGACAGCAAATCAGATACATATTTTGTCCCATGAGTAAATGTCAGATAATAGCCTGTTCCTTTCCCACTATAAACGGCGGGATAGGTATGATTGATGGATTTATCGGCACTGTACGACAAGCCATAGGGGAACGCCACTGCATTACCATCCACAGCGCTAGTAGATTGGTATGCATATACGGTTACTACGACACTTCCGCTGGTTTCAAACCGACACATCCCGGTAAACGGGGTCGAAGAATCTGCGGGTATCGCCTGAGAAGTCGCGATCCATGCCGCCTTGCCTGAAGCAATGGTAACGGAGGTCTTTTCGAAGAGAAAAAGTTTTTGACCGCATTAATTGATTTGTACCATCCACTGCTGTCACCATAATTTTGGCATGTCACGGTAACGGACTTAGAAGAGCTATTATACGCCTGTATGCCCACATAAAGTCTCTTTCCAGTGTAATTTGTGTGGGAGTAAAAGACTTCCGCCGTGCCAGAGATAGTCTGTTGGTTTAAAAATATCCATTTTCAGCCAGAGCAAGGCCCTTCCCATTTTTTTCCGATGGCTTCTGGATAATTGGAATAAATCCAGGGGTTGCTATTTCTCGTAACAGTAAGGCGTGTCCGTTTCTCAGTGTCAATCGTTTTAGAGGTAGAAAGATTGCTCCCTGACGGAGATAGCATTTTGCGCTTACAGTTGCCATTTTTAAAATTCCTTTCTGTATGTTATTTGTGGCCTAGCAGCACCTTGGACTTAACGAAGGATTACGGTGTCCACCCGTGAATCCTCCGGCTACCGGGCTACACATACAGAAAGAGAATTGAAAATCTGAATTGTAAACTCAAGTAAAAAGTGCCTGTTGCAAAATGGAATTTCGAAAAATTGGTCCAAAGGAAAAGTTGCTGAGAACCGTCATTCAGGCGGTTCTCAGCAACTTTTTATGCATCAATTTTCTGCGTGGGTCTAAAAATTGCATCTTGCAACAGACCCCTTCGAGATCATTGGATCATCTCCAGCAGCTCACTCACATTCAGGCAGAGGTCCGGCCTCTCCAAGTCAAACAGGGGCACTCCGCCCAGTTCCGTCTGGAATACCTGTCCATTCCGCACCAGGCGCAGAGGGACAGAGAGATAGGCCAGCGCACAGCCGGGATACATATCCTTCTGCGGCATGATGTGCTTTCTCAGGGTCAGGTGGTCCCCTTCTCGCTGAAATACCCGTCCCCCCCTGCACGATTTGACTGAGGAAATACACATCCAAAGCAGGTTCCCGCAAGACGAGCCCTCCCGCTTCCACAGAAAGCCGATAGTCCAGAACTATGTCCTGGACCGCACTCATAGAGGTGAGTTCCCCGAAATCGCAGGAGCACGCCGATGCGTCCCAGTGGGCCACCGGGTCTTCCCCCGGGACCTGGGAGGGGAGTTGATATTGGACAATTCCGGCAGACCATGTCCCGAAGGCAGGGAGGATCGTCTTGACTGTGCAGGAGAGCCCGTTCACCTCCAGGGGATCGCCGGGATGCAGGCTGGAGAAACGGACCGTCCTGGTCTCCCCGTCACTCTGTGCGGCAGAGGGAGCGAGAATATCCGATTAGAAAGTTGGGATTACCCAAGATGAATCCATGCATTTTCGACCTTCCCCACCTCGGACAGAGGATCATCATCCACCCGCCAATGTTATAGGACACTCCATATTGCCATTAGAGCACCCGATGTAAAATCTTTTAGAAAAATTTAAAGACATCAAAAATCAGGCGGAGTAACTAAGGAATAATGCTCTGGCCCCCTTGAAAACACAAACGGCTGGCCGGAATCCCGGGCAGCCGTTTTTTCTGTAAGACCCAATGGTCAAAGTTTCTTCCCACACTTAGGACATACTGGTGCAGTTCATCTGCATCGGCTCTTTTGGTTTCTCCATCCGAGATTGTTCTGCTCCTCCCTCCATCTCTCATTCATTATCGGGAAGACACTCTCCCGACAACGACAACAGATCACGGAAGGGAATCTGCTCTCCGCCTTCCAGAATCACGACCTCCCTATAAGCATCAATTTTGCGGACCGCCCCGGTGGCAATCAAGTAATCTCCACCCTCTTTTTTTCCCGTCTGGCTGGAACCAGGTCACCGTTACCTCTGGATGCTGATCCAGCAATCCGGCCAGCACGTACGGAGCTGCCTTGTCCAGTTCCTTTGCCTGGACACCTTCATCCAGCTCTTTTTTGCAGCGTGGTTAACCGCCCCGCCTCCTGAAGGACCGCATCGTAGCCACTCAAGGCGGTAAATGGGAGAAAACAGGTCCATCTGCTCACTGGCATCTGACTTCTCCACAAACAGGTCCATCTGGCACTTTCCGCTCCGACATCACATGGTTGGCCGTGATATTGAGTCGGCGAATCAGCAGTCCCGTGTCCACGATCCTGTGAAAAAGCGCGTCGGCGGCATCCTGGATCTTTCGCGTGGATGATGTGTATTTTCTCGATGTTTTTGTCCCATGACTGTGCTTCGGCACAAATCTGCCGTATCGATCCTTCTTAATCTCGCCCTGATACCGACTGAGGCGTACCGGATCTTGGATGTTCTCAATATCATATCCCACGGTCAGAGTCAGCTGATCCGTTGCAAGCCCCTTTCCACCAGCTCCAGGGCCAGCGCATCCGCCATCTCACGTATCACGATGCGGGCTTTCTCAGCACTGTATGGGCATTGGAGGACCTGACCTGATCCAAGGCTGTTGGATTCCGGCCGATAGGCTTTGATGTCTGATATCGTGCAGGGCTCCCACCCCCAGGCGTGATCGATCAGCAGCTCCGCATTGATCCCGAACAGCTTATAGAGCAGGTCCTCATTGTGCAGGTCACCCGGGCCGCCGAGAGCAGCGCGCGATGTCCCCCATCGTATAAATGCCGTGCTCCGCCAGCCTTTTCGCATACCCCGGCCCCACCCGCCAAAAATCTGTAATAGGGCGATGGGACCACAGGAGCTGCCGGTAGCTCAGCTCATTCAGCCTCGCGATGCGGACACCGTCTTTATCCGGTCGGATATGTTTGGAGACGATGTCCAGCGCAGCTTTGCAGAGGTAGAGGTTGGGACCGATCCCCGCGGTGGCGGTAATTCCAGTGGTGTCAAGCACATCTTTGACTACACGCTTTGCAAATTCCCACGGGGCCAGGCCGGTAGTTTGAAGATAGGGCGTGATGTCCATGAACACCTCGCCGATGGAATAGGGGTGGATATCTTCCGGCGCCACATGGCGGAGGTACACCTGATATATGCGGGCGCTCCACTCCATGTAGCGGGCCATGCGCGGCGGGGCCACGATATAATCCAGCTCCAGCGAAGGATTGGCTCTCAGCTCCAGATCATTACTGGAAGAGCCGGAAAAGACGTGGCTGGGAACCCGCTGCCGTCGCTGAGCGTTGATCTCCCGGACCTTCTGGATCACTTCAAAGAGCCGGGCCCGCCCCAGGATTCCATACGCTTTCAGCGCAGGCGTGACGGCCAGACAGATGGTTTTCTCCGTGCGGGTCAGATCTGCTACCACAAGGTTGGTGGTCATGGGGTCCAGCCCCCGCTCCACGCACTCCACCGAGGCGTAGAAGCTCTTCAGATCCACCGCGAGATATGTTCTTGCTTCCATAATCCCGTCCCCCTTTTCTGATAGTCTATCCTAGCATTTTGATTATATCACTGGGTCAATGGGCTGGCGCCGCCGCCCACGCAGCCGCCGGACAGGCCATCACCTCCACGAAGTCGTAATGGATCTTGCCCGCCAGAATGCGATCCAGCAGCTTCCGGGTGTTGCCCAGGCCGCTGACCACGGCGCAGCGCACCGAGGTGCCCGCCAGGTCGTAGGTGGCCTCCCCGCAGGTCGGGCCCCTCACGCAGCTGGGAGAATGCCTCTGGGTCGGGGTTCTGCCCGGTGAGCAGGAAGGAAGCGGAACGCAGGGCGGCCTCCATCACGCCGCCGGTGGCGCCGAAGATGACACCGGCGCCGGTGGATACACCCATGGGGTCGTCCAGGCCCTCCTCCCGGAAAGGGAGGGGATAATCTTGTCGGCGCGCAGCATGCGCACAAACTCCCGGGTGGTGAGCACCAGGTCCACGTCAGGGCCGTGCTCGGTGGCCATGGTGGGCAGCTCGCACTCCGCCTTTTTGGCCACGCAGGGCATGATGGACACGCAGCAGATCTTCTCCGGCTCCACCCCCAGCTTCTGGGCAAACCAGCTCTTGGCCACGCTGCCGAACATCTGCTGCGGGCTCTTGGCGGTGGACAGCTGCCCGGTAAGCTGAGGATACTGGCCCTTGAGGAAGCGCACCCAGCCGGGGCAGCAACTGGTGAACATGGGGTACTGGGCCATGTCGCCCCGCTGGAGGCGGCGGAAGAACTCGCTGCCCTCCTCCATGATGGTGAGGTCGGCGGTGAAGTTGGTGTCGAAGATGTAGCGGAAGCCCAGCCGGCGCAGGGCGGCGGCCATGCGCTCCATGGTGGCCTCCTCCCGGCTTCAGACCGAAGGCCTCGCCCCAGGCGGTGCGCACGGCGGGAGCCACCTGGACCACGGTAATCTTGTCCGGGTCGGCCAGGGCGGCAAAGGCCCGCTGGGTGTCGTCCCGCTCCCGCAGGCCGCCCACGGGGCAGTGGGTGATACACTGGCCACACAGGGCGCAGTCCGAGTCCTTCATGACCCGGTTTTCGGACACGTCGATGGTGGTGCGGCCGCCGGTGCCCGCCAGGTCCCAGATGGTCAGGGACTGGACCTTGTCGCACACCTGGATGCAGCGCATGCACTTGATGCACTTGTTGTAGTCGTGGAACAGGGGGAAGGTGGTGGTCCAGGCCTTCCGCAGGCCCTGGGGCAGCTGGATCTCAAAGGGCAGCTCCAGAATGCCCAGGTCGTTGGCAATGGTCTGCAGGCGGCAGTTGCCGCTGCGCACACAGGTGGCGCACTTGCAGTCGTGCTGGGACAGGATGAGCTCCACGTTGATCCGCCGGGTGCTGCGGGCCCGGGGGGAGTTGGTGTGGACGGCCATGCCCTCCTGCACGGGGTTGTTGCAGGCGGTGACCATGGCCCGTTCGCCCTCCACCTCCACACAGCACACCCGGCAGGCGGCAATTTCATTGATGCCCTTCAGGTAGCACAGGTGGGGAATGTGGATGTCGGCCTGCCGGGCAGCCTCCAGAATGGTGGTGCCTTCGGGCACCTGGGCGGGGCGTCCGTCAATGGTGAGGTTTACCATTCCTTGCTCCTTCCTCCCTTGAAGATTCCGTAGCCGAAGTGGTCGCAGCGCAGGCAGCGGCTGGCCTCCTGGGTGGCCTCCTGTTCGCTCATGCCCTCCTTGAGCAGGTCAAAATTACCGTGGTAGTCGGTCAGCTGCCGGTTTTTCAAATTAACCCGGCCGCAGGGGGCGTGTTGGTCAGGTGAGCGGGGGAATATCCACTTCACAGTGCATCTTGTGGTCAAAGCCCAGGAAATTGTCGATGTTGGCGGCGGCCACCTTACCGGCGGCCACAGCGCGGATGACGGTGGCCGGCCCGGAAACCGCGTCTCCGCCGGCAAAGATATTATCCGCCCCGGGCACCGAGCTGGTGAGGTCGACCTGGATGGCCCCGCGGCAGGTGGTGACGCCCACTGCCTCAAAGGGCTTGGCTGCAATGGCCTGACCGATGGCCACGATTACATAGTCGCAGGGAATGCGGAACTCCTTCTCCTGGGCCTTGGCGGGCGCGGGGCGACCATCCCGACCATAGAGGCTGATGATTTGAGGCTGGGTCCACAGGGCGGCCACCTTGCCCTCCTCATCGGCCTCAATGCGGACTGGCGCCTGCAGGGGCAGGATTTGGCACCCCTCGGCCATAGCCTCCTCGATTTCCTCTGCCAAGGCGGTCATGTCCTCTACTCGGCGGCGATAGACACAGGTGACGCTCTCAGCGCCCAGCCGCAGGGCGGTACGGGTAGCGTCCATAGAGACGTTGCCGCCACCGATGACGCAAATCTTCTTGCCGGTGAAGTCGGGGACGTTTCCATCCCCGACACCGCGGAGTAGCTCTACCGCACTGATCACATTGGAGGACTCCTCCCCTCCAGGCCCAGCTTCTTGTCAACGTGGGCACCGATGGCGATGTACACCGCGTCATAGTCCTTTTGGATTTCTTCTATGGCCACGTCCTGGCCGATGGACACGGCGGTGCGGACGGTGATGCCGGTGGAGAGAATGTGGGTGATATCCCGCTCCAGAACATCCTGGGGCAGACGGTAGTCGGGAATGCCGTAGCGCAGCATGCCGCCCAGCTTGGGGCGCTGCTCATACACGGTGACCTTGTGGCCCATGAGGGACAGGTAGTAGGCCGCGGTCAGACCGCCGGGGCCGCCGCCGATGACGGCCACCCGCTTCCCAGTGTCAGCCGCCCTGGAGGGCGCGGACAGATCGGGGGAGTGGTCCACGGCGTAGCGCTTGAGTCCGCAGATGTTCACGCTGTCATCCACCATCCGCCGCCGACACTGGGCCTCGCAGGGGTGCTCGCACACATAGGCGCACACGGCGGGAGGGGTTATCTTTACGGATGAGGCGCACCGCGTCCTCGTACCGCCCCTCCCGGACCAGGGCCACATAGCCTGGAATGTCCACGTGGGCGGGGCAGGTGGACACGCAGGGCACCGGGTGGCTTAGCCCGCAGAAGCACCGGCCGTGGAGGATGTGCTCCTCATAGTCCTCGCGGAAGCCCCGAATGCCCAGCAGCACCATATTGGCTGCTTCGAAGCCGATGGCGCAGTCCGCCGAGTCGGCAATGACCTTGGCGGTGCGTTCGATAAGGTCCACGGTCTCCAGGGTGGCAGTGCGGTCCAGCACCTGCTCGATGAGCACTGCCAGCTGACCCAGCCCGATGCGGCAGGGCACGCACTTGCCGCAGGTCTGGGCATGGCATAGCCGCAGAAAGTTCAGCGACATGTCCACCGGGCACAGCCCGGGCTGGCTGGCAATGATGCGCCGGCCCATGTCCCGGTACAGGCAGCTCAAAACAGTCTGGGCCTGGCCGGGGGTCTCAATGGCTAATCGGCTCAATGTAAATGCTCCTCCTTGTCGCTGATTTGCAACAACACGGTACGCTTGATCAAATCAGCATTAGTGCTTATGGCCGCAACTAATTAGACACTCTTGCCCTCTTTCGAAATACTTCTCCGGCAATCAGGAAGACAATTAACAGAACAACGCTGATGCCGAAGACCAGCTTGGGACTACTGATAACCAGCATAGGCATAATAAGGAGGTAGGGAAGAGAATAGCTGTAGCCCAGTGTGCAGGACGCTGCAACCGTTTCAGCGGCCACTGTTTTATGGTCCGGATCTACTACCTTTGCCAGTAGCAGGCCGGTGGAGAGCAACCCCATGTAGGCGCCGTACTGCGCCACGGCGGAAGCAAACCAATCCTGGGGACACCAGCGCTTGGAAAAGAAAATGGAGACCCAGGTCGTCGCGGCGATGACCACTACGGAAATAACCACAATAGGAAGTAAATAGGAGACAAAGGCTTCGATTGAGGTGGTTGCCACAGCAGAAGTGATAAGATACTCCAGAGAAACGTTGGAAATACGCTCAATGGTGTCGCGGTCAATAAACTGTTGAAGTGCCGGAATTCGGCCGATAATGATTCCAAATACGCCGCTGCAGAACAGGGAAGTGGACAAAAGAGGAAGATTTTCCCAAAACGGATCAATGCTGATTAAAAAATTTCGGAGCCAAAGGGCACAGGCGACAACAAGACCCACAAAGGCCAGCTGAAGGGTAAACGGGTCCACCGATGAGGATTTGGACACTGCGCTTCCAATGGAGGGCCGCTTTCCAAGGGCAATGTATCCGGTACGGAACTCCTCGGGTAAATCGTCCAACGAAGCAGTGGTGTGCTTAATAAGCCCCTTCCGAATGCCAATATTGACGATCACAATGCCGAAGACAATCCCGCAGACCACGCCGATCGTGGCGATGGTGATGGCGACCGGTACCGCATCGGTCCAATAGCCCTCCTCCTCAAAAATCGTCGCGACAGGAACAGACCAGCCAATACCACCATAAAGGGCAAAAAGCGGAATCAGTCCGAAGCCAATGGGAACAACAGACTGAAATAGGAAGGCGACAATCATACCCAGAACTGCCTGAGCCTGATGGGCGACGCCGCCCACCAAGGTTGCCGACACCGCTTGTTTTGTAATTTTTTCCATGGACTCGCCCAAAAACGAGCAGGCAAAGGTGACTGCCAGCAGCACGCCGGACCACTCACTGATGCTGGCGGTATAGGTGACATGTACAGGGGAGTACAGCCCCAGAATCTGAGGCCCGATTATGAGGCCTATCAGGCCCCCGATAATGGATGCGGGGAGGAAGAGACGCTGAAACAATTTGACTTTCATGCGAAGAAAATATCCGATGGCCAGTAGGATGCTGACGACTGCAAAGTCATGGGCGACATCCATTAAAGTCATATTCTTCCCTCCTACACAAAATACGGAGCCGGCACCGATGGGCTATAGGCTCAGCAACAGTGCCGGTTCCCGGTAAGTTTGCAGTTTTTTGTGACGAAGCTCAGGAAATTGCCATCCTTATGCCCTTGATATAAGTGTATTCCTCCAGAGAATACCGGCTTCCATCCTTCCCTATTCCGCTGTTTTTACAGCCGCCGTGGGGGAACCGCCGGTCCGGTTCGGGGCCGTTTACATTGACGATGCCGAACTGGAGACCGCGGGTCAGCCGGTAGACTTGGCTCAGGTCGGTGGACCAGATGTAGGAGGAGAGGCCGTATTCCGTGTCGTTGGCCATGCGGATGGCCTCCTCCTCCGTTTCATAGGACATAAGGGCCAGCACGGGGCCGAAGACCTCCTCCCGGAACACCCGCATCTCCGGCATCACCCCGGTAAGAATGGTGGGCAGGAAATAGAATCCGGATGTTTTGTCCGCAGGCCGGGTTCCGCCGCACGCCACACGGGCCCCCTTCTCTACCCGCGTCCTCCACCAGCTGCTCCATTCGGGCAACCGCCGCCTCGTCAATAAGGGGACCGGTGTTGGCCTGCTCATCCAGCGTGCCGCACTGGGCCCCGGAGGCAATTTCCGTGCACATCGCCAGAAATTCCCGGTACACGCTCCGGTGAACGAAGGCCCGCTGGGGCGCCACGCAGGTCTGGCCCGCGCAGCGCATTTTGTTCCCGATCACATGGGCCGCGGCGGCGCTCAGGTCTGCGGAGGGAGTCACAATGACAGGGGCGTTTCCCCCTAGTTCCATGGAGAAACGCTTTACGCTGGTGGTAGAATCCCGTACCATGCGTAGACCGCCGGCGGTGGAGCCGATCATGGTGATCATGGCGGGGATGGGGCTCTCACACAGGGTGGTTCCGATCTCCCGGGCATCTCCAGCTACAAAGTTGATGACCCCTTAGGGAACCCGATGCGGTGGAGGATCTCACCGAAATAGAGGGTGGAGAGAGGGGTCTTGGTGGCCGGCTTAATGACTGCGGTACATCCCGACGCCAGAATGGGACCAAGCTTGGTGGCCAGGTTGTGCATGGGGAAATTCCAGGCCAGTGCGGCCACCACCACCCCCACCGGCTCCCGCACGGCTAGGAACATGTTTTTTCCCCCGGCGGCGTCCCTGATGCCCTGGGTGTGCTCACTCTTGGCCTGCTCCAGGAAGAAACTGAGGTAGCCAGTTAGACTGCCTGTTTCAAAGGCCGCGTGGGAGCGCAGCTTGCCGCTCTCTAGCATGAGCAGGTTGAGCAGGTTTTCGCTCTCACGCTGGATGGCGTCCCGCAACTTCATCATCCAGGCGCCCCGTTCCTCCAGCGTCAGTGCGCTCCAGCCGGGGAAGGCGTCGCGGGCGGCCTCCAGCGCCTGCTGGGCCTGTTCCTTGGTGGCCAAGGCTATCTGAGCCACCGGTTCGCCATTGCCGGGGCAGCGAATTTGTGTGGTACGGCCCCGGCCGGATACCAGCTCGCCGTTGATATACTGACGAAAGTCATCGGTTGGAAGGGAATACATAAATTTGTCCCCCTTTTCTTAGCTGTAAATGTGGATCTTGGAAATGGCCTCGTCCAGCTCTTGCTTCTCCTGAACGGTTAGCTCCCAGGCGGCGGCGGACAGTTCTCTCCGCCTCGGCCGCATTGCCTACGCCGGTGAGGACGGTGTGCATGTAGTCATGGGCAAGGGCCCAGTTAATGGCCACCTGGGCCACCGTGGCCTTGTGGGTCTCAGCGATGCCGTCCATGACCTTAAGCAGAGCCTGAATCTGGGAGAAGCCGGGCTCGGTGAACATAGGGCCATAGAAGGAGGCACGCATATCGCCGTGACCGAAGGTTGGCACCTCTCTAAACTGACCGGTGAGGATGCCGCCCAGAGAGCCATAACCCATGGTGCCGCAGCCCTGGCTTGCGTAGTATTTCAGAACGTCCTCCTTCGTACGGTTGACCATGTTATAGGGATACTGAACGATGTCCAGCACTCCGTCTGCCAGCAGGCGGTCTGCCAGGTCGCGCTCCAAATTGGACATGCCCAGGAAGCGCACCTTCCCGCGTTCTTCAGCTCCTTCATGCAGGCGATGGTCTCCTCGATGGGAGTGCCCACCCGGTCATCCCAGTGCATCAGATACCCGTCGATGTGGTCGGTCTGGAGGCGCTTCAGGCTGGCATCAATGGACTTGAGCATATTTTTCCGGCTAGAGTCCTTGATAGTGCCCTTGTCGCTGTCGTTGGGGTCCACAAATTCGCTGCCAAATTTGGTGATCAGAAACACCTTGTCCCGATATCCCCCCTGTAGGGCCTTTCCAAGGACCTCCTCTGAACCACCGGAAGCATAGATAGGGGCGGTGTCCACAATGTTTACGCCGCAGTCAATCATGGCGTGCACCGCTGCCACGGCGTCTTCCTGGGTGACGGCACCGAACTGCTTTCCACCCAGCGCCCAGGTGCCCAGACATAAAACGGAGATATCCTTGCCGGTGCTGCCGAATTTCTTGTAACGCATCCAAAACGCTTCCTTTCTTTATTCATTAAATCGTTGCATGGACTTTTCGTCACGTTTTTCCGAACACTTCAATCTGGGCCAGATCCTCCTCGGTCAGCCCATAGTCCCGCAGAGCGCTCTCCGGGGTGATATATCCTCCTCCAGGTCATGGACAATCAGAGCACGATCCCGCTCCAGGGGATTGCCGTAGCCGCCGGCCCCAGGCATCTGACAGCGGAGCACACCGCCGGATTTCAAGGTGGTACCGGATTTCTTTGGAGTCAATCACCGCCTCCTGATCCGTTCCGGGATAGATGGTGATGACACCAGGTAGACCGGGCTGGCCGCCGAACAACCCCAGGGCGGCGTTTTTGCCGGTCGGCCTTGATGGTAAACTGGCTGTCATGGCCCAGGACCCGGATGTCCTTACTCATGGACAGGCCACCCCGGAACTTGCCGGGCCCGCCGGAATCCGGCACCAGGGTGTACTGCTCTACCATGTAAGGGAACTCAATCTCCATGCTCTCGATGGGGAGATTGGAGGTGTTGGTCATGTGGACCTGGACACAGCTCAAGCCGTCCTTGTTGAACCGGGCGCCGGAGCCGCCGCCGAAGGTCTCCATATAGACGTAGTACTCGTGGGTCTTGGGGTCCACGCCGCCGAAGTAGACACCGGTGATGGAGCTGTTGCTCCCCGCCAGTACCTTGTGGGGGCACCACTTGAGACATGGCGCCGAACACCATGTCGGCCACCCGCTGGGCTGTGTCGCTGCGGCCAGCGCAGGCGGCCGGCTCGGTGCAGCCCAAGATACATCCTGGCCGGGTCTTGATCTGGATGGCCCGATAATAGCCTCCGTTGGCCGGCAGGGTGGGGTCCACAATGCTACGCACGCCATAGTAAACGGCGGCCCGCAAGGCGGACAGGGGGAGATTGATGGCCCCCTTTACCTGGTCCGGATTGTCAGTGAAGTCCAGGGTGATGTCCTGATCCTGAATCTCCACGGTGACAGACAGCTTGATGGGACCGCTACCCACGCCGTCGGAGTCCAGATAGTCGGAGAAGGTGTGCACGCCGTTGGGAATCTCCGCCAGAGCCATGCGGATCTTCCGCTCGGAGTAGTCCAGCAGCTCCTCCATGCAGGCGGTGACAGTAGCGGTGCCGTAGCGGGTGCACACATCCTCTACCCGCTGCACGCCCTTGCGGTTGCAGGCAAACTGGGCGTTCAAGTCTCCCCGGCGGATGTGGTTGACCCGGCAGTTGAGGAGGATGAGGTTGAGGATGTCCTCCACCAGCTCCCCCTTCTGGAAAATCTTCACCGGGGGAATCCGGATGCCCTCGGCGTAGATGGAGTCGGAGTCGGCGGCATTGGGCCGGGGACTCGGCCACCCACGTCGTTGTGGTGGGCGATGTTGGCAACATAGGCCACTACCTTGTCCTCGTAAAAGACGGGGGAGGCCACGGCGATGTCGGGCAGGTGGGTGCCGCCGCCGTTATAGGGGTCGTTGGCGATAAACATGTCTCCGGGATGGATTTGGTCGGGAGTAAAATTCTTTTGATCTCTCCAATCAGGCCCAGCAGGGAGCCCAGGTGCATGGGAATATGTTCGGCTTGAGCGATGGTGTGGCCTTCCGCGTCGAACAGCGCGCAGGAGCAGTCCTTGCGCTCCTTAATATTGGTGGAATATGCGGACTTGACCAGCACTGCGCCCATCTCCTCAGCGATGGACATAAATGTGTTTCCGATGACCTCAAGCAAGATGCCGTCAATTTTCACGCCTCGTCTCCTCCTTTCTTGTCGCCGAATGCATTTACGATCAAATTGCCGTGGAGATCCACCTTGAACCAAGTGTCGGGCGGAATGACGGTGGTGGAGTCCATCTGCTCCACAATGCACGGGCCGTCCACACGGGGACAGCGGCCGAATTTGCTTCTGTCATAGACAGGGCAGCGAACCAGACCCGACTCCTCGAAGTAGACATCCCGATGGTCTATCACCGCTCCGGAGGGGGTCTCCATGTGCCCAGTCAGCTCGGCCAGTCGGGGCTTTTGCACCTGACCGATGGCCTCGCTGCGGAAGTTGACAAACTGAACGGGGGCGTTGGGATTGTAATAGCCGTAGTTCATCTCGTGGGCCCGGAAGAAATCTTCCTTCATTCGGTCCAGGTCCGCCTGATCCACCAGACCGGCGGGAATTTCCACCTGGAGCTCGTAGTTCTGTCCCACGTACCGCATCTCGGCCACGTTGTGGAATTGGCGCCGCTGCTCCGGGACGTTTTCCGAGGCCAGCCACCGGCTGCCCTCCTCCATCAGCGGCAGAACCGCCTGGTTAATCTGCTCGGGCGTCGCCTGGTCGTAGGGGATGAGGGCGGTTTTCACATAGCTCTTTTTGATGTCTGCCGTCAGCAGACCCAGGGCGCACAGAGCGCCGGGGGCGGGTGGGATGAGCACCGTGTGGATGCCCATCTCCTGGGCCAGGTGGACGGCGTGGAGGGGACCGGCGCCGCCGTAGGCCACCAGGGTGAAATCGGAGGGGTTGTGGCCTTTTTCCACGGTAATCACACGGATGGCCCGGGCCATGTTGGAGTTGACGACGCTGATGACGCCCTGGGCCGCTGCCTCCACGGAGAGTCCCATAGGGTCTGCAATCTGCTTTTTCATGGCCGCCCGGGACAGTTGGGCGTCGATTTTCAGCCGGCCGCCCAGTACGTAGTGGGGATTGATCCGCCCCAGCACCAGATTGGCGTCGGTGACCACGGGTTGTTCATTGCCCAAGTTATAGGCTACCGGCCCGGGATTGGCGCCCGCGCTCTCTGGCCCCACCTTCAGTGCGCCCGCGTTGTCGATGTGGGCGATGGAGCGCCGCCGGCGCCTACCGCGTGGACATCGATCATGGGCACACCGGAGGGCAGGCCACACACCTTGCGCTTGGTGGTGTACTCGGCGATGCCACCCTTTACCAGCGAGACATCCGTGCTGGTCCCCCCCATATCATAGGTGATGATGTCCAGGAAACCAGCCGCCTTGGCAACGTAAACGGCGCCCATAACCCCCGCGCTGGGGCCGGACAGGGCCGTCTGGACAGGGGTCTGAATGGTGGAGGAGATGGACATGACGCCGCCGTTGGACTGGGTGATGTAGGGGCTCCACCCTGACACCCACCTGGCGGATGCGATCCTGCAGGTGGTGGATGTACATTTTCATCCGGGGGCCCAGATAGGAGTTGATCACCGTGGTGCTGAGACGTTCAAACTCCCGAAACTCCGGAAGAATGGTGGAGGAGACGGAGCAATAGACCTCGGGCCAGGTCTCCTTGATGCACTGCTCTACAATTCGCTCGTTTTCCGGGTTCAGGAAGGAGAACAGGAAGCATACCGCCAGCGACTCCACACCCTTTTCCTTCAGCTGGCTGAGTACCCGCAGCACCTCGTCCCGATTTACCTTCCGGAGGATGGTGCCGTCGGCCATGGTACGTTCGTCCACCTCCCGGCGAAGCGCGCGGCGCACCAGGGTCTCCGGTTTGTCCTCCATAATATCATACAGGGAGGGGCGTGTCTGACGGCCGATTTCCAGCAGGTCCCGGAAGCCCTTTGTAGTGATCAGAGCGGTCTTCGCGCCCTTGCGCTCAATAATCATGTTGGTTGCAACCGTGGTGCCGTGGCCAAAATACTCCAGCTGCTCCACCGGGACCCCGTAGAGCGCCAGAGTTTCTTTTGTCCCGTTTGCAATTGCTTCTGACTGGTCATGCAAAGTGGAGGAAAGCTTATAGGTGTAGTAGGCTCCTGTTTCTGAGTTCAGCAACGTGACATCGGTAAAGGTACCACCTACGTCAATACCGATTCGATCCATTGGCTCACACTCCTTTGACCGTTTAAAATTATATGATTCGTCTGAATATATACATACAATACCGATCTATGCTTACAGTATATACCACGAGTTTTGCACATGTCAATATATTTGATTTGGATATCAAACAATAAATTAAACAAAATAACCAAAACAAAACTGGTTATATTGCTGTATTGAATGCGAAAATGTACTATGATATACTTTTTTCGCTGAGCAATATCCTATAACGCAGAACCTCTTAAAGGAAAAAACAGGGGGGAATACGCTGCGCCAGGGTGCCTGATCTGCAAAATGTATGAGATGAAATATTTTTTTACCTAGCGAATACTGCTGTATGGGGGTTTCTTTATGGGCAAAAAAAATAAAAAATCGCAGCGAGCTTCTTTTCACACGGACACCGGCATTCCCGGCAGACAGTTCTTGATATTACTGACGCCGCGCTGGAAGAACTGGATGCCTACGGGCGGATTCGCTCCTTTTTAAAATGTGAGGGAAATCTGCTGAGGATTGGAGATCGCTGTTGGGATCTGGACCGCAAGCGAAACGTCTATCTCATCGGTGCGGGAAAGGCGTGCAACGCCATGGCCATGGCGGTGGAGGATGCGCTGGGCGAGCGCCTGACCGATGGGATCGCGGTGGTCAAAATTCTGGAGCCCGGGGACCGGTTTGTGCGTACCAGGGTTCGGATTGGCGGACATCCGATTCCCAACCAGGCCGGCTACGAGGCCTGCCTGGAGATTTTGGACCTCATTGACCGGGCTGGACCGGAGGATCTATTCCTGTGCGTGATGAGTGGAGGCTCATCGGCACTGATGAGCTGTCCGGTGGACGGAATTTCCCTAGAGGATGAGCAAAAGACCACGGATATTCTGCTGAAATCCGGCGCTGGAATCCTGGAGATCAACGCGGTGCGCCGCCACATCTCCCGCATGAACGGAGGCAGGATGGCCCAGCGGATTGCGGACCGGGGAGCGGAACTCATCGGCTTCAACATCAGCGATTCCGTGTCCAATCCGCCCACCAGGGACATTTCCATACCTTGGGAGCACTACTACGGCACGCCCATGGGCCCGGACCAGACCACCCTTCAGGACGCTCTG
>VOFB01001263.1_pt1 | contig 37355 bp, 50 predicted proteins | sample 5384141 | NCBI WGS metagenome assembly VOFB01 (sample SAMN12384721, study PRJNA508395) | human gut metagenome | isolation source: healthy gut A | host: Homo sapiens
TTGATGGAGCGCTTCGTCCGGGGGACGAGTCCCTGACCACCGAGGGCTCCGGGCTGGGGCTGTCCATCGCCCGCAGCCTGACGGAGCTGCAGGGCGGGACCTTCGAGCTGGCGGTGGACGGGGACCTGTTCAAGGCCACCGTGACCATGCCCCAAAGTCGGGCTGAGCGGAGAGGAGAGGCATCCGCCTCTCCTCTCTCTTCTGTCCTCTGCGCGAAAAAGGGCGTGTGTGCCTGCCTCTTGCATTGGAACTGGTTTCCTGCTATAATCAACACGAAAACAAAAATGCGGCAGTTTGCGGGCGCGCCAACGCCCGCAAACCTGCGCAGGTGCTGACACCACCTACACACAACGGCCATCCGGCCGCACCGCATGGATATTATACGACATTCCGGTCTTTCTTGTAAAGGTCGGTTTTGCTGTTGTACTCCTGCGTCCGTGTTGTATGGAGAAGCCCGTGCTTCTCGCGCTGTGTAGGCTTGCCCTGCACGGCGTTTTTGTTTTTCGCCGCCGCCCGGGGGCGGAGCCCCCGGGGCCGGTGCGGTGAAGAACACAAATGGAGGAGTATCGAACATGGACGCAGAGACACAGAGACAGACGCCAAAGCTTAGACCAACCTGGACACGAACTTTTGAAGCTGTTCGCCATCCTGACTATGGTGGTGGACCACGTGGGGACCGTCTTTTTCCCCAGCACCCGGAATTCCGGTGGGTAGGACGGCTGGCCTTCCCTGATTTTCTGCTACTGACTGACAGTTGGCCTGATGTACACACGGGACATCAGGCGGTATCTGGGGCGGCTGGCGCTCTTTGCGGTGGTCTCCCAGCCCTTTCTTCGTCCTGGCCTTCCATCCCCACAACTTCTGGGAAGAGCTCACCAGCTGGAACATCTTTGTCACTCTGTTTTTTCAGCCTGCTGGCCATCTACGGCGTGAAGGAGCGGAAGTGGTGGTGGTTCCTCCTCGGGGTGCTGGCCATCAACGTTCTGAACGCGGACTACGCCAACACGGGGCGTCATCCTGACCCTGATCTTCTACCTGTGCCGGAATAAGCCCTGGCTGGGGGCGCTGCTCTATGTGCTGAGCTACCTCCCGGCTCTCTGGGGCGGGTCCCTGAGGACCCAATGGCCCTGGTGGTGGGGGGGACACGCCATCGGCTTTGAGATCTTTGCCCTCCTGTCCGCACCGCTGATCTTCCTACCCACCCACGTGGAGCCCAAGATTCCTAAGTGGTTCTTCTACGCCTTCTATCCGGGCCACTTGTTGGTCATCTTCCTGGTGCGGACGGCCCTGGGGATATAAGAAAAACAGAGAGCCGCCCGGCGATGCCGGGCGGTCGCAGAACGATATCTTCTCAACGGCTATGGTTAGGAGGAGAAAAGCCTTGAACTTTCACGAATTTGGGCTGCGCACCGCCCCCCATGTCATGCTGATCCATGGGGGTGGGAACGCATGGTGGAACTATTTGAGGCAGGCGCGGGCACTGTCCTCCCACTATCATGTGATTCTGCCTACCCTGGACGGGCACGGGGAGGAGTACCAGATTCCCCTATCGCTCCACAGAGCGGACCGCAGACCAACTGATGGACTACATCCGCTGTGAGTGCGGAGGCCGCCTGTTCGCCCTGGGCGGTGTTTCACTGGGTGGACAGATCGTCATGGAACTTCTGGCCCGGAACAGGGATGTGGCTGAGAAGGCCATCATTGACGGGAGCCTGTGTATTCCCCAGCCGGCTCTGGCACGGTTCTGCATCGCCTCCGTTCACCTGCTTGGGCCGCTTCTGTTCAGCGAAAGGGCCTGCCGCCGCCAGCTGGCCCTGATGGACCGATTCCTGCCGGAAGAGATGAGATATCCGGAGGAGATCAAGGCGTACTACCTGCAGGATATGCCAAAGCTGCCCCGGGAGACGCTGTATGCCATGTATCGGACCTATGATGCAGTACCGGCTGAAGGAAAGCGTGAGAGACAGCGGTACCCAGGTCATGTATTGGTATGGGGAGAAGGAGATGCGCTGTGTCAAGGAGTCGGCCCGCCTGTTTCAATCGATGCTCCCGACCTGCGAGCTCTATGAGGCGAAGGGATACGGACATGGGTACCTGTCCGTTTACCGGCCGGAGGAGTGGCTGCAGATTGCGGTCCCTTTTCTGGAAGGGAAATAAAAATGGTTCCGGTCTGTCAGGACCGGAACCATTTTTTCGTTATACGCGCTTCCACACAGCCCGCCGGGCACGTCGGTGACTTCGATGCCCCGGGCCTTCAGCTCATCACGGATGCGGTCTGCCTCGGCAAAGTCCTTGGCCTTCTTGGCTTCGCCCCGGGCCTTCACCAGAGCGTCGATCTCGGGGTCGCCCTCGCCGGTGACGGTGTAACCCGCCTGGGCCTGGGCGGCCTTTACCTTGGCCTGCTCCTCCCGCACTGCGGCCGCCTTGTCCAGCAGGGACAGGGAGAGCACCTGGTCGAAGCTGGCCAGGATGGCCAGCCGGGTGGCTCCGCTGGCCTTGGCTTTCAGGGCGTCGTACAGCAGGGTGACGGCCATGGAGGTGTTCAGGTCGTTGCCCATCTGCTGGAGAAATTTCTCTTTATACTCCACCAGAACGGCCTCGTCCACCGCCCGTCCGCCGGGTCCAGGGCGGCGATGCGGGCGATGAGCTTGTCGAAGGCGGCCTTGGCGTTGTCCAGATTCTCCCAGGAGAACACCAGTCCCTTGCGGTAGTGGGACTGGAGGCAGAAGAAGCGGTAGACCAGGGGATCATACCCCTTCTCCCCCAGAAGCGAGACGGTGAGAAACTCCCCCTTGGACTTGCTCATCTTGCCAGAGTTGGTGTTCAGGTGGTGGACATGGAACCACTGCCGGCACCAAGGGTGGCCGAGATAGGACTCGGACTGGGCGATCTCGTTGGTGTGGTGGGGGAAGGCGTTGTCGATGCCGCCGCAGTGGATGTCCAGATACTCGCCCAGATACTTCATGGAGATACCGGAGCACTCGATGTGCCAGCCGGGGTAGCCCACGCCCCAGGGGGAGTCCCACTTCAGGGCCTGATCCTCGAATTTGGACTTGGTGAACCAGAGGACGAAGTCATTTTTATTGCGCTTGTTGGTGTCCTCCTCCACGCCATCCCGGACGCCCACCGCCAGATCCTCCTCATCGTGGTCGTTGAACACATAGTAGCGCTCCAGCTTGGAGGAATCGAAGTACACATTTCCCCCGGCCTGATAGGCGTAGCCCTTCTCCAGCAGGCCGGTGATGATCTGGATATACTCGTCGATGCAGCCGGTGGCGGGCTGGACCGTGTCGGGCCGCTTGATGTTCAGCTTTCGGCAGTCCTCAAAGAAGGCGTCGGTGTAATACTGGGCGATCTCCATCACGGTCTTGTGCTCCCGGCGGGCGCCCTTGAGCATCTTGTCCTCGCCGGTGTCAGCGTCGGAGCTGAGGTGGCCAACGTCAGTGATGTTCATCACCCGGTTCACGTCATAGCCGGACCAGCGCAGGAACTTTTCCAGCACGTCCTCCATGATGTAGGAGCGCAGGTTGCCGATGTGGGCGAAGTGGTACACCGTGGGGCCGCAGGTGTACATCTCCACGTGGCCGGGGGTGTGGGTCTGGAACTCCTCCTTCTTGTGGGTGGCGGAATTATATAACAGCATGATAAAAAACCTCCATTTTCTTCGGTGAGGGCGGCCTGGGCCGCCCGGGATCGTGAGAGAACTATGCCCGTTCCTTCAGGAACTGGTCATCCAGCAGCTTCTCCAGGAATTCCACACGCTGAGACAGGGCTTCCAGCCGTTCCAGGGTGGGATTCTCCACGCTGGTCTGGTCTACGTCATCGGCGTAGTGGGTGACCCGTCCGGCGATGCGGACGATCTGGGCGGGGATGCCCACGGCAGTGGCGTCCTCCGGCACCTCGCTGAGCACCACGGCGTTGGACGCGATCCGGGCGTTGTCGCCCACCTTGATGGGCCCCAGCACCTTGGCCCCGCAGCTGATGAGCACGTTGTTTCCGATGGTGGATGGCGCTTGCCGTGGTCCTTGCCGGTGCCGCCCAGGGTGACGCCGTGATAGATCAGGCAGTCGTCCCCGATCTCGGCGGTCTCCCCGATGACGATGCCCATGCCGTGGTCTATGACCAGGCGGCGGCCGATCTTGGCGCCGGGGTGGATCTCAATGCCGGTGCAGTGCCGGGCGATCTGGGAGTTGAGCCGGGCCAGGAAGGGAAGGTGGTGACAGTAGAGCCAGTGGGAGACGCGGTGGAGGATGACGGCGTGGACGCCGGGGTAGAGGAGAAAGATCTCCAGCTTGCTGCGGGGCGGCCGGGTCGCGCTTCTGATAGGCGCCCAGCAATTCACTCAGTGACTGAAACATGATGTCCTCCTTGGGGAGATCCATTCCGTCTCCCCATTTATTGTGGGCGGGAAGAACAGCGCCCGGGACATCGCGGTGCGCTCCGGCGGCTGTGCCGGAGCCGGGGAAAGGGAAGATGCAAGGGGAACGCCTCCTTTTCGCAGCTTGGACACAAACAAAAGCGCCCCTCATGCCCACAGGCATAAGAGGCGATCGCTCGCGGTTCCACTCTCATTTTTCACTCAAAGGCCGGTATCGGGGCCAGACCGGGCAGCATTACCCGCCGCGCTCCCGGACGCACTTCACATCCCGCGGACTGGGACCGCTCTCAGTCGGTGGCGTTCCCTCTCTGTCGACCGGTGGAGGATGCTACTTTTCCGTTCACAGCGCTTACGATTTATTATATTATCATCTGAAGGAAGGGGTGTCAAGGAGGAGGGAGGGTCTTTTCAAAAATTTTCCCGACGCCGCCGGGGCGCCGGAAAAGGGTCATCGGAAATAGACCAGGGGATCGTCCGGGCGGTCGGCCCGCTCCACCCGCTGGGCGTAGAGGACCACGCCCTCCCCCCTGATAGACGGGGGACTCCTCCCACTGGATGCGGGCGGCCACCATGACCCATTCCCCTTCTTCAGGGAGCGGGCTCTGTCATACTTGCACAGGAAACCGAAAAAGCGGATATCCTCGGCACAGCAGGTCATGGCGTTGCGGCCGGGGATCAAAGGTGCCCTTGGGCAGCTTCATGCTGGTCATGGCCTGGGCCCGAAAGACCACGGTCTTGCCGGTGTAGCGCTCTGGGTGCTCCTGGATATCCAGGTACCAGATGCCGTAATCCGGGTCCTCCAAGGTGATGTGGTCCTCCTCCAGGGAGTAGGGGGAGGATATCCTCCACCTCTAACTCGTCCCCCGCTCGTCCTCAAAGACGATCTCGCACATGCGGTTGACCGCCCGGATGGACCGCTTCCAGCCGGCCATGGGCATATCGGGGGTGCACCGGTTGAAAAGGACCATGTCCGCCTCAGTCACCATGTCGATGATCATGGACTGCATGTTGCTGCGGTACATCTCGAAGGTGGTGCCGTCGATCACGTCGATGGCCTGGTACAGGCCCCAGTTCTTGGGCAGCTTCAGGTCCCGCAGGATCTGGATGGGCCACATGCCGTTGTACTCCAGGAGCACCTGCCCGGCTGATAGCGGCGGTCGATCTCCTGGAGAAAGCTGGTGTTCAGCTGGGCCTGGTCCTGACAGGGACCAGGCGGGTGTTCCGCCTGGTCAGCTGCTCCGGATCATACTCCGTCTCGCCGTCCTCACACATCAGCAGGACGGTGCGCTGCCCATCGGCAAAATAATCCATATTCAGGGTGTCGGTGAGCAGAGTGGTCTTGCCGCTGTCCAGAAAGCCGGTGATGAGGTACAGCGGGATACGGGGATCTTTCATGCAGCCTCACCTCACGCCAGCAGGAACAGCTTTTCCAGCCTGGCCTCGTCCAGGCCCGCGCCGATGACGCACAGGCGGCCGGTGTAGTCGGCGCTGCCCTCCCGGATCTGGAACTCGCCGGGGACCAGGTCGAAGTGGAGCCAGCCCTCGCTGTCCTGATCGGGGACCATGCCCTTGGAGCGGAGGATGGTGCCGTAATCCTCCGTCATGGCCAGGACGGAAAGAATGTCCTGGAGTTCCTCCCGGCTGTACTTCCGAGGAGTCTCCCGGCCCCAGCTGGTGAACACCTCGTCGGCATGGTGATGGTGGTGGAAGGTGGAGTGGATGCAGCTGTCGCACAGGTCGCAGGAGCCGCAGGCCCCCTCGCAGCCCAGCTCAGCGTGGATGGCGTCCAGCTCCTCCTGGGTGTGGTGATGGCCGCAGGAGCAGGAGTCCCCCGTGGTCATGGTCGTGGTGGTGCTCGTGCTCATGCTCATGCTTATGCTCGTGGTCATGGTGGTGGTCATGGCCGCAGGAGCAGGGCTCGTCCTCCCCGTGGTCGTGGTGGTGTCCGATCTCCTCCATCAGCTCGCGGGCCAAGTCGTGGCCCCCCTCCATGGCAGAGACGATCTGGGCGCCGGTGAGCTGGTCCCAGGGGGTGGTGAGGATGGCGGCCTTGGCGTTGTGGGGACGCAGCATGGCTACGTCGGCGGCCAGCTTGGCCTGGTCCATGTTCTGGGTCCGGCTGAGGAGGATAGCGGAGGCGTGCTCCACCTGGTTGTTGAAGAACTCGCCAAAGTTCTTCATATAGATCTTGCACTTCACCGCGTCCACCACGGTGACAAAGCTGTGCAGTTCCAGGGGGCACCGCCGTCCCGCACCCGCCCACGGCGGCGATGACATCGGACAGCTTGCCCACGCCGGAGGGCTCGATGATGATGCGGTCGGGCGAATAGGTATCCAGCACCTCCTTGAGGGCGGTGCCGAAATCCCCTACCAGGGAGCAGCAGATGCAGCCGGAATTCATCTCCGTGATCTGGACGCCGGCATCCTTCAGAAAGCCGCCGTCGATGCCGATCTCACCGAACTCGTTCTCGATCAGGACCACTTTCTCGCCATGGAAGGACTCGGAGAGGAGCTTCTTGATGAGCGTGGTCTTGCCGGCACCCAAAACCCGGAGATAATGTCGATTTTGGTCATGGTGACACAGATCCTTTCTTCAAACAAGGCGGCAGGGCCGCCGGATGGACAGAGGGGGAAGGGGGAGCGCCGGATACCAGAGCCTGGTATCCGGCGCATAGCAGTCCGGGAAATTACTTCTGCCGGACGGTGATCTCGTTGCGCTTGGGTCCGGTGGAGACCAGGGTGATGGGATAGCCGATCCTGGACTCCAGGAAGTCCACATAGGCCTTTGCCTGCTGAGGCAGGGCCTGGTAGTCGGTGCAGCCCCGGATGTCGCACTTCCAGCCGGGGAGCGTGGTGAACACGGGCCTGGCCCGCATCAGCTCCGGGGTGGTGGGGAAGCGGTCGGTGACTGTCCCGTCGATCTCATAGCCGGTGCACACCGGGATCTCATCCAGATAGCCCAGTACGTCCAGGCAGGTCAGAGCCACCTGGGTGGCCCCCTGGACCATGCAGCCGTACTTGGTGGCCACAGCGTCGAACCAGCCTACCCGGCGGGGACGGCCGGTGGTGGCGCCGAACTCGCCCTTGTCGCCGCCGCGGCGGCGCAGCTCATCTCCCGCCTCGCCCAGCACCTCGCTGACGAAGGGCTCGGTGTTGGAGCCCACAGAGGAGGAGTAGGCCTTGGTGACGCAGATCACGTCCTCCATGGCGGTGGGGGGGACGGCGGCGCCCACGCAGCCGAAGCCGGCCAGGGTGTGGGAGGAGGTGGTCATGGGGAAGATGCCCAGGTCCGGGTCCTTCATAGAGCCCAGCTGGCCCTCCAGCAGGACGGTCTTGCCCGCCCGCAGGGCGTCGTGAACAAAGGTGACGGCGTCCCCCACATAGGGGCGGATCTGCTCCCGCAGCTCCATCAGCTGCTGGTACAGCTCGTCCACGTCCAGGGAGGGCTTGTGGTACAGGTGCTCGAACAGCACATTTTTCAGGGAGACGGCGGCGGTGAGGCGCTCCCGCAGCCGGTCCTCGTGGAACAGGTCGCACACCTGGATGCCGATCTTGGCGTATTTGTCGGAATAGAAGGGGGCGATGCCGCTCTTGGTGGAGCCAAAGGCCTTGCCGCCCAGGCGCTCCTCCTCGTAGCTGTCCTGGAGACGGTGGTAGGGCATCAGGATCTGGGCCCGCTCCGAGACGATCAGGTTGGGGGCGGGGACGCCCTGGTCGGTGATGGAGCCCAGCTCGTCCACCAGCTTCCGGGCATCCAGGGCCACGCCGTTGCCGATGATGTTGGTTACGTGGGGATAGAAGGTGCCCGAGGGAGGATATGCAGCGCAAACCGGCCATAATCGTTGATGATCGTGTGCCCCGCGTTGGCTCCGCCCTGAAAGCGGATGACCACGTCGGACTGGCTGGCCAGCATGTCGGTGATCTTGCCCTTGCCCTCGTCGCCCCAGTTGGCGCCTACGATCGCTTTTACCATATCTGTTACCTCCGTGGACCGGGATTCGCAACCGCACAGCGGATTTGCCTTATCCGGCCAACATGACAGCATTCTTATTATACTTCCTCTAAAAGAGGGATGCAAGGAAAAAGCTGTTTTCCCATGTATTTTTCCGAACAACGGCAGAAATGGAGCCCATGAGTCTGCGGAGACGATAGGGCGGGAGAACATTGACAGAATGGTAAAAAACATTAGAATAAAAAGCGCCTTTTTTGGTCGGAATGGACAAAGCTCTGCGGTGAGCCGGCGCGGAGTAGAAGAAATTTTCCCCGGAACAGGCGCTCAGACACCCCGGACTGCACATGCGGTCCGGGAGAAATAGGGAGGTAGCAGAGTATGAGAGCAATGACAAGACGCGCGCTGGCGCTGGTGCTGACCCTGGCTATGGCGCTGTCCCTGTGTCTGGCGGCCCAGGCCGCCGGCCCCAGGTGACGGTGACCCTGGATGGGACGGCGCTGGAGCTGGAGGTCCCCGCCTATATCGACGGGCAGGACCGGACCCAGGTCCCCGCCAGCATCGGCCCCCAGCTGGGGCTGACGGTCCAGACTGGTGACGGGAGCGTCACCTTCACCAAAGGAGAGGCCAGCCTGACCTTCCAGGACGGGGCCAAGGAGGCGGGCGGCGTGACCATGGACACCGCCGCCGACCTGTCCGGCGAGGTGGGCTATGTGCCCCCTGACCTATCTGGCCCAGTTCTTCGGCTTCCAGGTGGCCTGGAACGGCGTCACCCGCACTGCGGCGGTCACTAGCACGGCCGCGGAGGAGGAGACCGCTGTGACCAAGCTGCCCCAGCTGGTGTATTCAGAGCTGGAGAGCCTGATGGCCCAGCAGGCAGCCCAGTATCAGACCAAGGACAACGTGGTGCCCATGCTGTGGCAGGGCGTGCTGGAAATGGACATCCAGGTGGGCGATGCCGCCCGCACCGCCAAGCTCTACGTGCCCCAGGGCACGCCCCAGGGCGCCATGTTCGTGGTGATGAACGTCCCTGAGGGCCTGAACGCCGTGAGCTTCATGGAGACCAGCGGCTGGATGGACAAGGCGGACGAGGAGGGTTTTTGCCTGTTCGTGCTGGAACCCGCCCAGGGTACTCCCTGGGGAACTCTGGAGGAGGAGCAGGCATACATCAATGCCGGCATCAGCGCCGCCAAGGCGGGCAAGTGGCTCCAGCCCGGTCCCAGCATGTACCTGGTGGGCTACGGTGCCATGGGTACCCTGCCTGCAGAAGTACGCCATGGAGAATCCCCTGAATATCGCCGGAGCGGTGTTCCTGGATGCCAGCCTCATTGACGCCGGCTACATGGCGTCCAACGGGGATGTGTCCTTTGATACCGATACCAAGACCTACGGCGTCACCCGCAAGGAGGTGCCGGTGCCCGTCAAGATCGTGGAAAGCACCATGACGGAGCAGGCAAAGGCTGTGGCGGACTACTGGCAGGCCGCAGCCAACGACAAGAACGCCGTGGAGCGCTTTGCTCCTGAAGGCGGCGAGATCCTGGCGGCCGCCGTGGTCACCGAAGAGGGGAACTATGACTATGCCCTGCCTGCCACCACCGACATGATCTGGGACTTCATGGGCCAGTTCTACCGCTACGGCGGCGGTGTGCTGTCCAACGCTATCTCCTGGAAGGTGGACTATGAGGAGATGGGAGTGGAGTTCCGAAGCTTCACCGACTCCCAGGGCATCGACCGGCAGTATCTGGTCTATATCCCTGAGGCTTACCGCGGCAGCGGCGAGCAGCTGCCCGTGGTCATCGCCTATCACGGAGCCTCCACCTCTATGCGCAATTTCTTTGAGAATACCTTGTGGTACAATATCGCCGATGAGGAGGGCATCATGCTGGTGTTCCCCGAGTCCACCCTGGTGCCGGTGCCCCCCCACCCTGGGCGGCGGCGAGGCCAACCCCACCGCCTACCGCGCGCTGTGGCAGGTGGAGGACCCTGAGCTGCGCTACACCGACGTGGTGTATGCCGAGGACCTGCTGGACCAGCTGATCGCAGTCTATCCCCAGGTGGATCAGGGCCGCATCTACTGCACCGGCCACTCCATGGGCTGCATGATGACCCACTACCTGGGCAGTGCCGAGGTCTCCCACCGCTTCGCCGCCATGGGCGCCACCTCTGGCCCCCTGATGGCCAGGGAGGAGACGGGATCCCAGACCGTGCCCATGTTCATGACCATGGCCCAGTACGACATGTGGAGCTATGACCTGAACCAGGACGACACCATGACCACCCAGGCGGTGGACATGTGGCTGGTCCGCAACGGGCTGGCGGACGCCTCCAACGTGGTCGAGGTCCGTAAGACCGGGGCCACTGAGACCTATGTGGAGGGCCGCTACAACAACTCCGTCTGGGAGAATGAGGACGGCATCCCTCTGTTCCGCTACGCCTGGGTCACCGGCAAGGACCATGTGAACCTGCCGGCAGAGAACCAGCTGCTGTGGGACGAGTGGTTCAGCCAGATCACCCTGGACACTGAGACAGGCGTGCGCGCCTACCAGGGACAGGCCATCGGCTGAGTCAGACAAAGAGAACAGAAGCGACCGGGAGGGCGCGGCATCGCCGCGCCCTCCCTCAGTTTGTCGCCCCATTTTTTCAGAGAGATGCTTCAAGATCAGGGAGGGAGAGGAACAATGTGGATTTTAAATGGATCAATGTGATATTTGCATTGGACATAAGTGAGCAAAAAGATAAAATTTCATTAAAAGATAGACATAAATTTATATAGAATACATGATAAAAAGCGAGCTGAGGGTTCTAAGATATCAACCATTTACTTTTGGAAAATATAAGTATGTAGCTGGTTGAATTTTTTGTTCGTGAAAGCTGGGCCCAGCTTTCTATTTACTACGTAAATAGGAAAAGCTGGGCCCATTTAACGTAAATAGGAAGACTCTATATACTGGGATAGAACAAAGGAGGAAAAATGATGAGAAACAGGTATTTCAAACGTATCCTTTCCCTCGCGATGTCCCTGGCCATAGTACTGTCGTTGTGTCTGACTGCTCAAGCAAAAAATTCCATAACCGTTATATTGGATGGGCATCCAATTGAACTTTCCGCACCTGCGTACATCGACAAAAATGATCGTACTCAAGTTCCAGTTACGATTGGTCCCCAACTGGGGATAACCTATCATGAAGGAAACGGCGAAGTCACTTTTATAAAAGGCGAAAAAAGCCTTACTTTTAGGAATGGAGAAAAATCAGCAGGCAGCACCGCAATGGATACTGCGGCAAATCTTTCGGGGAAGGTTGGATATGTGCCTTTGGCCTATCTTGCCCAGTTTTTGGGTATAGAGTTGCATGGTCTGCCTCAAATAATACGGTGACGCTGACCAAAGCTCCGGAACTAACAGTAGATGATATCAAGAATATTCAGGCGTATTCCGAGTTGACTTATTATGCGGTTGCGGTGACCAGAGTGGATATCACATACAAAGATGGCGTAGATGTCTCTGATGTACAGGCATCTGACTATCACCTGATTGACCGTGGATATCTGTACCCAGATTTTGGAGAACTGCCGATTGAAGATGTAGATGTCCATGGTCAGGTTGTGACACTGACGATTGACCGCGACACCACCGCAAATGATGAGAACGCCTATATCTATGCAGGAGTCAATGCCACTGGAAATCGGGCTAAAGATGATGTCTACGGGACCCATGCTACATTCTCCTGGTATCGTGAAAACGATGGCGACATTGTGGAGGCGGCCCGTGCATTCCAATACCGGGATACTGAGCTGAAGCTGTGGCATGAGGGAGAAAGTGAAGAAGATGCGCTTTGTCAGGCGGATGAGAAGGGAAACTATATCTCTGGTGGGAAATGGGGTCCCACAGAGATTGAGTACTTCACAGATGTCTCAACGGGAAGCTTTACTAAAAATAATAAAAACCCATCTCTATACAAAGGGCGGGTTTATGACTTTGGAAGAATTAGAATTCAAATCCCCAGCTCCAGCGGGATAGAAGGCGATTATGTAATGGCCTATGCCGCATTTCCGGATGGGTACGATCCTAACAAGGAGTATCCCCTGATTTTGTCCCTACCTGGAAACAGTGCCGCAATGTGGGATATTATGGAGAATGGAGAGATTGTTGCAACGAATCCCTATGGAGCTACATTTTTTAATGGCTCTGTAATCAATTGGTATGACAAAGGTGTTGATGCTATTGTTGTTTACATGTCTCACCGCTATTATAGCGACTTTGTAAATAGCGTGAGCGATGCGACAAAATTGAATGAAGAAGGCTACAACTATGCAAAGGACAACATTGCCTTGATTGATTACTTTGTTGAGAACTATGGAGCAAAAAGAAAATCATGTCATTCTGACTGGAGATTCCCGAGGCACTATGGCAGGTAGCGATATTATCAAGGCTTATCCAGGAAGAATCAGCACATTCCTGTGTATAAACGGAGATTGGGGTGTTAAGAGCAGTCCATATACAGTAGAGGACTATGCGACTGCTGCAGAAAACGGACTGTCTGTTTGGTGTATTGATGGAGAGCAGGACACGAATAATATTGATGTGATTAAGCAGGCGCGTGAACTGTATGCCGAAGCTGGTTATACTGAAACTGAGATCAATGATATGGTTCGTCATTCGGGGATTGCTACAGACTACAATTATTATTGGGGAGAAACAGATCATTCCGCAACGAAATTTGTATATTGGTACCTGATGGATACAATTTACCATGGACCGGGCCATATTGAAAATGGGACGATCGTGTATGATAATCCTAATTCCACATCTTATGAATTGAACGGAACTCTTGGCGAGAATGGAATTTATTTAAAGAAAGGGTACAGTTATCCTGTTTATGGATACTTTAATCGACTGGGTGATGTCAACAGATCGGGAAATCGAGGTCAAAAAGTAAAAAATAGTGGGGATCTTGCATGCAAGATCCCCACTATTTTTACAGAAATACGTGGGTGCCTATGAATTCCGGAACGTCTAGAGAAAAAATGAAGATAGAACAAAAAAGTGTGGATTGACGCTTTGTTCACATCTGAATAAGATAGGTGATACATGGCGCTCCTTTTTTGAGAAATGGGACAAAGGGGGTGGCTCAGCAGAGAAAGTGGAGAGAGGAGCGGAAGGGGCGCCGGAGAAATGAAACAAGAGGAGGGCATCCAACGTGAGAGCGATGACAAAACGGATCTTATCTTTGGCGCTGACGCTGGCCATGGTGCTGTCGCTGTGCCTGACGGTCCAGGCAAAGGGCTCTGTGACCGTCACTTTGGACGGACGGGCCCTGAGCTGACCGCTCCTGCCTATGTGGACGGGAACGGCAGGACCCAGGTGCCGGTGACCATCGGCCCCCAGCTGGGGCTGACCTACCAGCAGAAGGAGGGTGAGGTCACCTTTGTAAAGGGGGAGGCCAGCCTGACCTTCCGGGATGGGGAGAAGCAGGCCGGCAGCATGACCATGGACACCGCCGCCGATCTGTCCGGCAGCGTAGGCTATGTGCCCCTGGTCTACCTGGCCCGGGCTTTCGGCTTCCAGCTGATTTGGAACAGCGGGACCCGGACAGCGGCCCTGACCACGCCGGTGGAGGGCTTCCAGGCCCGGGACCTGGCGGAGATCGAGGCCCCGACCCACGATTACAGCGAGAGCAACCAGCTGCCTCTGACCGGGTACTTCAAGGCATCCCTCACCGGTGAGTTTGCCGGCCGTGAGGTGCGCTACTACATCCCCGACACAGCGGTGATCCGCCCCTATTACCACTTTATCGCCGTGCCCGACGGGGTGAACGCGGACCAGTTCCTGGTGGACAGCGGCTGGAAGCAGGTGGCGGATGAGACCGGCGAGTGTCTGTTCGTCCTGCTGCCTGATCAGACCACCTATATGTGGGGAGATGTGGAGCAGGAGAAGGACTATATTGCCGCCGCCAAGGCATATCACTCCGGCAATGGCGCCTATTTCACCACCTTCGGTGAGTTCTATCTGGTGGGCTATGGAGCCGGCGCAGCCCCCCTGGAGGCCTGGGCTGCGGAGAACCCCCATCTGATCATCAGCCAGGCCTATCTCAACGGGACGACGTATGGCCTGGAGAACCTCCGGGCGGCCGGAGAGGAGTCCTACGGATGGAAGCACATGACCGACGGGGATATCCGGGACCGGGACGGCGACGGCATCAACGAGCGGGTGGATGAGAACGGCAACCAGAAGATCCTGTATCAGATGGCGGACCGGCTGGATCAGATCCTGAACCCGGACAAGGGGAGCGAAGCAGGCCTTTTGACCAAGGGTGATATGCCCCTTCCCACCTGGCTGGTCAACGCGGAGTCCGATGACAGCCTGACCTACTGGAAGCAGGTCAACCGGGCGGACAGCGCAGACGCCAGCGTGACAGCACTGGGAAGCGTTCCGGTGAGCGGGCAGGTATATAGCCAGAAGGAGGACACCTGGGCCACCGAGTATGCGGGCCGGATCTCCAAGGTGGTGGATCTGGAGACCGCCGCAGACACGGTCTCTTATGACTTCACCCGTGCTCTGCGGGACGAGATGACCGACTACACCCGGTATGACAACTCCATCTCCTACGGCAACGGCCTGACCTACCGGCTGGATTATACCGACATCCAGGTGGAGCGCTTCTCCTCCCGGGACAAGCGGGCGGTGGGGACCGTCAGCGGCCCGGATCTGAACGGGAACGAGGTGGAGGCTGAGATCACCATCCAGGCCCTGACCCTGGACGACGGCTATGTGACAGACGTGCTGCTCTATGTGCCGGAGACAGCGGGGACGAAGGACATCCCCGTGGCGGTGGTATGGCACGGCGGCTCTCAGACCGGGCACCTGTTCATGGATTCCACTGCCTGGTGGCAGACCGCCGCGGCGGAGGGCTTTGCCCTGGCGCTGCCTACCCGTACCAACCACAACCAGGGTACATCCTCCGACTATGACCTGCCCATCTTCGACAAGGTGGTCCAGTATTTGAAGAACGACGGCCGCTTCGATATGGGCCGAATCTATACCACCGGCCAGTCCATGGGCTCTGTGGCCACCATCGCGCTGGCGGAGAACCGAGCCTCCCAACTGGCCGCGGTGATCTCCAGCAATGCCGGCGGGCTAGCCGTCTCTCCGGCGGCGACGCCATCCCCGCCGGACTGGTGGTGGGCGAAGGCAACTACGCCGACCGGGGCATCCCCGGCTATACGGCCGACACCAGTTATCCCGAGGACGACACCAGCGTGCTGGTGCGCTCCACTGAGGCTGCCGCCGCGGGCGCCGACATCTACTGGGACGCGGCCAAGAACCTGAAGGGCGCGACCAATCACAACATGAACGACTGGATCGCCTATTTCACCGATGCCAACGGCCTGGGCGAGGACAGCCTGAGCGATGTGATCGTGTACAGCGGCGGAAACGCCCTCAACGGCGGCCACGATGATGCCCAGGGCAGCCTGAGCGATTGGGAGAGCAACAACGCCCGCTACCGTACCTGGAAGTGGTACAATGAGGATGACATCCCCGTGATGACCTACATCTTCTCTCTGTACGAGGCCCACAACTGCATCCCCGGTTTCCGGCCGCTGATGTGGGACTTCCTGGAGCATTACAGCGTGGAGACCGCCGCCGACGGTACGGTGACCCGCTATTACAGTGCCTCCGGGTTTGAACAGGACGACGCGGTCGTGATCCAGTGACCGGCAGATGACTTCCGGCGCGGAGCCAAAGGCTCCGCCCCAAATTTTGTCCCGGAAGCCCGGCATACAGATGAAAAGCGGCAGAGACTACAAAAAAGTGGGGACAGGTCAAAAAAATGGAGATTGACGGTTTGGAGACTGGTTATTAAACTGGACATATCCAAGGGGCATTTTTTGGGAGATCTTACAAGGGAGGCGCGGCACAAACAGAGCGGATAAGGAGAGACCCGGAAATGCCATGGAAAGGAAAAAAGAGGAGGTTATCGATTGTGCGAGCAGTGACAAAACGCATCCTGGCTCTGGTACTGACCCTGGCAATGATCCTGTCGTTAGGGCTGACCGTACAGGCAGTGGGCAGCCCTGTGTCCATTGAACTAAACGGGACGGCCATGGAGCTGACAGCCCCGGCGTATATCGACGGACAGAACCGGACCCAGGTGCCGGTGACCATCGGCCCCCAGCTGGGGCTGACCTATCAGCAGAAGGAGGGAGGTCACCTTTGTAAAGGGGGAGGCCAGCCTGACCTTCCGGGATGGGGAGAAGCAGGCCGGCGGCATAACTATGGATACCGCTGCCGACCTGTCCGGCAGCGTGGGTTATGTCCCCTTGGTATATCTGGCCCGGTTTTTCGGGATCCAGGTGGCTTGGGACGGAGTCAGCAGGAGGGTCTCTGACCGGCAGTGCCGGCCTGACTGTGGCAGACATCAGCAGTATTCAGGCTTATACGGATATGACCTTTTATGGTCAAGGACTGGTTTCGGTGGAGATCACCTACCGTCCAGGAGTGGATGTGAGCGGTGTGACAGCGCAATCCTACATCCTGGAGGATCGGGGGACTCTGTCCCCGGACTTTGGGCGGATCGAGATCGCGGGTGTGTCCGTTCAGGGACAGACTGTGACCCTGAGTATTGCGGAAAACACTGGAGCCACTTCCAATAATAAGATGATCTATACCGGAGATCAGAAGGAGGGCTCCCGGGAACGCAACGCCTTTGGCATTTACTGTACCGGGGCTTGGTACCGGGATGTAAATGGTGTCATTTACTACGGTAAGGAGGACACCGCAGAGTATAGGGCCAACACCACCGGAATGGGCTACCAGGCCCGGCCCTGCCTGAGCTGAGGCTGCGCCACACCGGCGAGGCAGAGAGCGCTTCCGCCTGCCTGGCCAATGAAAAGGGTCAGTATAACGCCGGCGGTCTGTGGAAGCAGACCATTGACGCCAATTTTGGCGAAGGCGGCTTCCAGACCTTTGAGGAGCTGGGCATTCAGGTGGAATCCACTGCAAAGAACGCCAAGGATGTGGTCCCGGACCAGTATGTCCGCGGCTACCTCTATGTCCCGGAGGATTACACCGGTGATGAGGAAGTCCCTCTGGTGGTCACCATCTCGGGCAATGGTACCTCCTTCTGGATCCTGGAAGACGGCACCAATAATTTTGGTACCAACATCATGTATGATGCGGCCACCACCTCCTGGATCGGAAAGGCGCCATTGTGGTGGGGATCCATGACCGCTCGATTATGGGCGGCAACGGCGAGGACTATGACTATCTTCTGGACGATGTGAATGTGATCAAGTATCTCCTGGAGCACTACAACATCGACCGGGACCGCATTATCATCCATGGCAATTCCCGCAGCACCATGGCGGCCAGCACTATCATCCAGGCACTGGCCGGACAGCCCTACTCCGCCGGACAGGATGCGGCCGACTGGGGTGACCGTCCCCGTACCAAGACCCTGGATAAATCGGTATATGACTTCGAGATCGGCGTGTTCCTGTGCAACAACGGCCTGTATGGCGGGCAGGGGCTCTGGACCTACGAGGACCGCCTGGCGGTGGCAAAGACCGGTCTGCGGGCATGGATCTTTGACGCGGAGCAGGACTTCAACAATATTGATTATGTGGAGGAACAGATCAAGGCGTTCAAAGAGGCTGGGTACAGCGACCAGTGGATCGCGGAGAACCTGCGTCTCACCTGCTTCCCCTCTGAACTGTTCTACTACTGGGGCGAGAGCGACCACTCCACCACCCGGATCAATTATTGGTACTTTGGAGACGGTGAGATCTATTACGGCTCTGACTGTCATATTGATGAGAATGGGCAGCTGGTGTATGATAGTAAGGTGATGCCGGGCGGAACTTACACCGTTGAGGCCCGGGGAGCCAGCCGTTCCGGTACTAAGGCGGGTCATGCATACACCGTGTATGGGGAAAACTTCCAGGAGTGGGCGCTGGAAACAACATGACCGATCCCACCTATGCACTGAAGTCCGTGGGGACTCTACGGCAGCGCTATACCCGCCGGCTACTCTGAGAAATGAATGGCTGACGATCTGCGGGTCTCCTTCTACAAGGACTACAAGTTCGCCGAGTGGGGCGTGAACAATCACTCCTGTATCTCAGTGAGTGGGCTTTGACCAGAGGAGTGTAAGATCTATTTGCTTTCTCTCTTGCTCTGCGGAGCGTCTCCTTAGCGATATGGGGCAGTCCCTCTGGGGTCTGCCCCATATCGTATTTTGGCCAAGGGGAAGGGGAGAAGAAAAATGTTTATCTTTCAAAAAATGTGGATTGACGTTTTGGATATTCAAAATTAAAATAAAACTAAATAGAGCGTCTTTTTTGACGAAAATGACAAAGGAGGGGCGCAAAGCAGAGGGAAGAGAGGAAATGCAGAAAAGAGCTCTATCCAATCAGGAGATCCTGAAAAGAGGAGGTCATCGATTTATGCGAACCATAACGAAACGGCTCCTGTCTCTGGTGCTGACGCTGGCCATGTTGCTCTCCCTGGGCCTGACCGTCCAGGCTGTCAACACGGCGGTAACGGTCACGCTGAACGGGACGGCACTGGAGCTGGAAGCGCCCGCCTATATCGACGGGCAGGACCGGACCCAGGTCCCCGTGAGCATCGGCCCCAGCTGGGGCTGACCTATCAGCAGAAGGAAGGGAGGTCACCTTTGTAAAGGGAGAGGCCAGCCTGACTTTCGGGACGGGTCCAAGGAAGCTGGCGGCATGACTATGGACACCGCCGCCGATCTGTCCGGTGAGGTGGGCTATGTGCCCCTGGCCTATCTGGCTCAGTTTTCGGACTGAGTCTGACCTGGAACGGCGCTGCCCGCACCGCTGCGCTCTCCACCGGCTCCGACCTGACTGTGGCGGACATCCAGAGCATTCAGGCCTATACCGACGAGACCATGTACGGCACCGGTGTGGTGGAGGTGCAGGTCACCTATAAGCCGGGTGTCAATGTCAGCGGCGTCACCGCCGACAGCTACATCCTGGAGGACCGGGGCTCCCTGTCCCCCGACTACGGTCGGATCAAGATCGCTGGTGTCTCTGTCCAGGGCCAGACTGTGACCTTGACGATTGACGACGGCTCTGCAGCCACCGCCAACAACAAGCTGGTCTACACCGGGGATCAGAAGGAAGGCCCCGTGAGCGCAACGTGTTCGGCATCTATGCCACCGGCGCCTGGTACCGCGATGTGAACGGCGTCATCTACTACGGCAAGGAAGATTCCGGCGAGTACAAGGCCAACACCACCGGCATGGGTTACCAGAGCCGCGCGTGCCTGGAGCTGAAGCTGCGCCACGCCGGCGAGGCTGAGAGCGCCGCCGCCTGCCTGGCCAACGGCAAGGGCCAGTATAACGCCGGCGGGCTGTGGAAGGAGACGGTGGACCGCCAGTTCGGCGCTGGTAAGTTCCAGTCCTTTGAGGATCTGGGCATCCGATTCCCTCTACCGCCGCGGCAGCTACTGACGGCACCCAGGACGCCTATGTCCGGGGCTACGCCTATATCCCCGCCAACTATGATCCCGCCAACGGCATCGTGTTCACCCTGCAGGGACAGGGCATCTCCTACTGGAAGCTGCCCGACGGCACCGATGACGATGGCACCGGCATCATGTATGATTCCGCCACCACCTCCTGGGCCAACAAGGGTGCCATCGTGGTCAACATCCACGACCGCTCCAGCGCAGGCCCCGGCGAGTATTTCGATATCTATGATTTCGTGGTGGACGATGTCAATGTGATGCAGTATTTCATCGACACCTATGGTGTGACCGGCAACATCGTACTCCAGGGCAACTCCAGAGGCACCATGGCCTCCGCCTTGGTCATTAAGGCTCTGGCTGGACAGGCTTACAACCCCCAGAACCAGAAGAAGGATGCCGGACTGGAGGAGACCAGCACTCTGCCCGAGGGCGAGTATGACTTCACCATTGACGCCTATATCTGCCAGAATGGTACCTTCGGGTACAGCTACGATGAGGAGGACTGGGCCGCCATCGCTGCTACCGGCCTGAAGGTTTGGGCCTTCGACGGAGAGCAGGACTCCAACAACGTGGAGAGCATCGCTCAGTACACCCAGATCATGACCGAACTCAAGGGGCCGACTGGGCGAAGGAGAACATTCGTCTTACCGGTTACCCCTCTGAGATCTATGCCTACTGGGGTGAGAGCGACCACTCCACCACCCGTATCAACGGCTGGTACTTTGATGATGCCGCTTTCTATGGCCCCGACTTGGAAGTCGTGGACGGCCAGATTGTCTACAATACCAAGCTGAGCGACGGGGATACTTATACCCTGGACTGCCGGGGCAGCGCTGCCGGCAGCAGCAAGCAGGGCTATAAGTATACCGTGTACGACGAACTGTATCAGGAGTGGGCTCTGGACAAGAAAGGCGCCTCCGTCACTGCCGGAGCTCCCGCCGCTGACCAGATCACCTCTATCCAGGCCACAGCAGTGGCTAACTTCTATGGCTACAAGGTGGGTACAGTGGACATCACCTACGCCGCGGGTACTGACCTGACCGGCGTCACCGCCGACAGCTACACCCTGTATGACCGGGGCTTCAATAATCCGGAGTTCGGCGAGGTGGAGATCACCGGCGCCTCTGTGGATGGGAACGTGGTCACCCTGACCGTCGATCAGGGGACGGATAAGGTCACCGACCGCAGCCGTGAGACTTACGGTACCCTGTGCACCAGCTCCAGCTGGTATGTGGACTCAGAGGGCAACGTCCACTACGGCGATACCCAGACCACCGACGCCCTGGGCATCACCATCTACCCCAACACCATTAAAAAGGGCCTGCAGTGGAGAGAGAATATGGACCTGGTGCTGTGCGTCAACAGCGACGACATCACCACCGGTATCCGCTCCACTGACGGCGCTGGCACTATGCTCGCCGATACCGTCTGGGAGCCCACCATCCTGGCCGATGACCTGGACAAGGTGGAGCTGGAGATGGTGGATGTAGGCTGGAAAGCTGCAGACTACACTATGCTGGGCGATCAGGGCGAGGTCCCCGTCCATGTTATCTACCCCGACAACTATGACCCCAACCGGGCGGAGCCCTACCCCGTCATCGACTATCAGTGCGGCGGCGGCGTCTGCTACTGGGAGGTCACTGACGGCAGCATCACCCCGGCCAACAACCTGGGCTGCAACGTGGTCTATGACGTGATGATGACCGAGTGGCACCGCCAGATGCCTGACGCCATCATTATGAGTGTCAACGTCCACTCCTCCACAGTAGAGAATTCTGCCAAGGAGATCGCCGGCGTGCTGGATTACGCCATCGAGAACTGGAACGCGGACAAGGACCGCATCATCCTGGTGGGCAACTCCCAGGGCACCCTGATCTCCTCCGACGTGATCCGCCAGCGCCCCGATCTGGTGGCGGGCTATGTGGAGTGCAACGGCAACCTGGGCGGCATGGCATCCGCTGATGCGGTGGACGGCACCCTGGCAAACAGCAGCCTGGGGAGCTGGACCGAGGAAGAGGTCCAGGCCATGATCGACAACGAGGTGTCCGTGTGGATGTTCAACGGCGAGACCGATGGTGACAACCCCGCTGCCCAGCAGGACGTGATCGAGATCGTGAAGGACCTGTACCGGGAAGCCGGGAAGAGCGAGTCCTGGATCGAGGAGCATGTCCGGGCCTCCGGGCTCCAGTCCTGGAAGTTCAAGGATTGGGGCGAGACCGACCACTCCGTTACCAAGGTGGTGGCTTGGTACTATTTGGGCCAGCCCTACATGGATGTGGAGAAGGGCACCTCTCTGAAGGCCGGCGACACCTACCAGTATTCCGGCAAGGAGGAGAGCTACGAGAAGTATCAGTACACCATGGACTATGTGTACACGGTGTACCCGGAGAGCGTGGCCCAGTGGGCGAAGGACGTTTTCGCCTCTGTGTAAGCGCGGATAGAGCCGGTCCTGCAGGCCGGCGGAAGGAAGAGCATTACTTTGCTTCCTCTCACGCTCTGCGGAGCGTCTCCCTAAAGAGCGCCGGGCAGACCCAAGGGCCTGCCCGGCGCTCTTTAGGAAAGGGACCGTTTTTTCTGCCCCGTCATAGGATAGGGAAAGAAATGGGGCGGTTTGGCATGAAAAGGGAAAAACAGATGGGGGAGGCCCCAGCGGTCCTGTGGCGGGAGGAGAAAAAGACCCTGACTCTGTGCGGGGAGCCGGTGCTGGAGGAGGAGACCCTGGCCTGGCCGGAGTTTGAGGGGAAGGGGCGGGCAGTGCGCCGCATGACGGGCTACTACCGGCGCCTAGTCCGGTCCTGCCGCCTGCGCTGGGAGCGGGAGACCTACTGCCTGGCCTGCCTGCGGCTGGCCGCCTGCCGGGAGGAGTCCGGGTCTTCCGGCCCTGGCAGGCAGGGCTGACGGGAGAGGTAGCCATGGAGGGGCGGACCTGCTGAGCATCCGGATGGAGCTGCGGGAGGTGCCGGGGGAGACGGGCGGCCCCTCCTGTCCTGTTCCGGGGTGACCTGGGACTGGAAAGCGGGCGCGCCGGTTCCGCTGGGTATGCTGCTGCCGGAGCGGAGCCGCCGGCGGCAGCTGCTGGAGGGGATCAGGCAGGCAGGGGAGGGGGAGCTCCGGAGTGGGAGCTGTCTCCTGACCCGGACTGGAAGGAGACGGCGAGGCGGAAATTTCGGGCCAGCCGCTTGCCTGCGCCCGGAGGGCATCGAGCTCTTTATCCCCAGTGTTCTCTGGCCCCGGCGGTAGAGGGGGTGCCCTCCTTCCGGATGCCCCTGGCGGGGCTGCGTGGACGGCGGGGAAGGGACAGCCTCAGAGACATAAAGCTGGGGCATGGCCGCATACCTCTTATTTGAGGTGATGGTCATGCTGCTCTCCCGTCTGAATGACGTCGTCTGGTCCCCCTGGCTGCTGGGGCTGTTCCTGGCAGCGGGCTGTATTACCCCTGCGGACCGGCTTTTTCCAGCTCTTCCGCATACCCCTGTGGCTCCGCACCACCTTCGGAGCCATGCTGCGCCGGCGGGGGCAGGGGGGAATGGGCGGGGTATCTCCCAGTTCCAGGCCCTGGCCACCGCCCTAGCTTCCACCATCGGTACAGGCAGCATCGCCGGGGTGGCTACCGCCATCTGGTTCGGCGGGCCGGGGGCGGTGTTCTGGATGTGGGTCTCCGCCCTGCTGGGCATGATGACAGGGTGCGCGGAGAAGCTGCTCTCCGTGCGCTACCGCCGCGCCGGCCCCGCAGGGTGGCTGGGAGGGCCCATGTACTACATCCGGGACGGCCTGAAAAAGCCCGCTGCTGGCGGGGCTGGTTTGCCCTGGCATGCCTGCCGGCCACCCCTGACCGGGGGGAGACATGGTCCAGTCCAGCTCCATTGCCGCCGCCCTCCAGGCCACCTTCGGATGGGACCGGCTGGCGGTGGGGGCGGCCGTCGCGGTCCTGACGGGGCTGGTGATGGTGGGGGATCGGACGCATCGCCCGGGTGAGCAGCGGTCTGGTCCCGGCGATGGCGCTGCTCTATCTGGGGGCGGGGCGGCGGTGCTGGCTGCCCGGGCCGACCAGATCCCGGAGGCGATGGCACTGATCTTCTGCTCGGCGCTCCGACCGGAGGCCGCAGTAGGGGGCGGAATGGGATACACCCTGGCTGCCGCTCTGCGGTACGGGGTGGCCCGGGGGTGTTCACCAATGAGGCGGGGCTGGGGACTTCCGCCATGGCCCACGCTGCGGCAGAGGTGGACTGTCCAGCCCGGCAGGGGATGTGGGGATCGTGGAGGTGTGCGTCTCCCCCTGCTGGTATGCACTGCCACCGCCCTAGTCATCCTGGTCAGCGGGGTGTACGGCCCGGCGGACGCCCTGGTCCGGGGGGCGTTGGGGGCAGTGCCTCCTGACCGGCTGGGGGCGCCGCTGACGGCGGCGGCCTTCTCCTCCGTGCTGGGGCCCTGGGGTGGGGCGGTGGTCTCCCTGAGCCTGCTCCTCTTTGCGTTCTCATCCATCCTGGGATGGAGCTGGTACGGGGGAGCAGAGCATCCTCTACCTGACCGGGTCCAGGCGGCTGGTCCCCGCATACCGGCTGGTGTTCCTGTCCTGTGTGGTGCTGGGGAGCGTGTGGGGGGGGAGGCAGTGTGGGAGCTGGTGGACCTGTGCAACGCGCTGATGGCCATCCCCAATCTGACGGCCCTCCTGCTCCTCTCCCCCAGGTGCTGCGGGAGCTGCGGGACTGGGAGCGGACCGGAGGATAAAAAGACAGGGGCCGCGGAAGTTTCCGCGGCCCCTGTCATGGGGGAAGATCACTTTGAGACGAGTTCCGGACAGACTTCCTCATAGAAGCGCTGGGCTCCGTCGTGAAGGGGGGGATGGGAGGTCCTCACACAGAAAATCCCGGTCGGACAGGACAGACATGGCGGGATACAGTTCCCCCATGATATCGGCAGACTCCCACAGGGCCTGGGTCATGGAGTAAACCAGCTCCTCGTCCATGGAGACGTCTACACACAGCAGGCACTTGACCCCAAAGGTGTCTACATCCTGGGACTGCCCGGGGTAGGTGCCGGCAGGGGATGACGGCGGGGTAGTAGAGGTCGTTCTGGGAGAGGATCAGATCCAGCTCCTCCTGGGTGTAGCGCAGCAGGCGGGAGGGGACCCGCTCCGGGAGCTGAGCCAGCCCGCTCACCGGGGCGCCGGTGAAGCCATGGATGGCGTCCAGGTCGCCGCTGAGGATCAGGTCCGTACCTGCCCCCAGGCTGCAGTTTTCCAGTACAGTCCCATCGCCATCCAGCCTCAGGGCGTTGATCACAGCCCAGGTGGCCAGCTCGGAGGCGGAGCCCTGAGGGCCTGCGCCGATGCGCATTCCCTTCAGGTCATGGACATAAAACGCGCCGGTGCGAATGGGGGACATCCAGTTGGAGGTGCTGGAAAAGACAGCGGCAACGGCCCGCAGGTCTTCATTAGTGGGGGCGCTGTCCTCTGTGCCGTAGACAGCGGTATAGGCGGAGTCGCCCGCCACCAGCCCCAAGTCGATCTCGCCGGAGGAAAGGTTCTGAATGTTCATGAAGGAGCCTGTGGAGGTGCTGATGTTGAACTTCAGCTGGTCGGTGCTCAGGACCTGGGCGATGGCAGTGCCCACGGGGGTCATAGTGCCACCGGTGTCTGCGGTGCCGATGGTGAGCACGATCAGGCCGTCCGCATCCAGCGGTGAGATATCCTCGGGCTGCGATGCACAGCCGCCGCAGGCGAGGCATAGAGCGGTCAGACATGCCAGGACCGCCTTATTGCGAAAAAAAAGCCCCAAGAGACCACCCTCCCTATCCATGGAATTCATGCTGCTGTCTCTACTATACCACAGATGTGGAAGATTTTACAACCTCAAAATACAATGGGACAGGGGCGCGTATCAGATACGCGCCCCTGTCCCATTGTAAAGAGGAGGTGGATCGATTTAGTGAGCAAGAAGGCCGCCAAACACGGAGAGGAAAATGGGGTTATAGATATCGTCGATAATGACGGCGAAAGAGGGATACAGCACCCAGGCCACATTGTGCCAGCCGTACTGATCCATAACAGCCTTCTCGTTGGCAACGGCATTGGGACCAGAGCCGCAACCCCAGCCGCAGTTGCCGGCGGCCATGACGGCGGCGCCGTAGTTGCGGCCGAACATGTTGTAGGAGACAAAGATGGCGAACAGAGCCATGAGCGCTGCCTGAAGCAGCAGGATGATGCCCATCTGCCCAGCCACGTCAGCCAGAGCAGTAATGTCGATGGTCATCAGCACCAGGGCCAGATAGAGCTCCAGGAACATATGCTCCAGGGCGTCCACCTCGGGGGTATAGAACTTGATGTGGGCGGCCTCCATCACATTGCGGGCGATGGCGCCGGCGAACAGGCAGCCGATAAACTTGGGCATCTCGATCATGGGGATGTTGTCCAGGATGCAGTAGATGGGCATGCCCAGGGCGCACAGCAACAGGACCATGCCGAACATGGAGACCATGCGGCCGTTGCTCAGTTCATTGATCTTGCCGTCAGCGGCCGCCTCGGGCTTGTCGTTGGGGTCCGCCTTCAGGTGGTGGCGGCTGATAAGGAACGCAGCCACAGGGCCGCCGATGAGGGAGCCCATGATGTTGCCCAGGGTGCCGGCGGTGACGCCCACGGTGGTGGCGGACTCAGGGGCACCCCAATCGATGAAGATGGGGCCGAAAGCGGAGGCGGTGCCCACGCCGCCGGACATGGAGGCGGAGGAACACTGAAGAGCCAGATAGGGGTCCATCCCGATGAGGTTGCCCACCAGTACGCCCAGCACGTCCTGGAGGGTAATCAGCAGGCAGGCGGCAACGGCGATCATGACGCACAGCTTGCCTCCCGCGCGGCGGATCAGCTTCCAGCTGAAGCCGAAGCCCACGCACATGAAGAAGATATTCTGGCACAGGTCCTGGATGGTCTTGACATCGAAGGAAAAGGCCATCACGCCAGATGCCTTTAGAATGGCGACTGCGATAGAGAACAGCAGGCCGGAGACCACAGGAGCGGGAATTGCAAATTTTTTCAGAAGCGCGGAGCGCTTGACGATGGCGTGGCCCAGAAAGATCACAATAGCTGCGAAACCAAGGCTGGTGAGATACTCGAACTGAAAGGAGCTGACCGCTCCATCCACACCAGCTGTGTAGGTCCCGAAATAGCCAAGGATTTTTTTCCAAAGTCATACACATCTCTCTCCTTTCTTTCCTGCCCGGCAGTCCGCCGGACACACACCTTTACGATAAAGATTCTATAAAGACAAGGGGAAGAAGTCAATTTATCGTAATTATTGAAGGGCTTTTGTAACTATTGTAACTGAATAGGCCCCCAAAATCAGGCTGTGCGGAAAGAAAGCTGAGCGGGAAGGAAAAAGCAGGCATCGGTCCTGCGATGCCTGCCGGGAGGGATAGGGATGATATTCAGCTGTGCAGCCTCAGGTAGCGGATGGAGGGGCGGCCTCCGGTCTGGTAATCGATAGAGCTGGTGATCTCCCCTGATCCACCATGTAGTTGACATAGCGGCGTACCGTGATACGGGACAGGCCCACATGTTCGGCGATCTGTTCGCTGGTAAAGAAGTGCTCCGGGTTCTCATCGAAAAAGCGGCGGATCCTGGACAGAGTGCTGAAAATTCACGCCCTTGTCCAAGGGCGTACCGGGAGGCAGTGCCTCCCGGTGATGGACCAGCTGGTCAATGGCGCTCTGGTCCATGCTGCCGGGCCCTGCTCCAGCAGCCGCCTGGCCTGAAGGAACCGGTCCAGCGCCTGACGGAAGCGGGGGAACTGGAAAGGCTTGACAAGATAATCCAGCACCCCCCGGGCGAGCAGGCCCTGGACGATATGGGTGTCGTTGGCGGAGGTGACCGCGATGATGAAGGGGCTCTCCCCCAGGGTGTGGAGCTGGTCTACGAATTCAGTGCCGTTCATGCCCGGGGTGTAGTAGTCCAGGATGATCAGATCCGCCTTGAGCTTCGGCAAATGGGCCAAAGCCTCTCCGCCGCTCTTGAAGGTGCGGACCACACGGAACTGGCTGTCCGCCTCCACGTACTGCTTGTCGATGGCGGCCACCATGGGGTCGTCCTCGATGATAATGACTTGGTACATCCGGTCGCACTCCTCTCTGGTAAAGGTCAGGGTGAAGCAGGTGCCTACCCCGGGCTCGGTCTCCAGCTCGATGCAGCCTCCATGCTCGTCCACCAGCCGGCTGATCAGATATAGGCCGAAGCCACGCCCCTCCCCCTTAGAGGAGAATCCTTTGTCCCAGATGTGGGGCAGGATGTCGGGGGCGATGCCGCCGCCGGTGTCCTCGCAGACCACCAGATTGCAGTCAGGGCGGCAGTACATGGACAGCTTGATCTCCCGCACCTCGCTGTGGCTTCGGCTGAGCTCGTCGATGGCGTTTTCCAACAGGTTGCCCAGGATGGTGGCATAGTCCTCCGGGGAGAGGAGCAGGTCCTCCTCCCGGCAGAAGCTGTCGTGGGTTACGGTGAGCAGGATGCCCAGCTCGGCGGCGTGCATCATCTTCCCGATGATGAGGGCGCACAGGTGGGACACCCGGATACAGTCCGCCGTCTCCCGGATGGACTGGCTGGTGACCAGACTGGTGTTCATGATGAACTGGACAGCTTTCTGGCTCTCGCCGGTCTGGAGATAGCCCAGGATGATGTGGAGCTTGTTCATGAACTCGTGGTTGAAAAAAGCGCAGGGTGTCCAGCATGTAACGGGCGCCGGAGAGCTCGTCGGACAGCTTGCGCATCTCCGTCTTGTCGTGGAAGACGTTGAGCACCCCCTGGGAGCCGTTCTCCCCCAGGATGGGCACCTCACTGGCCAGGATCTGGCGCTCCTGGATGACGCAGGAGCGGTTGTGCACCGCCTGCCCGCTGCGGGCCACCTGGATGCAGCCCGTCTCCGGGAAGAAGCGGGTCAACGGCTGTCCCTCCAGGGGGTGGAGCCGCACTGGAGCAGGGTCGGGCCTGGTCGTTGGCAAAGACCACCTGCCCCCGCAGGTCGGTGGCCACCAGGCCGTCCTCGATGGAGTTGAGCAGGTCGTCCTGCTGTAAGTAGAGGTCCAGCAGTTCCTTGGGGTGGTGCCCGCGGAGGGAGCCCTTCAGCAGATAGACGATTCCACGGGCGAGCAGAAGGGCCACACCGAACGTGCCGCCCAGCACCAGAGAGAAGAGCAGCACGAGATTGAGGCTGCGCTGGAGAATGTCGGCGGAAGATGGCCACGGTGACAAAGCCGATGATGGAGCCAGACCCGTCCCGGACCGCATGGAAAGCCACCCGCTGGTTGCCGTGGGTGCCGTAGCCGGTGGTGATATAGGGCGGGGAGCCGGACAGGATGGCAGTCTCCTCCCCGGCTACAAAAGGTCTCGCCGGTCTCCAGGCGGCTGGTGTGGTAAAAGCGCAGACCATTTCGGTCATAGACAGCAATGATGTCAATACCAGGAAAATTCTGGTGCAGGGAATCCAGCGACCCGGTGACCTCCTGGGTGGGATAGCCATTCGCCAGCATCTCCGCCACGCCATCCATAGAGGCCACATAGGCGGCGGTGCTGGAGATGGTGGAGTCGATGCTCTGACTTTGGCGGGCGATATCGAAATAGAGGGTGATCCCCAGAGAGAGCATCAGTAGCAGGGCGGAGACAGCAGAAAAGCTTAGGAAGAGCTGCCGCTCCAGGGAGAGGCTTTTGATCTTTGCAGCATGGAGTCACCTCCGCGATCGAGGGTCGGCCAGGGTCAGAGCTGGTTCCGGTCCCGAAGCCAGCTGGGGAGGGTCCTGGCCGGATGCTGGAGACGATGCCCATGGCGGTGTAAAGGGTGATGATGGAGGAGCCGCCATAGCTGAAAAAGGGGAGCGTGAGCCCCATGACAGGCAGGATGTACAGGCACATGCCCACATTGAAGAATACCTGGGCCAGCAGCATCCCGGCGATCCCCATGGATACATAGGCGGAGAAGGGGAGCTGGCGTTCCGGCCCACCCAGTAACACCGCAGGATGATGAGGGCCAGGACCAGGAGCAGCAGGAGGCAGCCCACCATGCCAAGCTCCTCCCCCGCAGACGGAGAAGATGAAGTCGGTCTGTCGGGCAGGGAGAGCGGCACTGTATGATGCCTGAGTCTGGGTGCCGTTGAGGTATCCCTGGCCGGTGAGCTGGCCCGAGCCGATGGCCAGCAGGGAACGGCTCTGCTGGAAGCCAGCCCCCAGCGGATCCAGGCTGTGGTCCAATACGACCATAAACCGATTGCGGATATAGGCGAAGCGGTCACTCTGGAGGATGGTGAACCAGGCCCCAAGAATGGCACCCACGAAGCACGTCCCGCCCAGAGCGAACCATCGAGCCTTCACCCCCCGCCATCCAGGAGATGGTGACGAAGAGGAACAGATAGATGACGCACATACCGATGTCACCGCAGACCACGGCAATCAGCCCCACCATCAGCAGGGTATGACCGGTGAGCTGGGCCACGGAGAAGGAGGAGCTGATGTCCCGCTCCTGCTGGTGGATGCGGGCGGCCTGCCAGGCCAGAAGCAGGATAAAGGGATCTTGACGATCTCGTTGGGCTGGAGATCCAAGGGAAGTGGGGGATGATCCGGTCCAGGGCGAGCCAGTTCCGGTTGCCCCCCGATTCCTTTCCCAGGGGGTCAGGAGCAGGAGAATGAAGCCCACATCAAAGGCCACCAGCCACTTCCAGCACTTCTCCACGAACAGCTGGAAGTCCACAAAGGTGAGGACGATGTAGATGACCACGCCGATGCAGATGGCGACGGCCTGGACGATCACGTTCCGATTATTATTATCGAGATAGCGGGTGGCGCTGTAGATCAGGGCCAGGCCGTAGCCGCTGGCCGTGAGACATAGGAACAGAAGGAGCACATCGCCCTTCTTGAAAAACTCCCGGATGGGGGAAAACAGGGTGGTCACGTTGTCACCTCTTCAGTAGGGGGAAATATTTTCTTTCAGATTATTATTTTACCGCCTTTGTGTGAAAAAGTAAACTGACAGTTCTGAAAAAAGGGCGGTTGGGACCGCGTTTCCTCCCGGCATGTGGAGCTGCGGGCGGGAAAAAGCATGAGGACGGCGGAAACATCACTGGAAAAGCGTGGGGGACCTGTGTTATAATCGGAGGCGAGAACGTGGAGCCGCGATGTCCGCGGGGAGAGGAGCGAGCATGGAATTTGTGACCAACAGCCCCGAGGAGACGGAGGAGCTGGGAGAACGGCTGGGGCGGACCCTGTCCCCGGGGGATGTAGTGGCCTTTACCGGGGACCTGGGGGCGGGCAAGACCGCATTCACCCGGGGCATCGCCCGGGGGCTGGGGATCGGGGATCGGGTGACCAGTCCCACCTTTGCCATTGTCAACGAGTATGAAGGGGGGCGGCTGCCGTTGTTCCACTTCGACATGTACCGCCTGACCTCCTCCGACGAGCTGTTCGACATCGGCTGGGAGGACTATCTGGCCCGCGGCGGCGTGTGCGCCGTGGAGTGGAGCGAGAATGTGGCGGACGCGCTGGAGCGGGACACTGTCCGGGTGGACATCCGCCGGGGCGGGGAGGAGAGCAGGCGGGTGATCTCGGTGGAGCCTGTCCCCGCCGGATTTTGAGCAGAGAGGGAGATCGACGATGAAAATACTGGCCCTTGAGACCTCGGCGGCGGCCTGTTCCGCCGCCCTGTGCCAGGACGGGACCCTGCTGGCCCAGAGCTGGCAGAACAGCGGGCTGACCCACAGCCGGACCCTGCTGCCCCTGGTGGACAGCATGCTGAAGAACTGCGGCGCGTCCCTGAAGGAGGTGGACGTAATCGCTGTGGCGGCCGGCCCCGGCTCCTTCACCGGGCTGCGCATCGGCGTGGCTACCGCGAAGGGGCTGGCCTGGCCGGAGGACAAGCCCTGCGCCCCCTGCTCCACCCTGGAGTCCATGGCCTGGCCTTTGGCCCACCTGGAGGGGCGGGTCATCGTGTGCGCCATGGATGCCCGGCGCAGCCAGGTGTACAACGCCCTCTTCCTGGCCGCAGGGGAGGGCCTCCAGCGGCTGACGCCCGACCGGGCCATCGGCCTGGACCAGCTGGGGGAAGAGCTGAAAAAGGTGGAAAAAGAGAAAATTGTAGTTGGAGACGGGGCCAGGCTGTGCTATAATACTTTAACAGAGCAGGGTATCACCCTGAAAATGGCCCCGGAGCATCTGCGGATGCAGAGCGCCTGGGGTGTGGCCCGCGCGGCGCTGGAGCTGGTCCGTTCAGGCGGACTGGTCTCCGGAGAGGAGCTGGCCCCCGTGTACTGCCGTCTGTCTCAGGCGGAGCGGGAGCGGCTGGAGCGGGAAGCTAAATCAAAATAAAAAGGGGAGCGTTTCAGATGTTTGACAGCAAAGTCCATGTTTTGGATCACCCGCTGCTCCAGCACAAGCTGAGTATCCTGCGGGACGAGCGCACCGGTGTGAAGGAGTTCCGGGAGATCGTGTCCGAGATCGCTACACTGGAGTGTTATGAGGCTACCCGTGATCTGCCTCTGGAGGATGTGGAGATCAAGACCCCCGTGGCCACCGGTACCTTCAAGCAGCTGACCGGCAAGAAGCTGGCCATTGTTCCCATCCTCCGGTCCGGCCTGGGCATGGTGGACGGCATCCTCAATCTGATCCCCTCCGCCAAGGTGGGCCACATCGGCCTCTACCGCGACCCGGAGACCCTGGAACCGGTGGGTATTACTGCAAGATGCCTCACGACATCGCCGAGCGGGACGTCATCGTCCTGGATCCCATGCTGGCTACCGGCGGCTCCGCCGTGGCGGCCATCCAGTTCCTGAAAAACTATGAGTGCAGGAGCATCAAGCTGATGAACATCCTGGCCGCCCCTGAGGGCATCCAGGCAGTGCCTACCGCCCATCCCGATGTGGAGATCTATGTGGCCGCGGTGGACGAAGCTCAACGAGCACGCCTATATTGTGCCCGGCCTGGGAGACGCAGGCGACCGGATTTTCGGCACGAAATAAGTATCGGATACAGGCAAGGCGGCGGGCCCCTCTGGCAGGAAGGGTCCGCCGCCTCTGCACTGTTGTCATTTTCTGGGGTGCTGGGGATGAAAGGGGAGACGGCGAGGGAGGATTTGACAGGGGCGCGGAATTCCTCTATAATAGTAAAAAACTGCAAAGGAAGCGGCCCGAGCCAGAGAGAGGCCGGAATGGAGGAGCATGTGATGGACACCCATGTGGAGATGTGCTGAAAATGAAGAAGGCTCACCCCTGTGGAAGCCAGGAGTGGCTGGTCCTCCGGGTGGGCATGGATTTTCGGATGCGCTGTCTGGGCTGCGGACACGAGGTGATGCTTCCCCGGAACAAGGCGGAGAAAAGTGTCCGAAAGGTGTATCGGGACGGCACGGAGGTCAAACTGGAGGCGCGCCCGGCAAAGGGCGGCCAAGGAGGAGGGGAAGAGGCATGAATCAACGATACTGGAGCAGCCGGATTCAGGGACTGGTGCCCTACACCCCCGGGGAGCAGCCCAAGGACCGGACGTTCATCAAGCTGAACACCAACGAGAACCCCTACCCCCTTCTCCCCGGGTGCTGGAGGCCATCCGGCGGGAGGCGGATCAGCGCCTGCGGCTCTATCCTGATCCGGAGTCTGCCGCGCTGCGGGGGCGCTGGCGGAGCACTATGGCGTGGAGCCGGAGCAGGTGTTCTGCGGCAACGGCTCTGACGAGGTGCTGGGCCTGTGCTTTTACGCCCTGTTCAGCCCCGGGCGGAAGGTGGTGTTCCCAGACATCACATACAGCTTCTATCCGGTCTATACCGAGCTGTTCGGGCTGGACTATGAGGAGATCCCCCTCAACGAGGACTTCACCCTGCCGGTGGAGCGCTTTCTGGGGGGCACGGCGGCGCGGTGAGCTGCAACCCCAACGCACCCACGGGGCCGGGCCCTGCCTCTGTCTGACATCCGGCGGATCGTGGAGGCCAACCCGGCAGCGGCGGTGCTGGTAGACGAGGCCTACGCCGACTTCGGGGCCCAGTCCGCTGTGGAGCTCATCGACCAGTATCCCAACCTGCTGGTGGTCCGCACCATGTCCAAGTCCCGGTCCCTGGCGGGGATGCGGATCGGCTACGCCCTGGGCAGCCAGGACCTGATCGATGGGGTGAACTGCGTGAAGAACTCCTTCAACTCCTACCCCTGGACCGGCTGGCCCAGGCGGCAGGGAGGCGGCCGTGCGGGACACGGCATATTTTGAGGAGACACCGGGGCAAGATCATGGCGACCCGGACGTGGGTCACCCACAGGCTGGGAGATGGGCTTCCAGGTCCATGACTCCAGCTCCAATTTCCTGTTCATCGCCCACCCGGACCACTCCGGGCGGGTGCTCCAGCAGGGGCTGCGGGACCGGGGCGTGCTGGTGCGCCGGTTTGAACGCCCTAGGATACAGGACCATCTGCGGGTGTCCATCGGGACAGACGAGGAGATGGAGGCCATGTGCCGGGCTATGGAAGAGATTTTGAAAGGACAGTGACCCATGCGATACGACAGTGACCTGCTGTACCGTCCGCCAGGGGAGTGGCGCAGCTATCTGCTCCAGTGCACCATCGGGTGTTCCCACAACAAATGCACCTTCTGTGCCATGTACAAGGAGAAGAAGTTTCGGGTCCGCCCGGTGGAGGAGATCCTGGAGGACATCGACATGGCCCGCAGCTACTACGGGCCCAAGGTGGAGCGGGTCTTCCTCATGGACGGGGGATGCCATTGTGATGAGGACGGAGCAGCTGCTCCAGATCCTGGAGAAGCTGTATGCTGCCTTCCCTAAGCTCCAGAAGGTGACCACCTACGCCGGCCCCAGGAGCACCCTGAGCAAGACGCCGGAGGAACTGCGCGCCCTGCGGGAGGCCGGACTGACCCGGGCCTATCTGGGGGTGGAGAGCGGCAGCGACGCAGTGCTCCAGGCCATCAAAGGGCTGCACCGCCGCGGAGATGCTCCAGGCGGGCCAGAACCTGGTGGCGGCGGGCATCGACCTGTGGGCTATCGTCATCCTGGGCCTCACCGGCCAGGGGGGCGACTGGGAGGAGCACGTCCTGTCCACCGCCGGCATCATCAACAAAATGAAGCCCCGCCACCTCTCAGCCATGACTTTTGCTCCTGCGGCGGGCACCCCGCTGGGGGAGGACGTGCTGGCCGGGCGCTTTCAGGTGTGCTCCCCGGACCAGATCCTGGAGGAGTGCCACCTGCTGCTGGAGCACCTGGATGTGGAACCCCCTCCATTTTACCAGCAACCACGCCTCCAACTACCTGCCCCTGAAGGGGGCTGCCGGAGGACCGGGAGAAGTTCCTCTCCCTGATCGACCAGGCGCTGGAAGGCAAGATCCGCCTGCGCAAGACCCTGAATCGGGGGATCTGAGATGTCCCGAAAGTGAAGACCGCCCCGCCGGAGCCTTTGGTTCCGGCGGGGCGGTCTTTATCGGTTCAGCGGCGGCGGCGTCCCAGCCACAGGTCCGTCCCGATAAGGATGGCGCACCAGAGCAGGATCAGCCCCCCGATGAGCAGAGCGCAGTTGCGGAAAAAGACCTCCGGCAGGATCAGGATGATCTGGTCCACCGCCGGGTCGAAGAGCCAGTTGTCCTTCCCCGGGAAGAACAGGGCGTGGAATACCACAAAAGCCCGCTCAAAGTCCAGGGAGGCCAGCAGGCCCACCACGGCGAAGACGATGCCCAGCCCCGCGGCAGCCCAGAAGCCGGGGCCCCGGCCCAGAAGGGGGCGGGGCACCAGGCCCATCCGCCGGCCCAGCAGGAACCAGAGGAGCAGGAGGGCGGCAGACAAGGCCAGCACGGCCAGATCCAGCAGGAAGAGGACCCGCACATCGGCAAAATGGTCCCGGCCGGACTGTGACCAGGACAGCGCGCCGGTGGAGAACTCCGGGGCGCCCAGGCAGAAGTCCAGCATCTCGTCATAGGCCTGGCGGATCGCCTCCTCTGTCAGGCCGGTAGCCTGGACCAGCCCCAGAGGGCCGATATGGGCGTAATAGAAAGGGCGGCAGAGGATGGGGACCGCCACAGAGGAGGAGAGCACGAGGCAGGCCGTAAGGACGGCCAGCAGGACGGACAGGCTCTTACTCTGTTTCATCAGGGACACCTCCCGAAGGGATGACCAGACCGGACAGGACGATGAGCACCTGCCCGGGGAGGTAGAAGAGCCACATCCCTACCTGGGCCACGGAAGAGAGGGGGAGGGAAGAGGCTGGGGAACTGAGAGACTGCGACCAGCATGTCGCACATGAGGTAGAGGAGCAGTCCCAGGGAGAAGAGGCGGCCCCGGCGTCCCGCAGAGACAGGCTCAGCAGGGCGTTGAAGAGGAAGTGGGAGAAGTAGAGGGCCGCGGCTGCGGTCTCCGGTGTGAAGAGCTCCAGCTGGTACAGGGCCACCAGAAGCAGGGGAGAACAGAAGGAACCTGGGAATGAGCAGGGCATGGCCTCCGTTGGCCTTACAGATGCGGACCATATACGCAACCTGGACCCCGTAAAAAGAGGAGGATGCCCAGGAGGTACCAGCGGTCCAGCACCAGCAGGAAGAGGTCGGCCGCTGCGGTCATGGCCAGCGCGGCGGCCACCAGGCGGTCTCCGCCCCGGGAAGCCCCGCCAGGGCCATGAGCAGGCACAGCAGCAGGGCGGCATACTTCAGGGCGGTGCTCAGAGGACCAGGAGAGAGCAGGTCCAGGGCCAGGAAGGAGAGGTAGAGCGCCCCCTCCAGCAGCAAAAAAGCCGGCACGCTCCACCGGCAGAGCCGCTCGATCAGAATGTTCTCCTCCCTTCCGCAAAGGCTGTCCCGTTCAGTGTAGCACGAATGAGAAAAAATACAATCCTTGTCAACAGAAGAGGACCGCAGCGCCCGGAAAAAAGGCACTGCGGTCCTTGCTGATGTCGTGAAGCAGGATGGAAGGTTACTTCGCGGCGGTGTTTTTCTTCTTGCCGAAGATGGTCATGCAGCCCTCAACAGCCAGCACGATAGCCAGGATGAACAGCAGCACGCCCAGGATGGCCTGCGCATAGGGGGCCCAGTCGGTGGCAGCGCCGGCGGTGATCTTGCCCACCTGAGTGCTGATGGTCTGAGCCAGGAAGTCAGGGTGACGATTAGCATGAAGATCATGGGGATGTAGAACATCTTGTTGTTCTTGCCGATGTTGCCCAGCCAGGCACAGACGGCCAGCAGGGCCAGAGCGGCCAGCAGCTGGTTGGCGGCGCCGAACAGGGGCCAGATCTTGGAGTAGCCGGTCATGCCCAGACCCACGCCCAGCACCACGGTGATGGCGGTGGCGACCACGGGGTTGGTGAGGATGGCCTTGAAGCCGGTGGCCTCCTTATAGGTCTGGCCGGGCTTCAGCCAGAACTCATGGAACATGTAGCGGGCCAGACGGGTGGCAGTATCCAGGGAGGTCAGGCAGAAGACAGATACGGTCAGCACCAACAGGGGGAGCTGACGGTGGCCTGTGTGCCCGCCAGACCGGGGATGGAGGCGATCATGCGGGAAATGCCGGTGGCAAACACCTGGGTGGGGGTGACGATCTCGCCGGAGGC